>JACCDG011093984.1_pt1 | contig 20177 bp, 21 predicted proteins | sample 7442471 | NCBI WGS metagenome assembly JACCDG01 (sample SAMN15323444, study PRJNA562643) | freshwater metagenome | isolation source: river surface water | place: USA:Blue River Watershed | collected 2017-08-17 | reverse complement strand
TTTTTGCCTGCGAGGATTCGAGTTCCGCGCTGACGTACGATGATCGATCCTGCTTTTGCAGTTTCGCCAGCGTAGAGCTTGGTACCGAGGTATTTAGGATTCGAGTCCTTCAGGTTGGAGGCGGTTCCGCCCGCTTTTCGATGTGCCATAGTTTGTAATTTATTAGATCTTTAAGACTCCTTCAGGAGCCCCTCGTATAATCGAGATGTGATGAATATACATGAAATCCGAGAAAAAATCAAGAGCAGCGGGGCAGGGGACCAGATTATCATAATAACCCTTATTTTATTGGCTGGATTGGGATCGTTCATGCTCGGAAGGATATCAGTTCTACCAGAACACACAAACACACCATACGTCAATATATATACAACAAAAGGGGAATTAGTTCATTGTGCACAGCCGTAGTTTGATTTCAGATGGTATACTTTATGCATGATACGATTTATTGGCAACATATTATTGATCGGTTTTCTTTTTATTTCCGTGTATGCATTACGGGGTGTTGTAGCTCCGATAGTTGAAACAGCTGGCACATATGTAAATGATGCGGTTCACTATATTGAAAAGAATCTTGGTACGAAAACCACGCTGCCACAAATTACCCAGGAACCGGTAAAAGAAATTACCCCTGGTCCACTCGAAGTAAAACCAAAGCCGCAAGATCCTCAGAATCCTCCAGTTGTTACACCGCCAACGGGAATTACACGAGCAAGCATTATTTATTGGACAAATGTGCAGCGTAAGAATAACGGCAATTTGCCTCCATTGAAAGAAAACTCAGTATTGAATACTACTGCAACAGGAAAGACGACCGATCTTTTTGAAAAAAGCTATTTTGAACATACGTCACCAACAGGTGTAACTGTTGCTTCACAGGTAAACGAAGCAGGCTACCAATACATTATGATTGGCGAAAACTTGGCACTCGGAAACTTTGCTTCAGGACAGGCAATTGTGGAAGCATGGATGAATAGTCCAGGCCACCGTGCAAATATATTAAATGATCGGTACAGCGAGATCGGAGTTGGTATCAAACAAGGCACCTATCAAGGCCGCACTGTCTGGATCGCAACACAGCACTTCGGTTTACCAAAGAACGCTTGTCCTGCGGTTAATGAAGGCCTCAAAGCAAGCATCACAACTCATCAGGCTCAAATGGAACAATTAAAAGATGCTGTAGATGCCAAGAGACGCGAAGTCGACAGTACCAGCCAGCTTTCATCGGAATACAATAATCGAGTAAATGAATACAACGCCTTGGTTCGAGAATTTAATGCATTGGTTGTGATAACGAAAGAAGAGGTAACGTCATACAACAATCAAGTGAACGCATACAATACTTGCGTGCAAGGATAAGATAAAAGGATGACGGTCAGGGAATAAATACGTTTAAAACTCAAGCAATGGAAACCAGCTTAATAGGCTGGTTTTTGCTTAGGGGGATTAACTATAGTAATGTCGCACAATATATCTTTTACGACACTATATACTATGAAAAGCCCTTATAAATCAATGATTTCCAAAACTGTCCTGTATTGAACTGTAGCATCTTGTGCTTCACCTGATTCCCTTCGGTACAATCAAATTAATCTACCTAGATTCAAATTTATACCTCCCCGCCGAGTTACATATATTTTTGCGTATTTTGAAATTTTCCACTCCCCTTCATATAACTTGCTACTTATAAAATGTGTGTTCTAATATAGAAATAAAAAAGCCCCGGGTTAAATTCCGGGGTTCTAAAAGAGATATTTATTGAAGTATCGTATCCCATTCTCCAGTCTTGTGCATTCTGCGGATCAATCCAGAAACTGATTTATGGCCACGAATGTGTATATTTTTTTTCAGCTTTTTGGTATGAAATTCGAGGTTAAGAGTGTCGGCAATTTTTTGTGTCCAAATGTATTTTCCTTTTTTATACTGAGGAAGATCATAGAGTATGCGAACACGTTTTCTTTCCGCAAGATCAAACGCAATAATTTCTCCAGGATGTTCGATACCACGAGCTCTGAGCGCGCTGTAGCATTTTTCTATCCGTTCGAAAATTGATTGTGCGTGAATACCTTTACGTTCTTTAACTTGGTTTTTACCGTTCGCGATGCGGCCTTTGGTTTGGTGCTCGTCTACGATAACAGCGTGTTTTTTTGTATCGGTAATCAATCCAGGATATGCCTGGATATCATGAATGGACTTTAGGTTTCCATTGTAGCCGGTAATTGCTTTTTGAATGACTGAAACTGCTGTTTCAAATTTAATTTTGAATTTTTTCGCGATTTTGTATTTTTTCGCAATTTTTTCCATTGTTAAATCTTTGTATTCCTCGGCAATTTGTGGAAATTGTTTTTGGACCTCGAGCCCAAATACCAATACAGTACGGATGTTTAGGGTTTTTTCTCGTGTCATATATGGCTGTTTTAAAAGCGTTAAGTTAATTATGCAATTTAGGCAGGGTATGTCAATATCTTTTTTAGTTTAATACTAAAGATGTGTTTGCGTGCTAAAATGTACCTATGATCACCTTTTTTGAAGAACATCCAGTAGTAACGAAAGGAATTAAGACCGCGGGTTTCCTTGCCATACTGGTAGTAATTGCCGGAGCATTTTTTATTGGCCATACTACCCTTTCCCGTACTCAAATCGAGCTTGCAAAAACAGCTTCAAAATTAGAAGAAAACACTATTTTATTCCAGGGTCAGATAGATGAACTTAAAAAGAATATTGAGACTTTAAATACACAGAATAAATATCTCGCAGACACATTGCTTACCGAACAGCAGAAAAATGGTTCTGTTGCGCAGCAGATTGGAAATATTACCAACTCGGTTTCAGTTTTAACAAAGCTCGCACAATCAGATCCAGAACTTCTTAAAAAATATTCAAAAGTGTATTTTTTGAATGAGCATTATGTTCCTATTTCACTTGCAGATATTGAGCCGCAATACATTTACCAGCAAAATAAAAAGCTTCAGGTTCACGCAAGTGTCTATCCAAAGCTTAAGCTCATGCTCGATGCGGCTGCAGCGGAGCAAATTTCACTTAAAGTTGAATCTGCATTTCGATCATTTGGCACTCAGGCGGTTTTGAAATCCAATTACAAATTTACTTATGGTGCAGGAACAGCAAACAGTTTTTCTGCGGAACAAGGATATTCTGAGCATCAGCTTGGTACGACGCTGGACTTCACTTCGGCTGAAAACAACGGCTCGCTCGCTGGATTTGACCAGACGAAAGCATATGCATGGCTCACAGCAAACGCATACAAATATGGCTTCACGATTTCATATCCGAAGAATAATTCTTACTATCAATATGAACCGTGGCACTGGCGCTATGTGGGTATGCCGCTTGCAGCAAAATTGCACCAAGAAAATACATATTTCTACGACTTGGATCAGCGTATCATTGATGGATATTTAGTTGATCTCTTTAACTAATTAGAGTTTAAGTAGTTGTTCATTTTCTCGTAGCCATTTTCGGGCCTCCTTCCAATTTGGATACATGGACGCAACTTCACTCCAGAAACGCAGTGAATGATTGTGGTGTTTTAAATGTGCTAATTCATGGCATATAACATAGTCTACAATTGTCCTTGGAGCCAATATAAGCCTCCAGGTGAAGTTTATATTTCCTTTCGCACTGCAAGAACCCCAGCGCTTTACAGCGCTTGAAATCTTGATAGATTTAAATACAAAACCACGTGCGGTGGCAATTTCCGAAGTTCTTTTCTCGATATATGTACGAGCTGCTTCCCTATAGAATTTTGTGAATATCTCTCTTCCTTTTGTCTGTTTTGATTGCTGAAGAATAAAAGAATCATTTTGGAAAACTAGCGTATTCTTTGCGTTGGCAGATATGGTCAGTGGGTACATTTTCCCCAAATATAAAAATGTTTCCCCAGACATAAATTCTTTTTTCTTTGCTTTTGGTCGAGCAGTAACTTTGGCTTGTATTCGAGCGATCCAATCCTGTTTTTCGTATATAAATTTTTCAATCAGAGGAACAGGTGCACGCATTGGCGCACGCACAACAAGCATTGCATCAGAAGAAACGGACAATGAAAGCGTCCGTCGTTTGGAGCGTATTAGAGTATATGAAGGCAAAGCCACGTCGCAATTATACAGAATTTCTAGTATTTGCGAATCACGCCTTTAACAACGGCTTCGATTTCAAGACCCGAAGTCGGGTAGATAGGCTTAAAGTTTTTGTTTGCCGGTTCAAGCCACACTTTATCCCCTTTCTGTCTAAAATATTTCATAGTGAATTCACCATCCACCTGGGCGATAACAATTTGCCCGTCTTTTGCTGTCTTGGTTCGTTCAGCAATAACCATATCGCCATCGGCAATATGCGCATCGATCATTGAGTCACCATCGACTTCAAGGATGTATGTAGATTCTTTTTTTTGTATTAAAAAGTCGTCGATATTGATACGTGTTTCTAAAATGTCTTCAGTTGGTGAAGGAAATCCTGCTTTAACAAGTCCGAGCATGGGAGTATCGTTTAAAGCAGATTCAGGAACAAGCCTGCCCAAGTGATCCTTGGCAACCAGGCCTGCTTCAATAAACTTGTTTACTACTTGATAGACGGCATTCTTGGATTTGAAACCGAACAGTTTCATCATCTCAGTATATGTGGGCATGCGCTTTTCTGCCCGATAGAATGCTATAAGTTTGCTTTTGTAATCATTAAGCATGGCTGAACATAGATGTTATTGATCCAAAGAATCGATCAGCTAATGTTTTCTTTGCATGTTTTCTCATTCGGTTTAGGAGCATGCGGTGCTTGTGGGCTTGGCTTGAGTACATTTCACCTTTGATGATTTTGATATCGATTTCTTCGTTGACCTTTTGGAGTTCCTGACGAAGTATTTTTATGTATTGTTCGTGTGACATATGTTTTGTTGAATACTTGTTATTGTTTTGACCTGTAATTAGTATATGTGAACGGTCGTTCACATGCAAGAAAAAAGGACAAGAAAGTTGTGGATAACTCAACAAAATATTAATGTGCTTAATTTCTCTCCTCAAGAAGCTTCTTGCTTTTAAGTAGTTCATCAAATAGTGCACGTAGTTTAGTTTCATTTGGTACCTCAGCTGATTGCATATCAGATGTCAGTTTATACAGAAAGTGATGGTAGAGATCATTCACATAATGCTCGAGTTTGATCGCTTCTTCATCTGTGTTTCCCCGAATGCGAGTGGCAAAAAGGTTTGGTTTATCCCGCAACAAAAGAGCGTATGGGGATAATACGTATGGTTTATTTTTTTCCATAATTATATGACTCTATTAGGTCTTAATAATCGTAAGGTAATTCAATGCTTGCGAACTTCCCTTTTCCGATAATGACGTGATCAAGGACGGTAATACCCATAATCTTACCAGCTGCGATAATTTGCCTAGTCACTTCTTTGTCTGCTTCTGATGCTTTAGTGATTCCTGAAGGATGGTTATGGGCAAGAATGACAGCAACTGCTCCGTACTCAAGTGCTGGTTTGAATACTTCTCGAGGATGAATTAAATTTGAATCAACAGTTCCGATAGAAATAACCTCATCATGAATCACTCGGTAATGATTGTTTAAATACAAACCACGCAAATGTTCTTTGTCGAGATTTTGCATATCAGAGAGATATTCGAATGCATCCTTTGCGGTACGGACCATGGCATTGCTTCCTTTCTTTTGGTAGAACCTGCGACCAAGTTCACCAATAGCGACAATCTGTGCAGCACGGACGAGTGGAATATCAAGGTCCTTGGCGATAGTTTTTGCATCACGATGATTTACTAAGGCGCGTTCACCGTATTCCTTGATAATTCGTTCAGACATCGATAACACTCCTTCCTTTTTTGTTCCGCTGTTCAATATGACCGCAAGTAATTCAGCTGTTGAAAGCGCAGTCGGTCCCTGGTTCACTAGTTTTTCTCTCGGTTTGTCCATTTCCGGCAAGTCGCGGATCTTGAGGACATATTTTTTAATCTCAGTCGAAAATGACTGAGAGAATGAACCATCATGGCTCATTAGGCTGGCAGTATCCTTAATCATGTATGGTGATCGTACTTTTGTTTGAGTTGGCATAAGGTTTATTGATGATGAGTAACCTAATAATTGTATGACAGTCAGATGAAGAAAGTATAAAGAAAAGATAAACTAGCGGATCTCTTCTATTGGCTGTTGTTGGACTTCTGGAGCTGGTTGCTTGCTCGTTTCTTCAATGCTCTTCTTGAACGTATTCCAGAGTTCTCCAATGACAACAGTTTTCCAAAATTCATTGAAAGGTTTTTCGAGATTTGCTTTCCAGAATGTTGTTGTCTGCTCTGTCACGTATTCGATATTTTTTTCGGCGCTCGGTTCATTGGCGACTTTTTGGAGGTCTACATTAAAGTAACTGAGCGTGATAATAGCAAGAACAATGATAACGAGGATCCCAATCAAGCCTTTGTTATGTGTTTGTCTCATGATGCATATTGTAACATAGCTTTTGTTGCCGCAGGAAAGTAGAGCATAGGGTCAAGGTATGCATTAGTAGCTGCGATTGGCATAGTGTATGTCTTGCCGGCACACGCCTGGCTTTTAAGTGTTGTAATCTGTACGCCGCTTGAAACAAAGGCCGAAACATGGAGATGTGGTCCCGTTGCGTATCCTGTTGAACCGCTGTATGCAATGACAGTGTCAGTAGTAACACGAGCTCCGGTTTGGGCTGTAACAAGAGATAAATGTCCATATACAGTAGTCAATCCATTATCATGTTTTACTAGGACCCAATTACCGTATGAGGCACCGGGGCATGTTAAATCAGTGTTGCCGCTTCCAAGAACAGTACCGCCAATAACCGGATATACTGGCGTACCGACTGGCATGCCAAAGTCGATTCCATTATGGGTTCCTGAAGCGTATAAACGGCCCGAGGCGCTTGTTTTTCCGAAGAGTTGTGTGATGCGCACAGACTTCACTGGCCAGCCGAATACAGACGCTCTGGCCTTTGGAATCGAACTTGGATCGAGGACGAATTTAAGCTGTGATTCATAGTTTCGGACTTCCGCTTCAAAGGCTAATTTTTTAGCTTGACGGTCTTTTACAATTGCAGCATAGTTTGCCTCTTTGTTCTTGGTTTCTTTTAGGAGTGCCGCCTTTTCCCGTGCGTTAGCGTCAACTACTTTCTTCTGGTTGTTTAATCCAAGGGAAAGCTCGCGAAGTATTTTTTCATTTTTTTCAACCGCAACTTTATTGTCTTCTAGTACTACTTTGTCATCGTGAAGTTTTTCTGCCGCTTCAATAAAATTTTTATTTAGTGTTTGTATATTGTCGATTTCCCGCCACATTTCGCCGAGGGATGTTCCTGGGCGGACGAGATACCCGATAAAATCTATTGATTCCGATTCATTTGTTTTCCGTAACAAATCTGCAACTGCTTCTTTTTGTACATTGATGCTTTTTGAGGTGATCGTAATTGAATCTGATAGCTTTTTCTTTTCTAAAAGTGCCGCGTCGATTTTCTTTTGTGTAATTTTTATATCAGTAGAGAGTTTTTTTGCGGTAAGATCAAGTTCAGCAACTGCTTTCGAAAGTGAATCCTTTTCCTGTCCTACGGCAGTTAGTTGTTTTTGGTAGTTAGCAATTTCCTGCTCAAGGGCTGCAATTTGGCTCTGAGTATTGTTTATTTTTGATTGCAGTTCGTCAGCAGTTTGTGCTTGTGCGACAGCAAAAAAAACTCCTGAAAGAATGAGGATTCCAAGTAAGAATATTCCAATATGAATTCTGTGTTGCACAGAACTATTGTACCATGCTGAATATGTTATTTACCAAGCAATTCAATCGCTTTTGAGAGACGTTCAATAGTTGTCGTTTTTCCGAGGATTTCTGAGAGCATGAAAGGATCTGGGCTCTTTTCCTTTCCTGAAAGAGCATAGCGCATAGGCCAAAGTATGTTTCCCCTGCCTACTGATTCTGCGTATTCCCATACAGCTGCTTTAACGGAATCTTTATTCCATGAATCTTCTGAAACAGTAGAAATGAGCTCGATTGCTTTACCGAGATATGTAACAGTATTTTCTTTCGTTTCAGTTTTCCATACGAGCTTTGTAGCTTCATATGAAGGATCGCTGAAATAATAATCAAATTCACCTGCTTCGGCCATAGTTGAAAGATCGCTCCATTTTTCCAAACGCTCGGTTATTACAGGCGCAAGTTTCGCAATGAAAGATTCAGAAAATCCTGGCATTGATGTAATTTTTTCTGGCATGAACTTTGTCACTGAAGCAATCTGCTGTTCGAGTGGAAGCTTCTTGATGTATTCTTTGTTCATCCAATCAAGCTTTTCTTCATTCCACTGAGCACCTGATCTTTGTACGCGCTCAATTTCAAATTTTTCTGTAAGCTCGGCAACAGTAAACAATTCTTGTTCTCCTCCCGGATTCCATCCGAGTAATGCTAGGAAATTCATCATTGCTTGCGGCAAATAACCCTCAGATTCGTAATCAAGGATATCTTTTGCTCCATCGCGCTTACCGAGCTTCTTGTTGCCGCCTTCGCCGAGGATTGGTGGAAGGGTTGCAAATACAGGATGTTCGATTCCAAGAGCGTCGTATAATGACAAGAATTTCGGTGTCGAAGAAATGAATTCATCGGAACGGAAAATATGAGTGACGCCCATCTCGAGATCGTCGATAATATGAGCCAAATTGTATGTTGGGTATCCATCGCTTTTGATCAGAATAAAATCATCAAGCGCTTCAGGTCCGGCAGAAAGTGGTCCGCGTACGCCGTCGATCCATTCGTATGATTTTACTTCTGGAACTTTGAAACGAAGCGGCTTGGTGCCATCCCATACTCCAGGATTTTCTGGACGGTGGTCGCGGAACAAAAATGCCCGTTTTTCTTCAGTAGCTTTTTGTCGGAATGCCTCAACTTCTTCTTTAGTGTAAGGATCTGGATAAGCGTATCCTTTGTCGATCAAAATTTTTGCGTATTTTAAGTATGAGTCCAATCGCTGAGATTGAATATAAGGACCGTTCGGTCCTCCAACATCTGGACCCTCGTTCCATTCAATACCAAGCCATTTAAGTGACTTGATAATGTGTTCCATCGATCCAGCGACTTCACGGACTTTGTCGGTGTCTTCGATCCGGAGAATAAATGTTCCACCGTGTTTACGGGCAAAAAGCCATGCAAACAAGGCTGTACGGACACCTCCAACATGCATAAAACCCGTCGGTGACGGAGCGAAACGTGTGACTACTTTAGTGGCTGACATATGGGAGACTATAGCAGAAATAAGCCTAAAATAGAAGCCTTATTCCTCGTGCGAGAGGGCTATGCGGAGAACTTCTTTTGCAATGCTTTCAGCAGCATCGCCTTGGGCAAATTTGAGCGCATTTTTTGACATTGCTTCTCGGCGAGTAGGATTTTCGATGAGTTTTATGATTTCACTATGAAGGATTGAGGCAGTAAGATTGTCTTCTTCGATAACATCGCAAGAACCCGAACGTGCATAGTTAAAGGCATTATGTTTCTGGTCTCGGCTGATAGTTTCAGGAATTGGAATGATAATAGAAGGAATTCCCCATGATGCGATTTCAAATATTGTCGAACCAGCGCGAGAAACAATCACAGTAGCAACTCCTGCAGCCATCTTCGTCATGAGCGGTGTCATGTATCCAATTGGTTTATAGCGATCTCGGTATGGATGCTTGTCCAAAATCACCGAAATACGCCCCTCATTTTCTTTAACGTTATTCGGGCCTACCTGGTGGATAACTTGGCATGTATTAAGTAGCTCAGGAAGAATATCCAAAAGCGTGTTATTAATTGTCTGAGCTCCTTGTGATCCACAGGTTATGAAAACAGTAGGAGTGTTTGGGTCAAACTTCCAATATTCATGCGCACCCTCAGTCGCCTTTTTGTAAACTTCTTCACGAATTGGCTGTCCAGTGAGTGCTGTTTTTTCTTTTGGGAAATATTCAATTGCTTCTGGGTACGAAATGGCAATACGGGTTGCGAATTTTGCAGACCACAAACTCACGCGACCTGGAACTGAATCTGAGTCGTGGATGATGATGGGTATACGAAGCAATCGCGCAGCGAAAAGTGCAGGTACGCTAGCGTAGCCTCCTTTCGAAAGAACAACATCGGGGTACATTCCAAACATTTGTAATGTTGCGGAAACGCAGCCGAATGCTACTTTAAACATATCAGTTATGTTCTTTGAAGAACCATACAGTCGGTTTTTACCGGAAGTTACCTCAACAAATGTAATGCCGTTTTCAAAAAGTGCGGCTTTGTCGTATGGAGAATCTGACATGTAATAGAGCTTCAAATCTACAATACGATCTCGGTCAGCAATTTTATTTATTTTTTCTGCAACTGCGATCAGTGGATAAAAATGTCCGCCTGTCCCGCCTCCGGTTAATAGGATTTTCATATAGTTTTTTGGTATCTAGAAATATTAAGCACGATGCCGACTGCCGCAAGCGAGAACAAGAGAGATGTTCCTCCCTGACTCATGAATACTAAGGGCACGCCTGTTAACGGAAATACGCCAGTAATTGATGCAATATTCAAGAATGACTGGAACGTGATAAGTATAACAATTCCAAGTGCCAGCAGTCTACCGAATTGGTCGGCCGCTCGGGAGGCAATTCTGAATCCCCGAAAAGCAAACATGAGGTATAGCAAAATAACCAGTACGGAACCAATAAATCCAAATTCTTCGCCGATTACTGCAAAAATTGAATCCCCTTGTGGTTCGGGTAAGTAGCTAAATTTTTGAACGCTCTGCCCTAGTCCCCGTCCTGCAAGTCCGCCACCACCAATTGCAATCAAAGATTGCTTGAGTTGGTACGAAGAACCGCTTTGGTCATGACTTGGGTTTATGTATGTTTTTATGCGTGCTTGTAAGTATGGTGTGAAAAAAATAAGTCCGCCAAGTACTATCCCCCCAACAAGCCCGATTCCGATTAAGTATTTAATTGGAACTCCTGAAACAAAAAGCATGCCTGTTCCCGCTACTAGGATGAGAATAAAGCTCTTGGTATCTGGTTGTACAAAGAGCAGTGACGCTGATATTGCGAGCAAAACCATCAAGGGCAGGATGCCGAATCGGAAATCACTGACACGAGCCTTTGCCCACGAAAGCCAAGCAGAAAAATATATAACGCAGCCGATTTTTAGAAGTTCAGCCGGCTGAAAAGTGAGCGGCCCAAATGCAACCCATCGTTTTGCTCCACCGTGCTCAAAACCTAGTCCCGGAACAAAGACGAGTAGCATGGCAACGATTGTCGCTATGAGAATGTGAAGTGCATATTTTTTCAGCCATGAATAATGTATTCGGGACATAATAAACATGCCGATCATGCCTCCTCCCAAGCCAAGAGCAAGTTGGCTGAAAATAATGCTGTAGAATTTTTCTTCGTTTTTTGCGAGAACACCGAGAGATGCAGAAATGAACGCAATTATGCCAACAATTAAAAGTACAAAGATAAGTCCAAGAAAAAAAGTATCAACAGGTTTCCCCTTTGTCGTCTTGGCAACTTTCATGCTTCTATTTTAGCAGAATTATGATAACTCCGGTAATTGCGCACAAAAGAGAGATAACCCAATAGCGCATAGTGACCTTTGATGCAGGCCAGCCGAGGGCTTGGAAATGATTATGCAGTGGTGCAACGAGAAACACTTTTTTGCCGCGGTACTTTCTTGAGAGAATTTGAATAATGCTTGAGAGTGTGGTGACGATGAGTGGTAGCGCAATGATTGGGAGTACGAATACGGAATCAGTTAAAAAGGCAATTACCACCAGTGTTGTCGTAAGCCCCATCGTTCCTGTTTCTGAGAGAAAGAATCGAGCAGGAGGAATGTTGAACCATAGAAACGCGAGTAAACCTCCAGCTACTGCCATACAAAAAGCTGCAATATCTATCTGGCTATTATAGAAAGCAATAATTGCAAATGCGCTATACATGATACCGAACACTCCTCCGGCTAAGCCATCAACTCCGTCAATAATGCCGCCTGAGTAGAGTCCGAGCATGAATATAATGAATACTGGGATAAAAAAGAGCCCGAGGTTGAGTACGCCTAGTGTTGGGATGAAGATGCTCATGACGCCCAGTTTTACATAAAACCACCATCCACCAGCAAGTCCAACTAGCATGACTAATATAATACGCGTTGTTAACGACAGTCCGCCTCCATGGTAACTTCCCTTGTCGTTACAGACGAGGTAGTCATCAAATGCGCCAACAAGTGATGTAATCAAGAGAGTGAAAAATAATAGCCATGTTTGATTTCGAGAAAGAAATGAAATTTTTTGCAGGACTACATTGTCTGAAACAGAGCTTACGATAGCGAGGAATATTGCAACAATAAAGACACTGCCCCATACAATAATTCCTCCCATGCGCGGAGTTTTGCGCTCTTCATCATTATGAATTTTATTGGTGATGGTAACTTCCTGTCCATCGGTAGTTTTTTTGACGCTGGATTTTTTCCACATTTTGTTTGCATACAGCCAGTCAGTCAGAAATGGCGTAGCTAAAATACCCACGATGAAAGCGAGGATTGCTGGAAGTATAGTTTTAACAACGTCTGGAATCATGAAAATGAAATTTATTTTATAAGTGATTCTTGGATAAGTTCTCGAACGATTGAGCGTTCATTCCACGGTAATGCTTTGCCTTTAACCATCATTGTTTCTTGGGCACCCATTCCAGTAAAGAGTACAATGTCATCTTCTTTTGCGATTGAAAGTGCTTTGCGAAGTCCCTCTCTGCGGTCCACGATTACAAAGAGTGTCTCGTCTCGTTTTTTACCGGCTAATTCCGCGAACCCTGCAACTGCTTCACAGAGCATTTCAGGATCATCGTCGTATGGATCGGTGGTCGTTACTATAACATAATCAGACTTGGTTCCGGCAGCTCGGCCCATGTGTTCGCGTTTTGCCGGATCACGCCCACCACCCTCTGCTCCCACGACTGTTATGATTCGGCCACCTTCTTTTCTCCAGCTATTTGCATCGTCCAAGAGCGAATTTATTGAAAGCTGTTCGTGCGCATAGTCGACGATGACTGTGTATGGCTGCCCAGCATCTATTTTTTCCATGCGTCCAGGAATGAGAGAAATTGCCGCAAGTCCTTGGCGTATTTTTATCTGCATCATGCCGAGTTCTTTTCCAAGAATAATCGCTGGTAGTGCATTCGCTACATTGAATGTTCCAAGAATATTTAAAATATACAATTCGCCACCAACATCAAACATCAGACCATCTGCAGTCTCACGAATGTTTGTTGCTTGCACGGCACCGCCGATGAGTCCGTAGGTAATAATTTTTTCTGCAGGAAAGGAGGTGTAGTATGCACCATGTTCCGTATCGGTATTTATAATTGAAAGGCTTCCTTTGACTTTCGCCACAGTTTTAAAGAGTACTCCTTTCATCTCCTTGTATGCTTGGAAACTATTTCCATGCGAAGCAAGATGCTCTGGGGAAAGATTAGTAAAAACAGCAGCCTGAAATAAAATCGCTGTATGTCGGTATTGTTTCAAACCTTCCGAAGTCACTTCCATAACGACATGCGTACAACCGGCATCCAGCATTTCCTTGAACAACTTTTGGATAATCCATGGTCCTGGCATGGTCATGTGCATTGTGTTCGGTCGTTCAATATTGCCGATTCTGATATTGGCAGTTCCAATTAACCCTACTTTAAAATCTCCATGCGAGAGAACAGACCACACAAGATTTGCTGTGGATGTTTTGCCTTTTGTACCGGTTATGCCGATAACGTACATTTTGTCGCTTGGAAATCCGTACCACAGAGCCGCTAAAAAAGCATTGCATTTGTGGTAGAGGCCACGGAATGCTTCAGGCGTAATTTTCCAAATGTATTTTTTAATAGTCTCCATGTGCTTACAAATTATACATTTCTACATACTTATTAGTGCGTTGTACTAATTCAAGCATATCACTAAAGCGGCCATCTCGCGAAGCACCGAGAACAACGATTGCAATTTGAAGGCCTGGACGTGGTTCATACAGTACCGCTAAATTCCCTCCCGCAGTGTCTGTGTAGCCTGTTTTTCCAGCGAGGACGGTTTTTATGTCATCGAGAACTTTATCAGTATTTGTTGCTGTATAGGTGTAATTGGCGGTTCTAAAAGTAACGACCGGTTCACTAGTAACGGTAAAGAGTGCTGGATATGATTCATATGCAAGATCGAGCATTTTTGCTACATCATATGCATTACCGTAACTGCTCGCTGCGCCCGTCGGTAAATCCAGGCCAGATGGATTGGAAAAGTACAGACTCGTCAGACCCTGGTTTTTTGCGTATTGATTCATGAGCTTTACGCAATCAAGTGAGGCATCTTGTTTTTTAACTTGGCTTGTAACCGCATTGCAAATTGCATTAGCACCATCATTGGAAGACTTTACTAAAAAATATTGAGTGAGGTCTTTTGCTGCCCAGGTGTCGCCAAACCGTAAATCGAGGTCGGGTTCTTCAGTACGAGCATTTTGGGTAAATGTGACAGGAGATGAAGATGGGAGGATTGTTCGTCCGACAAGCGCCGTCATAATTTTTGTAATCGATGCAAGCGGACGGCGCTTGTACGAATCCATTGAAAAAAGCACGTTTCCGTTTGTGGCGTCATATACAATTGCGGAATCAGCTTCAATGCGTAGATTTTTGTAAGCTCGACGCAAAGATTCAAAGTGCGCCTGCTCGTTCATTAATTTTTCTATGTTCTGATCAAGTTCACGAAGCGTCGTAAGCATCGTTGAAAAAATGATGATCACCCCGAGGAGGATGATCAGCAAGATTCTTTTTGGTACGTGAGTGTGTAGAAGTTGCTTCATGTTTGTATTATCGAGTATCTGGAGTAACTTCTTCAGGCTCGCTGGAAGGAATTTCGTTAACGGAATTTGCAGTATTAACCATGTGGGTATTTCTCTCGACAAACATTTTATGGATTGAAGCAAAGTCAGGAAGTTCGGCAATCGTGCTGACGCCGAGGTGTGTCATCAGATCAAGCGTCGGAACATAAAATGATTTTCGGCTGTCTTGTGCGTACTCTGTTCGTTCGATCAAACCGCGCATGACCAAATTTCGTAAAATGAAATTTGAATTTACACCGCGGATGAAATCGATGTCGCTTCGGGTTGCTCCATTGTAATAGAGAATGATTGCAAGCGTTTCCAAGCTTGATTTTGAAAGTTCTTTTCCGAGTTCGTCTTTACGAATAGCGTCGAGCATTTCTGATGCTTCGGGATTTGTTCCAAGCGTATAGCCATGATGCGATTCCACTAGTTTTACCCCGCGATTCGCCAGGGAAATTTTGAGTGCTTCAATTCCCTCTTTGATCGTATCTTCGTTTTCTTTGATTAGCCCAATAAGCTCGTGGAGCGTGACTGGCTCGCCGAGGGCAAAAAGGATGGCTTCTATTTTTTGTTCGGTGTTCATAGTGTTTCTTCCACAGGGCTTAGTTTGCTAATAGTGATGTCTCCTTCAGAGCTGTCTTGCAATGCGTCGATGATTCCTTCACGGACCATTTCAAGAAGTGCGAGGAATGAAATGATGGTGTGTACTCTTTGATGCTTCTCGTCTTCAGGGTTCGGGTGTTTTGAGAATTGCTTGAAGCTGAGCGACATCTGGGACGTTATTCGTTCTGTGAGATTGCTTATCATCTCGTCGATACTCATAACTTTCATGATCTTCACTTCTGGATTTGGCTCTTTTTCTTCCGGAAGTTTATTGAGAAGTTCGCGCGCAATGTTGTAAAGAATATTTTTCTCAACATTCTTATCCGGGCTCCAGATCGGATGTGAGCCTAGTCTGCGGACGCCGAGGTGGACTCGTTTTTTGCCGTAGATCTTCTTGAGCGTTTCCCCCACTTCTTTTGCTTTCTGGTAGAGAATCAATCGGGTTTCAAGATCGGTGATGTTTTCTTTTTCTTCAGGAGTAAGTTCAAGCCCAGGCAGTAAGCTTCTCGATTTAATTAATATCAATGTTGCGGCAACAATGATGAAGCCCGTTAATTCTTCCATGTGATACTTCGGCAATGTTTTGATGTATGCCAAATAATCGTTCGTTACCTGTGCAAGCGAAACTTCGTTGATGAAGAGCTTGCGTGACTCAACGAGAGAGAGCAAGTGTTCCAGCGGACCTTCAAAGGTTCCGGATTTGACGAGATAGGCTTGTCTCGGTTCTGTTTCTGTCACCGTGTCCATAATGATAGGACTATTGTAGCAAGTATCTGTCGTATATAAAAGGATTTTAGTGGATATACAAAACAAAAATCCCCTTTCGGGGACTTTGGAATCGATTTAGACGATTGCTGAGATTTTGACTTGCGCGTAAGGCTGCTTGTGGCCGTTTTTCTTGAAGTATCGTGACTTCTGCTTGTATCGGATGACGGTTACTTTCTGTGCGCGGCCTGCTTTTTCGAAGATAGCTTCGACTTTTGCGCCGTTGATGTAAGGAGCACCGATAGTTGTATCGGTTCCGTTGTCCACCAAAAGGACTTTGTCGAATGTTACCTTGTCGCCTGCGGCAAAGTCGCCCTTAAGCTTCTCGATTTTGATCGAGTCGCCGACAGAGACCTTATATTGCTTTCCGCCTGTGTGTATTACTGCAAATTCCATAACGTGAGCAATATTAGCTTATTTTAAAAGGAAAGTCAAATGCCGCATGGTCTGCCCTTTCATTCCTTGCCAGCGCCTGCTAAAATAGACCAATAAATATATGATCATCACCCACCTACTCGCAAAGACTCGCACGTATTTCAAGAAGCTTGGTCCAGGCATCGTTAGCGGTGCAGCCGACGATGATCCATCAGGTATTACAACCTATTCACAAATCGGTGCACAGTATGGATTTAAATTCCTCTGGCTTTCTATTCTCAGTTTTCCTCTCATGTCTATTGTTCAGGAAATGTGCGCTCGTATAGCATTGGTAACTGGCCGCGGACTTGCTGGAAATATCAAGAAGCACTATCCACGAAAAGCCCTCTATGTCGTTATCTTTCTTTTGTTTTTTGCCAATACACTTAATATTGGCGCTGATTTGGGTGCAATGGCTCAGGCGGTCAATCTGATCATACCTCTCGATACCACGCTGGTTATGATCATATTTGGACTATTGATCATCGTGCTTGAAGTCTTTCTTTCGTATCAAACATATTCAAATTACTTGAAGTGGATTACGCTCGCGCTTTTTACGTACGTGATTGCTTTGTTTTTTATAAAAATCCCGTGGGGGGCGGTAGCATTCGGCACATTCGTACCAACGCTGTCGATGACCAAGGATGCGATCTTGATAATTACTGCAGTGCTCGGTACCACGATCTCTCCATATCTTTTTTTCTGGCAAACATCTCAGGAAGTTGAGGAGCAGGTATTGGAGGGAAAATCTACTATTGCGTCGCGCCAAGGAACAAACGCGGTAGAAATTTCTCATATGCGAGCCGATGTTTGGACCGGCATGTTTTTTTCTAACTTTGTCATGTTCTGTATCATCACCGTGTGCGGAGCAACTCTCTATGTAAACGGAATTACGACCATCGAATCAGCAGCTCAAGCAGCGAGCGCATTGAAACCATTTGCCGGACAGACTGCCTACCTTCTCTTCGCATTGGGTATTATTGGCACAGGATTGCTTGCAGTACCAGTACTTGCTGGCTCAACCTCATATGCATTTGCTGAAACGTTTGGCTGGAAGGAAGGCCTCTATCAAAAATGGAGCAAGGCACGCGCTTTTTATGGTGTCATTATTCTTTCAATCGGATGCGGATTGCTTTTGAATTTCCTAAATATCGATCCAATTAAAGCGCTTATTTATTCGGCGATTTTAAATGGAGTTATTGCACCGGTGATTATCTTCTTTATTGTCCGATTAGCAAGCAACGGCCACATCATGGGCGAATTTAAGAATTCTACTTTTTACAAATTCATCGGTTATACAGCCTTTGTGATTATGGCTCTCGCAAGCACAGCAACTATTATTTCTTTTTTCTTCTAAAGGAAGCTATACTGTCTGATATATGATTTCAAAAAGCATCTACAAAAAAGTCACCTGGATCGACGTTGAATCGCCGACTCGGGAAGAGGTCGAAGTACTCAAGGAAGATTTCAATCTTCCGAGCTTAATTGTTGACGAAATAAAGGCTCCTTCCTTCAGGGCAAAGGTAAACAAATATCCGAACTGCATCTACCTTGTTCTGCACTTCCCCGTTTTCTCAAAAAAGGTTGGACATGTCGTTGATCAGGAAGTCGATTTTGTTATCGGAAAGGATTTTGTCATTACTTCTCACTATGAGCCAATTAATGCGCTCAATGAATTTTCAAAATTGTTTGAAATCAATTCTACTCTTGATCGCGGTGCAGATATGTCGCACGCAGGATTTCTTTTTTACAGTCTTATTGAGGAATTGTATCGCTCGCTCGATGCGCAGCTCGACACTCTCAATGATTCGCTTCGCGATATTGAACGCCATATCTTTAGCGGACGAGAGAATCAGATGGTTAGTGTTATTTCTTCAGCGAACCGCACGCTTGTTGATTTCAAGCAGACAGTACGCTTTCATAACGAAACGTTGAATTCCCTCGAGCACGCATGTCTCAGCTTCTTCGGCCCAGAGTACCAGTATCAGCTCTCAGCAATGATCGGTGAATACCGCAAGATTCAAAAAACTATCGAAGACCACAAGGAAATCCTCCGCGACCTTCGCGAAACCAATGATTCACTGCTTACAGCGAAGACGAATGATATCATCACCAAGCTCACGATTATGAACTTCATTATGTTGCCGCTTGGCTTGATCACCTGGGTGTTTGCGATGGACACAGGTGAACCGTTGTTGCCAACCATGACCTCCTTCCTGATTGTTATTGGAGCGATGGCGTTGACGGGTATTGTTATGATTATTTATTTTAAGAACAAAAAATGGCTCTAAAACTGTACAACTCGCTCACCCGCTCTGTCGAAGAATTTGTTCCGATCAAGAAAGATCATGTCGGTTTGTATACGTGCGGGCCAACAGTTTATAATTACCCGCATATTGGCAATTACCGAGCGTATCTTTTTACTGATACGTTGAAGCGTACGTTATTGTATTTGGGTTATGACGTGAACCACATCATGAACCTCACTGACATCGATGATAAGACAATTAGAGACTCGCAGAAAGAAGGAAAAAGCTTGCTCGAGTTTACTGAATTCTACACTCAGGAATTCTATAAGGACCGCGATGCATTAAATATCATTCCTGCGGTGACATACACGAAAGCAACAGATTATGTTCCTCAGATGGTTGCAATCATAGAAAAGCTCTTTGAAAAAGGCTTTGCGTATAAAAGCGACGATGGCAGTGTATATTTTGATATTAAGAAAGACAAGGAATACGGCAAGCTCTCACATCTCGACATGAGTCAGCTGGCGACGAATGCTGCCGGCCGAATCAAGACTGACGAATATGAAAAGGAGAACGTGCAGGACTTTGCCCTCTGGAAGGCCTGGGATGAGGCTGACGGTGATGTATTCTGGGAAACTACACTCGGCAAAGGACGTCCGGGCTGGCATATAGAATGTTCAGCCATGAGCATGGATACTCTCGGTAATCATTTCGATATTCATACTGGAGGAAAAGACAACATGTTTCCCCACCATGAAAATGAAATTGCACAGTCAGAATGCTCAACAGGTGAAAAATTTGTAAACTACTGGCTCCATAATGAGTGGCTTTTGGTTGATGGGAAAAAGATGGCAAAGTCTGCTGGTAATTTCTACACGCTTCGCGATGTCATAAAGGAAGGATTTGATCCGCTTGTTTTCCGCTATCTTTCGTTGCAGACACACTATCGAACACCGTTTAACTTTACGTGGGAAGCATTAAAATCTGCACAGGTTGGTCTCGCAAGCCTTCATCAGTTTTATATGCTCCTCGGCGATGAGCCGTATTCGCTCGTAAATATTTCAGATGAGTATAAGCAGAAATTTACAGAGGCAATTAGTAATGATCTTAATACGTCACAGGCACTGGCAATACTTTCTGAGTTACGAAGTGACGCTGCCCTCTCAGCCGCAGCAAAAAAAGCAACACTTGTTGATTTTGACCGAGTGCTTGGACTTGGATTGATCGGCCTTGATGGTAAGCGTGGTATTCCTGAAGAGATTCAAAAATTAATTCT
>JACCDG010983723.1_pt1 | contig 20180 bp, 23 predicted proteins | sample 7442471 | NCBI WGS metagenome assembly JACCDG01 (sample SAMN15323444, study PRJNA562643) | freshwater metagenome | isolation source: river surface water | place: USA:Blue River Watershed | collected 2017-08-17 | reverse complement strand
ACGGACGATGCCGAGAGATCGATCGCAGCCTTGATGAGCGTACTGGCCGTGGCGAGTTTCTCGCCGAATCCGGACACCAGCCCGGTAAATTTTTCGGCCAGAGTATCCCGCATGTTCTCGATGGTGCCTTTCGTGTTCTCGATGGACGTGCGAATCTCCAGCAGATCGTTCGGCAGGTCCGTTTCGAAGGCCGTCGCGAACCGTGGCAGGTAGTTGTCGAGATGCGAAAGTAAGTCGTACCACGCGGGCGCGACGGTGTCGTAGTTGAACGTCTCCATGCCGTTCAATTTCGGGAGATGAGCGTTAGTCTTGTCCAATATGTAGCCAAGGTGGATTTCGCTGTACCGCGTTGCTTTCTCGATCAGGTCCAGCGTCTTGTTCATGCCCGCCATCTGGAAATTTCCAACGATGGAGGAGATGGCAGTGGCTACCGATCCAATCGCGCCGACTACGCCTGCAATACCGGACCCGGCAGCGCCAGCCGCACCAGACGGCGATCCCGTTCCCGGCGAGCCACCAGGCGCTCCCGGCACGTTGGAGCCGCCACCGATGCCCCATCCTGCAAGCTGATCAAGCCCTGCCTGTCCGACACCAATGATGGCGTCTTTCGTCTTCTTGAACAGATCCCCCAGGTGGTCGAAGAGCCCGGTTATCGACTTCCAGATGGAGCCGTCCTTCTTCAGCAGATCGACAAACGCACCCATCACCTCGCCCTGGATTTTCTCCAGCACTATCCTGGTGGCCAACTGGCCGATGTCGTTCAGGATGCCGGTAAACAGCCCGCCGATGCTCTCTGCGAGCCCTGCATGAGAAGACAGGATTTCGCCGATCTTGGTCTGTATGTCTGTCTTGTAGCTTTCATATTCTTGGCGACGAATACCTAAGCTGGTACGAAGATCAGCCTCTTCCCTTGCTTGCTGTGCAGCATGCGCCTCGATAGCAGACTGGATACGAGTAGCAGTGTCGGTTTCAAACCTGTCGAGTTCTCTGCGCCTATTCTCCAAACTTGCAAGCAGCGCATTCTCTTCTTTTGTCTGTTTGGCAGCATGTGCATCGACAGCCGCATCGATCCGCGTCGCTGTATCGGCTTCGAATCTATCCAACTCCCTGCGCCTGTTTTCCAGGCTAGCCAATAACGCATTCTCTTCTTTAGTCTGCTGCGTGGCATGCCTAGCAACCGCAGCATCGATCTTCGCCGCCGTATCGGCTTCGTACTTCTCGTGTTCTTCCCGTCGCCGCGCGAGGCTCGCCACCAGTTCGGCCTCTTCATCGGCCTGCTGCTTCGCGTGATTCGTCACGGCGGCAGACATCGCATCCTGGATTTCTTGCTGGTAGCGTGTGAACTCTTCTGTCCGTCGCGTCAGTCCAAGCTGCAAATCGGCAAGCTGCTCTGCTTCTTCTTCCGCGTGTTTCTGCGTTACGCTGGCGATCTTGCCCTGGAGGTCAACGATATACTGCTGATACTCAGATTCACGTGCAGCGATGCTGGCCTTCAGATCTTCTTCCTGCTGCGCCTGCGCCTTCTTCTGGTCATCCGTAAACTCGGCCAGATCTTCTTCGGCCCGCTGTGTATACAGGTCGAGATCTTCTTTCTTTTCGGCGAGCGATCGCTTCCAGTCGGCCACCTGCTCCATGTTGGCGTTTTTGCCCTTTGCCAACTCGCGGTCGATACGAGCCATGATGTCCTGCTCGTACCGGCGATACTCTCGATTCCTGTCTGCCAACCCGCGCTTCGTGTCGCGCGTCTCATCATCGATCTGCTCTTCGGTGTCCTGCCCCAGCCGTGCGAGCTTCTTGTTCGCATCGGACACGAAATCCTGATACGACTTCGCCTTGTCCGCCAGGTTCTTGTTGAGGTCTTTTAGTTCTTCGGCCAGCCGCTCCGCGTGCGCTTCGCGAATTTCGGCGGCTTTGCTATTTACGTCCTCGACGTACTGGCTAAATGAGCGCTGCTTGTCGTCCAGATTGTCCTGGAGGTCGGCAAGTTCTTCTGCCAACTTCGCCGCGTGCTTCTCTTTGCCCTCCGCGATTTTTTCGGCGACATCGGCGGCGTACTCTTCGTACTTCTCGCGCCTCTCCGCAAGGTTTTCCTGAAGGTCTGAAATCTCTTCGGCCAACTTCTCCGCATGGGTCCGCTGGATCTCGGCGAGCCGGTCCTGCACCTCGGCCGCGTATTCCTCGTACGCCCTGCGCTTGGCCTCCAGCTTGGCAACGAGGTCCTGAACTTCCTTATCCAGCGCTGCGGCATGCGCTGCTCGCGATTCGTCAATCCTTGCAATGATGTCGGCTTCGTATTCGGCATACTGCTCGCGCCGCTCTCCGAGCCGCGAATTCAAATCGGCAATCTCGGCATCTAACTGCTCCGCATGCTTCGCCGTGATGGCCTCAAGCGACGCGGCAACCTCTTGCTGGTAGGCTTCCCAGTCGGCTGTACGTTCCGCCAGATTGTTCTCAAGGTCTGCGCGCTGCTGATTCAGTTCGTCGTTGCCCTTGCCAGAGAACGCATCCCAGATTCGCTCCGTGACGTTCTTCGCGAAGTCGGAGAAGATCGTACTCACCTGCTTGGTGAAATCGCCCCATGTAGACTTCTGCTTGTCAGCGCTATCCTTGGTGGCCTTCTCCAGGTCCTCCAGTCGCTTGCGTTGTACGTCGGTAATCTCTTCGCCAGCCGCGCGCTGCGCATCGATAGATGCCTTCAGCGCCGCAAGTTCTGCTTCGAGAAGTTTCTGCGCCGACGCAGATCCGGAATTGTAGATCTTGTCGTAAGCGACCTGTGCAGCTTCGGCCTTGCGGTTTAATACAGATACAGACTCTATCCCGAGTCGCTTGTATGCCTCCTCCACTTCCTTTGCCGCTTCGATGGCAGCGTTGATTTCATCTGGCAGCCTGTCATCGAGCTCGACCGTGATCTTGACCGGATTCTTAACGAGCGCTTCTGATGCCTTCTGGATGTCTTGGTAGACCTTCGCGAACGTAGTCGCAAGTTTTTGCTTGCTGGCTTCTTCCGCGCGGTCCAACTGTTCCAACTCGGCGTATTTCTCCGTGAACCACTTCACCTGATCATCGAGGCGCTTGTTCATATCCTCGATTCCCTTGGCGTGCCGTTCTGCCAGCTTCTCTGGGTGCAGCGCATCCTGCGCGACCTGTAGGCGCCCCTGCGCTGCGCTCAGTTCGTCGATGCCGATCTTCCCTTGCTGGAACTGCTTGTAGGCTTCCTGGTAGGCTGCGCGCGCCTTATCGACGGCATCTTTCAATGCCTTGGTAGAATCCACGGCCTTATCTGATGCCGTGGTCTTGCCTGCCAACGAGTTTTTTACGTCGTTCAACGTCCCACTGTATTTGCTAGTGGCATCGGCGGCCTGCTTTGTCGGTTCCACCGAATCACTGATGGATTTCTTCATCGAATCGAACGTGGTATTCACCGAATTAAGCACGGCAGCCACGCCGGGAATCTTCGACAGCCAACCGATAAACTCGCTGATCTTCGTACTGATAGTGGTCAGTGCAGGCTTGAGGAAATTCGATAGCGATGTGGACAGCGCGGTTACGACGTCAACCTGTTTCTTGAATCCCTCCCACATCGCCCCGCCGACAACCTCGGCCACCTTCTTGATCACGCCCCACACGAACCCGAGCACGTTTCCAAGAATCTCGAATTCCTTGATGAGTGCGGCAACATACAACTTGCCTAGCAGTTCGCCGAGCTTGTAGAGCGGATCCAGAATTGGCGACAGCGCATCGAGCAGGCCGCTGAACGCATCCCAGAGTTTCGTTACCTGCTCCCACAGCGCCGCGCCTGCTTCGCTGATCGCCTTCCATGCGTCCTGTAATCCACTCGACACGATGGACGAGGCGAAATCGGCGAAGGCCGACGCACCGGCCACTACAGTATCCAGAAACGGCTTCAACGTCTCATTCCAGAATCCAGTCAGCGTATCCCAGACGGACCGCAGCGCCGACTGCACCGGCTCCAACTGCCATAGGCCAAATGCTGCGGCAACGGCGGCCACGGCGATAGCGATAGGCCCGAGTGCGGCTCCGAGTGCGGCCAACGTTGCGGCTAGCCCTGTAGTGCCTAACAGCGGCGCGAGCGCAAGGACACCTTGAGTAAATAGGCCCAGCCCGACCAATATCGGACCAATCGCAGCGGCAAATGCGGCCAGCCCGACGATTATGCCCTGCACAGGCCCCGGCAGATTGGCGAAACCATCGACAAGACTTTTCAGCGCTTCCAGCATCGGCTTAGCCATATCCATGACGCTGTTCGCAAACGGCAATAACGCCTTACCGAGATCCGCCAAGATGAAGGTAATCTGATCCTTCATGTTGGAGAACTTCCCTGCGGCGGTCTGTGCCTGCTGCTCCATCATGCCGCCGAACTTCTCGGCCATGCCTTCGAGGATTGCAGGAATGGCCTCCGCTGCTGTGATCGCGCCCTTCTCTGCCATCTTCATGGCTTCCGGAATGGATACGCCGATCTTATCCGCCAGGAGTTGCCATGCCGGGATTCCGGCCTCGGCCAGCGTCTTCATTTCCGACGCAGCCACCTTGCCCTTAGCTTGCATCTGGCCAAGCTGTAACGTGATGCGGTCGATGAGCGCGGAGTTGCCGCCCAGCCCGGCGACGGCGTCGCCGATTGTGCGCATGACAGGGATAACAGCCTGCGACTCGAAGCCCAGCGCCATCATCTTCTTCGCGGCGTCCTGCAACTCTGGAAACTCAAACGGGGTCGATGCCGCGAAGTTTTTCAACTCCTGCAGGAACGCGTTCGCCTCCTCGGCCGATCCGAGCATGGTGGTGAATGCGATGTTGGCCTGCTCGAACTGTGACGCCATGGTAAGCGCGCCGGTCCCTAGTGCGGCCAGCGGCAACGTAACACCCGCCGTCAGCGCCGCCCCGCCGGACACTAGATCGCTGGCGAACGTTGCCCAGTCGCGATTCGCAGTGTCGATCTTGCCTGAAAATTCGTCCCACCCTCGCGCGGCCTGGTCGATTCCACGCAGATACTCGTCGGCGTTGAGTTTAAGCGTGGCTACCAGATCCATGAGGTTCATGGTTCCATTATAGTTAGTAACTTGCGAGTAAGTGAGTTAGTAAGTCAGGCAGGCGGCAGCAGGCGCAGACAATCAGACACGGACGGGCAGGCAGGCGAACCGCTACGGTTTCCAGTTATCAGCGAGTGCCTTCGGATACCATTCGTCTTGGTCGGCGGCGAACGCTTGGCTGTACTCCGGGTAGTCTTCGTACTTCGCCGCGCCGATGTGCTTGCAGACCGGCTGGCCGAAATACCCAACGTGATACCCGAGCTTTATCAACCTGGAGGAAAACGGGAAGTCACCCTGCCCGCTCTTCCCGTAGACGGGCCACCCGCCGACGGCCCGCGCCGCGGCTGTGCCGATCATGGCGCCGGCAACCTGCGAGACGTTGACCCGCATAAACTCGACGCCGTTAATCCGTTTGAATCGCGACGGCCCGTAATATTTCTGGTGGATCTCTTCGGTCTGACAGGCGATGAATTCGTAATGGTGTCCAGTACTGTTGATCTGCCGATACTGATCGAGCAGCAGACGAGAGTAGCCAGCCGGGAACAGAAGATCGTCAGACGTGATCATGAACACGTCGGATTCCACCAGGGATAAACCGTGGTTCTTCAGCACGTCGGCTCCGGGGTTTCCCGGCAGTACCGCGGTATGGTCAGCCATCTCGTAAATCCGGCTGATGGTTTCGGTATCGCTGCCGCCATCGATGACGATCAGGTCGATGTCATCCTGCCGAAGTGAATCGAGGCAGCAAAACAGATACTTCGGGCGCGCGTAACTGGTGACGACGACGGTGAGCTTACTTATCACGGCGACAGAACACCATATGGTAGTGCCCGACGAGTTTGTAGCGCGGCTGGCCGTACTGGGCGAAGTACGCCAGCAGTTCGTCCGGCGTAAACGCCCATAGATGCTCCGGATAGTCGCCATGCGCCTGCGCGGCCTCACAGGTATCGTCGAGTGTGCTGATAACGAGGTGCCCGCCGATACGGCAAACCCGCGCCATCTCGGCCACCAGCAGTTCCGGCTTCTCCATGTGCTCGATGAGCTCACCGGAGCCCACCACGTCGAACTCGCCGTCACCGAACGGCATGTTCAGCGCATCGCCGATGCGATAGTCGAGATGCGGCACGATCTCCAGCGTTCGGCGGCGTGCTTCCTGGCTGAAGTCGATAGCCGTGTACTTGCCGGGGAAGCCGTGATGCATGGCGTACTGCGCGAATCCCCACCAGCCCGCGCCCACGTCGAGCGTGCGGCCCGTATGCCCGTAGACGCGCGTGAACTGCAGAAACTCACGCAGCCGCACGGCGTCGTAACGGTGCACGTTCTCGACTTGCCAAACATGGTTGAACCAGTCGATTGAATTGATATTTTCTTGGTGAAGGCGCTTCATGTGATGTTACTCACCATGTTACTTCTTCTCTCCTCCAGGAAATATCTCGCCCTTCTCCTCGGCCCACTTCCGTATAAAGTACTGGGGATGATCGATAGCCTGCTGGTCCGTGCCGCGATAGTGCTCGACTACCAAATCTTCGATGTAGCCGCAGCGCCCGCCCTGCTTTCTCCACCAGTGGCAAAACCTATCGTCCTGATACTTCGCCAACGGCAGATCTTCCGGGTACCCGCCGGCGTCCATGTAGCGCCGATACACGCTGGCCGGGACGACGTGAAACAGCCCGCCGACGATGCCCGTCTCGCCAACAGGATGTCCGCCGATATCGACGGTACGGACGCGTTTCGGCTGCTTGTTGATACCTTCGACCCTGGGGGATAGAATCCAGTTGTCGCCAGCCTCCGCGGCGACGGCGCAGATCTGCGGGAGGATATTGGGCGTGCGGACGTAGCAGTCATTATCGACCTTGATGATAATGGAGTAGTCGCTAAGGTCTTCATCGTCGCGAAACGCAAACGATGCTGCGCGCGGCGTGTTGAACATCGTATCAATACAGCAGTTGGAGCCGTAACTGATACCCTGGTTTGTCCCAAACCGACAAACCGCAAATAGCCTGCGCTCGTCCAGTTCCGACATCAGCCATTCCTGTGTCCCATCCGTGCTGCCGTTATCGAACACGTAATGGTCGAACGGCATTCCGGCATTCTCGCGCAGGCTGGCGAAGCAATCCTTGGTGTATTGGAGGCGGTCACGCGTAAGCGAGTAGATAGCGATTCTCATGACGACTCCCGTTCCGCCAGCATGGCGCGCAGCCGACGTATTTCTGCGATCAAGACAGGTAGCGCATTGCGAGCTTCGGCAATCGCGGCTTGATCACGATCCAAGATGCATACCGGGCTTACTACGTCTCGACCTTTAACGTTGTAAAAGTTCAACGCATGCACGATGTGGCGATCCCACAGGTCGGCAAATTTAGGATTTACACCGCTCCGGATCGGGCCAACGAGCAGATGTATCCACCAGTCACGCCTGCGCCTGTCTTTTTTCTTGTCTTTTTTCTTGTCTTTTTTCTTGTCGTTTTCCTCGCGTTCTATCCATCGCCACGGACCAGGAGTTGCTTGCTGTTCAATCTCCTCCAACCTACATAACTCAACGTCGGTAATTATCTCAGCATCCATTCGCATTTCTCTCCCGGCACATGTTAACATGCTTGCGCATGCGTGTCTACCTCGGTTATCCTGTTCGCATGCTTGTCAAGGCTGGAACCGACTTCCCCACTGATCATTACGTGAGCGATCACATTACCGTCCCGGCTATCCGGCGCGAAGACGTGCAATCCATGTATGTCCATCGCGACGACATCACTAGTCATTCTACGCTTAGCCCATTCCGAGACGCCATGGTTACAGCAGTGACAATCAACACGGCAACAAAGTCTTACGTTTTCAACCCCGACGTGGTCGATATCGCATTGTCCGGCGGTGGCGATTATTGGATCTGTTGTCCAAATGAGAACCACTACCCAATGACATACGAAGAACATCTTGAGCAAATTGAACGCAACGCAGAAGAGGCGTTTTGGGATTACTATTAGCACCATCACCGTCCGATCCCATGCTTCCGATGCACCACCCGCAACGCTTCCTCGTACGGGATGGCGTCAGGCGCATACGTGATGCCGTTTCTGACGCGCGTCGAGAATATCTGTGCCCCGCAGTACACGCCGACATGTCCCGCCGCCAGCATGGTCAGCCACAAGTCGTAGTCTTGCAGCCGTCGCAGGCCCTCGTCGAAGCCGGGAAACGCATCTCGCCGGATCACAGACATGGTGGAAATGTAGTTCTGTCGTCGCAACGCCACAGGGTCGAACGGGCGATCACACTGCACCCGCCCATGCATGACATACGAGCCGTAGACATACGACGCCTCGGGATGCGCCTCCAGTGTCGATATCAGCCTTGCCAGTGCGTCTGGCTCCCAGGCTATGTCGTCGTCGCTGAACAGCACGAACGGCGCGCTGGACAACCGGAATCCGGCGTTCCGTGCGGCGTTGGCGTTGCCGGCGTGGTCCCACGAGCAGACGATCTCGAAGTCCTGAAACGTACTGCGTGCCAGCGATGTAAGCGTGGGAGCAGGGTTACCGCCCTGGCGGATTGGAATTATGATGGAGAGGAGAGTTGACATGAAATTTAACTGCTGGAGATGCGGGAAGGCGATTCAATACGGCTGGCGCTTGAACGCTGATAATCCAACCCCGCTGCACTGTGGCCATTGCGAACTGGAACTACGTCAGCTTGAGCGGGAGATAGCCGCCAATCCAGCACGTCAACCAGCTGCACCATCGGCCACGTCCGCAATGCCGATCCCGGCGTCACGTTCACTACCTGTACACCTGCTGTAGCCAGCGGTTCTCGCAGTGTGTCGAACTTAGGCAGCATCAGGCGTAGCGTCGATGCGAATCCCCCAGGTGTCTGAACTTCTGGCCTGTCGTTCCAGTGCATCTCACCGCGCGGCGAGACGTGCATGTCGAACCCGAGCAGCACGATTCGCGACGCGCCGAAGTGGTACGCCAGCCCGATAGCCTGATACCCGCTATTCTTCCCGGTCCGCAGCGCGCCGGGGTCCGTCTCCAGGCCATCTTCCCCGCTATTCCGCAGCCGCAGCACGCCGTCGATCTGGTTTTCCAGCGTTACCATGCGGCGGCCCTGCCAGATAGCCTGTATCGCCTCCCTGCGCGTCTGCCACCAGCGCAGATCGCAGGCATACAGCACGTCGGCCCATGGCGCAAGCCGGAACGAATCGTTGATGGCGATCACGCGCCCGCGGCCGCGCAAGACACGAGCGTCGAACCCGCGTAGCGACGGCCCGCAGCCGAGAATATACGCTGTCTCGCCGGTCCACTCAGGCGGTACACTCCAATAACTCATTTCTCGTCCACCAGGATATGAACGTGCGGCAGTATCGCGCCCTTCGCGATGATCTCATCAACGTCTGACTCAGCAATCAAGCCCTCAGTGATGCCGCGTTCGATCTGCGGTATCAGGTCGGCCAGCGCGAGTTCCCACTGCGGGTCAAGCCAGAGAGTGAACGTTATCATGGGTGTCCCATCCATCACGCATCCACCACCGCCCGAAAATTCACACTCATGCATGTGCGGTTCTCGGCGTCGTTCCACTGGCCAGGCTCGCCCATGGCGTGTATCAGCCGCACGCCCGACAGGTCCTGGTTCTCCAGCGCCACCATCGCAGCCGTGATCTTCGCTTCGCACTCGGCATGCTCCAGCTGACCGGCGCGCACCGTGACCTGAAACGTCGGCCTGCGCGTCTCGCCTTGCTGCGTGTCCTGTGCAAACCCACCGGTACGATACAGCGTGATCGCCTGCCCGACATCCGGCGCGTATCCGATAAAGCATGGCCAGGCATCTGTCACCACGCCCGCAGTCACCAGCGCCGTCCGTACTGTTTCAAGCAGTGGCATTATTTCAGCCTCATGTGCGCGGCGTCCACGTCATCCTTCAGCTTCGCGGCAATCTGGCCTGTGGCTGCCTTCAGCGGCGTCTCCAAATACTTCCATCCGCCGGTGCGTGCCCAATGCTCGTACGGTTTCCCGCTGGGGGATAGCCCACCGGTCTTGCCGGCCCTCGGATTCTCGTGCACTGCGATCGCATACGGCGCCACAGGACCGCCGTAACCCATGGTGATGGTGGCCGTCATTCCCGATACCGCAGGAGTCTCCACGTGGCCAGAACTGCGCAGTGTGCCCTGATCGACTGGCACGTATTCTTCCTTCGACGTCGCCATGACGCCCTCGAAAGACTGATACGCAGACTTCACCATGGCTGCGAATACCGCTGGTCCCATGGCGTGCAGCTTCGCTTTCCATTCCGCCGCGCCGGTAAGTTCGACTGTCGTCTTCATCGTATCGCCCCGCTCGTCGTCGGCCCGAAGTAAATCTTCGTGTGGTGATTGCCTTCCTCGTCCGGGAAGGTTTCCCAATTTAGGATAATAGGCGTGCTGCCATCTGGCAAGGTCAATCGTGCGTCGATGGACGGCAATATCGCGGCATGCAGCCATACCTGCCCGGTAGCGATGGAGTCTTGACCGTTCATGCGATTCACGATTCGGGTCTGCTTGTAAACGACGCGCGCCTGATACGTCACACCTGTGGCGAACGTGATTTTCCCGTACGCATCCCGGCTCGACGGCACGGCATACGTGACCGTATGCGGCATGAGGTCGGCCCAGTCAGATACCGGCATTTATTGAACCTCTGCGTCTTCGTAATCATGCAAGGTCCGCGTAAACGCGGGCTGCACGATGTCTGTGTTATCGGTGTAGGTTGCCTTACCAGCAATCGAGATGCCTCCTGCGAACGGCTCAAACAGCCCGTCGCGGCCAGCCTTGCGCAGCGCGGCCGCGCGGTCCATCCACTGCTTCGCCCGCTGGCTGTTCGATATCGACAGGTCGCCAATTTTCTTGTCCACGCTGGAGGCATACCGCCCCGCGATGGACTCAGCCGCCAGCGCTGCGGCGCCATACACGTCGGAATTCAGTGCCAGTATCGCCGTAATCGACTCGTCGGAAATCTCGGCATACGAGAACGTGAATACGATGGCCAAGCCGGTCCCCGGCGCCGCATCGAACGTCACGATACCCGTCTCCTGGTTGAGTGTCGGCGTCTCGGCATCGCCATCCACCGTACAGGCAAACGTGCTGGTAATGACCGGAAATTTAGTCAACGCAAACAACACGGACGATCCGTCGCCGGTCGCCACTTGGCGGTCAAATCGCGACTGATCCCCCAGGAGAATACGCACTGTCGCTACGCTCACGAATACCTCCGTTCCGATGTCGCCACGATCAACGACGATGCCGCCGTTGTGATTTCACTGCGAGCCTCGATCAGCGTGGCCGCCGGCTGCTCGCCGAATTCGACTTCGCCGAACAGCGATTCACCGAAGCGCGCGTCATTCACGTCGGCCATATCAGATCTCCTCCAGGGAAATACGAGGGAACGCCAATATCGCGGACCGTGGCGAACAGTTCCACACCTTCACGCCCTCGGCAGATAACTGCGCCGACGCATCGTCGAACGCTGCGGCCCATGGCTCGAGTGCGATTTCGCCGCCCCAGCCAGGCTCTGGATGCCAGTGGCCACTGCCTGCCATGTCGAACCCGAGCAAGAAAATCTCGCGCGCCCGCTTAAGATACGCGATGTTCAGAGCGCCGTACCCGCTCGTCCCGCAGATGTGTACGCTGCCTTGATCAACGCTAAGCCCCGGCCGTCGTAGGCGGCGCAACATGATAGCCGATGGGTCCACATACGGCCAGTACGGTTCCTGCACTGCCAGAAATTTCTCGCCGGTGAAGCATGTCATCTCTGCGCAACGATGCCGTGCCCAGTTGCTATCAAGACTGAACACGGCATCAGGTGCGAATGGTAAATTTACGAACGCCTCATTGACGGCCAAGACGCGACGGCCACGAAGGCGCTCAAAGTCGAAGCCACGAAGAGATGGCCCACCGCCTACAATGTAGACTGACCGGTCATCCCACCAAGGCGAAGAGACGAGCCCGAAGTTGATTGCGGTCCCCGCTGCTGTCAAGGCCTCGTACCTCGCATTCTCGTTTCAGTTCGGTCATGCTCGCCGAAGCAAGCCGTTGACGATCCAGGAGAGGCGGCGTTGGTGGCGTGGCGTCGCCTCCCTCGGATCGCTGCTGCGGCTGCACGGAGGAAACTTGAGCCGGTAGCGTAGCTCGTGTTGCAGCCGGCACAGCCTGCGGTCCCGACGCAGACTGTGAAATCGTAGCAGGTGGCACTTTCGCCACCTGGTGGAATCGGTAAAACGTGAACAGCGTTGTGGCCGGAACATCGGCTACGGTGATTACTTCGCCGTCTCGGTATTGGCGAGTGCCGTATTCGATACCCCTCCACGTGGATACCTTGTATTGCGTTGCGGGATCGAAGCCTTGCGACATCAACATACGATTTAGGCGATGATGTCGTTGAAGAAATAGCCAAGGTCGGCGCTGGTTTTCTTCTGGTCGAAGTTCATGAAGCCGTCCATCACGTCGCGGTACTTCAGCGAGTCGCGCTGGCGGTTGATCTGCACGCCGAAGCTGTTCATGTTCGGCGCACCGGTCCACACGAACGTCATGCCCGCGCTGGCGGAATCGAGCGTGGGGTTCGGTTCGGCGTAGCAGAGCAACGCCTTCTTCGATGCGATGAACGACATGGAAGCCGTCGCGCCCTCTTTGGCCGAGTTGTAAACGGCCTTCGAGACGAGGATGCGGTTCACGCCGAAGACGCGAGCCAGATCCGCATCACTGACCATGGCTGGTCCACCAGGGGTTTGACCACCGGTGATCCGCGCCAGGATTTGCGCATTGGTATCGAGCTTCAGCCGCACGTCGTAGGTGAGTACGAGCGTGTTAGGCTCCTTGCCTGTGGCCTGCAGGATGGTCTGCTTGCCAGCGTTGACGTCGTCAATCGGCGTCGAGGATGCGTTGTTCCACTCCAACACCTCGGCTGTCTGTGGCGAAACGGACGCGCCGTCGATGTCGGTGGTCCACTTGCCGGTGGCGAGAAAATTCGCGGCGAAGATGCGCTCGCGGCGAATCAGCAGTGTTTGAATGATGCGGCGCGCCTTGTTGCCTTCGAGGTTCACGCCGGGGTCGGTGTTGGCTGCCACTTCGTCGGCGATGTCGTCGCCGAATTCGTAGACGAGGCAGTTGTACGTATCGGTCGAGAGCCGGGCGCCGCTGCGGGAGACTTCCGTCCCCGGCGCGCGTACGCGAGCCTCATCGCGGAAGTTGTCGCCGCGATTCCAGATCCAGTACTTATCCGACTGGTTGTTGACGCGAACAATGGGGAAGCAGGAAGAGGCGAGATATGCGGACTCTTCCTGAAAATACGCCTCCGACATGTTCGTCAACGGACGATCTACGTGGACATCGGCCACGGTCGGGAGGTGTTTGTGGACTTGAATGTTTCCCATGGTTTGTTCTCCTTGTTTCTCCCGGCCTTACCAAACTTTGCCGAGTTGCGGCATGACGAGGATGCTGATGATCTGCCCGTCAGTGGTTGCCGATTCGAGCGCCAGGCCCAGTGCGAAATCGCCGGATACGATGTTCACCGCTCGCCCGTTGGTGTTGGCCGCAACGTAAGTCCCAGCAGTGCAGGTTCCACCCGCCACTACCTTGCTCTGTCCGCTGATGCACACGTTGGCGCCTTGGCCAGCCGCGCTTGGATCGTTCTGCAGCACGCCATGACCGGCGAGCCCGTCGCCTGTGGCATCAACCTGTCCGTCGGAAGCGACGGTGACGAAGTGATATTGCTTGGCAGAGAGATCCTGCCCGGCCTCCACTGTGATATTGACCTGTTCGCCGTTGAGCGCCATGTTAGTTCACCCCCTTGCGCGATTCCGCGCGATACTCGGCCCAGAGTTCCGGATGGCGTTCCGGCACCAGTGCCCACGCGTGGCCCTTGCTGACCTTCTCGGTCTGCATGATCTTAACGGCTTCGGCTTCGATCTTCGCCTCGGCGCTGTCGCTAACAGCGGCCGCACGGCCCGATCCGGCCGCCTTCGTCAGCGATTCCTGCGCGGCGTTGCCAGCCTTGAGAGCCTTGAGTGCGGCGTCGCGCGCCGCGGGATCCGCAATTTTCTCGACGGCCCGCAGCATTGCGCCCTTCTCGTCATCGGTGCCAGGCAGGTTCGGCAATTCGACGGAGGCGCGCTTCACGAACGTTGCGAGTTCGGCAGCGTCTTCGGCCTTGCGCACGCGCTCGGTGAGATCCTGCTCGCGCTTCTCCAGTACCTCGATGCGCCGCTGCTCTGCTGTCTTCTCAACAGGCGCGGGCTTCGCGGCCTCGATTTTCTGTTTCCGGAATTCGGCATCACCGGCCAAAAACGCATCCTGGTCTGCGGCTGCCAGCTTGTCGAAGTGCGTACGCTCATCGACGGTTAGTTTGGCGATCCCCTCGGCACGTTCCGCGCGCTTTGTCGTCTCGGCGAGCGTCCCTTCGAGGGAAGTGATTTTATCAATTACCTGTTTCAGCTCCACATGTTCTCCCTTCGCTGTCTCGTATACGGTTTCCGCTTGCTCGCGGTCGCCGAGAATGATCTTCATCTCTCCCTCGGACTCCTCAACCGTGTAAGGCGCGCGATATTGCTTTCCGCCCTGTTCAAAAATCACGGCATCATCGTAGGTTTCCTTGCAGTAGGCGTAGCCTTCTTCGCCGCTGTACTTCATTTGCACAGCGCGCGCTACGTCTTCACAGCGCCGCTGATAACTGCGGCCACGCTGGGTTTCTTTCTCGATTCCTTCTTCGTCTTCGGCGCGCTTGTGGATCATGACGTGCGCCGTTGGGTTGTCGCCCTTGTCCACCAGGGACACGCGATCAATTTCCATCAGCGTCAGTGGTCGCACCGGCTTTTTACGCGGCTTCGGCATAGGTCCCCTTTCCCTCGATGGAAAACATGGCGTACTTCCCGCTCTTCACGCCTTCCCATGCATCCTCGTCGAGGATCTTGAATCCAACCCACCAGCCCACTGGCAGCGCGTCCTTCGACAGCCCAAGCGCTTCGCATTTCTCAGGAGTGAATACCATCGATTCGACGAGAACCGATGTCGTTTTGCGCGTGTGCATCACGTCGCCCTCGCGGGATTTCAGCACGTATTCATAAGCCGAAAACTCCAGCGATGCGACGTTATCGACGCGATCCCCGCTGTGATCTACGACGGCGGATCCGTCTGCACGCTTCGCCATGTAAGCCCAGCCGAACACCATCCGGCGCTCTTCATCGCGCTTCAGGATCGTACCTGCTAAAACAAGTGGTGTCGATTCTGTTCTTACTTCACCCATTGCGTTCACTGTATCACAAACTTACTAAGTTGTGGCCAGTGAGTTAGTAAGTGAGTTACTAAGTAACGATCAGGCCGAGTGAACAGCGACACTGTGGATGCGGGTCAGGCGGCGCTTGAATACGGCCCACTGGCGAATTGAAATACCCGCCGATTGGCACTCCCCCAGGATTCATACCCGGTATCCGCGGGCATACATCGCACGTACGCTCGTCTTTGGTGTAAATCCACTTCTGGCGGACGGTCTGCGATAGCAGGCCCTGCTGCTGCGCCTGCCTCCAGGCTTCGATCTGCCCATGGTTCGCCGCGCGAATCGTCTCCGTGCGAGCGATCATCTCGGCGCGATATTTCAACTGCCGTTCGGCGTAACGACCCACCAGCCTGTCTATCTGCGCACGCGTGAGCCGTGCGCCGTCGGCGATGGTGCGCTGTATCGTCGAATCGAACCGGGCATCCCGAAGTTGCCGTGTCAGCGATTCTCGAAGCAAGCCCGGATCTCCGGACTCGAGCAGCCTCCGGTAATTCTGCACCGCAGCATACTGCGCCGCGGTCAAGCCGACGTGCTGGCGGATCTGTCGTGCCTGCGCCGCGGGCGGTATGCCGTCGGTGAAGGCGTTCGTCACGATGGCCTGCACCGTCTCACGCGCCATGAGAGTAAGCCCTGTGATCAGATCGAAGGTATATCCTTGGAGGAAAGACACAGCCGATGGATTCAACAGCGAGAACGACATGGCCGCTGCTACAGATTTCGGTACAGCCACACGGCCCAACCGCAGCATGCCGACTTCGGCGCCAGCCTCGTACACCACGCGCAAGTCTTCGGCGAAGCTGCGCTCGTTCGGCTTCAGTCCGGAACCGTCGAACAGCCTGCCGATGCGTTCCGGAATCTCGTTAGGCCGGTCGCCAACGCGCACAGTGCCTTGCAACGATGCCACCAGGCGAAGGAATCCGTTTGCTACGCGCGCGCGGTAGCGGTCGGCGGCCTCGGTAGTGGTGCGTGGCGTGGCGATGCGTTACTCCTTGGCCTGCGGGTTGATGCGCAGGGGTACATCTTCGAGAATGCGATACTCTGGCGCCCCTCCTAACGCTGTGGACTTGGCCCAGCCCGCATCCACGTACAGAAATACTCTGCCGATTACCCTGTCGTTAAAATCCTGACTCACCTCATGCACCTCTGTTACGTCGATACCGAGCGCCTCGACTAACTGCTGCGTTGTAAGTTCTATGATCGCCTTCGGCATGTCATGTTAATCCTCGTCCACGTCGTCTTCTTCGTCTGCTGCTGGCTCATCCTGCACGTCGGATTCCGGCACGTCTGATTCCGAATTCGGTAATACCCGGGGATTCGGTCTGGCCATGTCACCCTCCGGCTTCTCCGGCATGCCCATCACTGCCCGCAGGTGGTTCTCGAGATCATCATCCGGAGTCGACAACACACCAGCGCCGGCCATCGCCGTAATATACGCCGCCAGTTCCTTCGGGTCCGGCGTTTCAATATCGCCAGGAATCAGCCGCGGCGCATCCTCTGTGGACATGCCGTTGTATCGCAGCAGCCGCGGGATCTCGCGGTCGTTGATCTCGCTGGCGATCTGGTCTAGGATGGCTCCAACGGCCAACGCGAACATCGACGTTTTCGACGATGCCAACGCCAGCGATCCTACCTTCTCGTGGCCCATCATAACGAAATCGGCCATCACTGTAATCGCCACCAGACGCTGGTAACGCATGATCGTCTTGTCGATATCGAGTTGCCGTGAGCCCGCCGCGCTCAGCAACGAGAGTTTCACCGCCGGATTGCCATTGTCGTCGTACGACTGCGGCAGCAACACGCCTTCCTGCTCGTCGCGCTTGATCTGGGTGAGTATCCGCTTCAGGATCGCGCCGTACGAATCGTAAGCCGATTTCACGGCCTCGATAACAGGGATACCGGCCAGGTCGCGTTCGTGGCCAATGGCTTCGATTCGCTGAAGGTGCTTTGCGTAGTACCACGGCTCGTACGCGTTGCGCAGGATCGAGCGGCCCTCCGGATTATTTTTCTCTGTATCCACGCGAAACAGCAGGCAGCGATCCATAGGGATCTCGACGGCGCGCGTCATCGGCGGCGCGCTCTGTACCATCGCTTCGACGTTTCCTTCTTCATCCCACACCCACGAATCCAGCGTGTCTTGCGCACGCAGCCCCCAAGATTTCCAACCAATCATTCCATCTGAGTGCTTCGACGACGCCAGCACGTTGCGCTTGTCGCCGCCGCGGCGCTTATAAGTAATCTCGAACAGCGACCAGCCGAACGGCAACATGGTCAGGATTTCCGATAGCGTGTTGGCCCATGACTGCCCCATGTCGTGCATGCAGGATTCAACTAATTCGTGCGCATTCTCGTCGCCGCCCTCGACGCGCCATTTCACGTTGCGAATCACCATGCGGACAGCAAACAGCACAGCACCCACTACGGGATCGTTGTCCCGCATCTCGCGGTAGACTTTGTACGCCTTGCGCCCACTGAGCTGCCGCAGGAACTCTTCATTGACGGAACCGCGGTCACCCCAGCGATTCAGCCCGGTAACACCGATAGCCGTTGACGGGGAGGCCTTCTCGACGTCAGACTGCTCGTCAGCATTGATCACCACTGGAGGATCGGCCACGATCACGCGCGCCGGCTCTTCGTTTCTACGAAACCAATCTCTAATATTCATCGCACCCCCCAGTCTGTATTCCATGTGCTGACACGCTCGAACGATTCCGGCGGCGGCAAATCCAACGCCGTGACATGCCGTTTCAGCCGCTTCAGTGCCTGGCTGGTGCAGTCCACGCGGTCGTTATACGCACCTCGTGGAAACTGACACAGCTCCTCCAGGTAATCATCTATCCATGGCGCAATAGATGCCGACGGCAGCACGACGTTGCCTGCCTCGCACTCCGGCGTCACCGACTGCGCGCGCGCTTCCTTGCTGCCGTCTACCTGCTCGGCGATGATGCCGCTGATGGTGCCACGCAGATCGTTAATGATGGCCGTGCCGTTCGCCTTGTCCTCGATCAACACGGTATCGGCTTCCGGCCACATCGCCGACATCGTACGAATCGCATTCCTGGTGGCCACGAAGTCGAGATGCTCGCGTCGTTCGGCCAGCAGGTAGCGGTCAATGCCAATCAAGCCCCATACCTGCCCAACGACGTACGAGCTCGTCTCTGCGTCCTTGAACGCGCAGTCCCACGACTGCATAACGGCAGTACAGCGTCGCACCAGCGATCGCGGGTCCTCGACATATCGGCGCGCGAACCAATCGCGCTTGAATACGGATCCGGCGGCCGCCGTTGGGCGCTGCTGCACCTGCGCGGCGTAATTCGCCGAGCCCATCGTTTTCCGCCAGGTGTCAAGCTCACTATGGTCATACCGCTTCGGCCAGAGCAACTCGCCTTCCTTGATACGCGGATCCACAAACCCGATACGGCTGTAACAGCGCGTGCCTGCCTCGTATTCCGCCGGCAGAATCAGCCGGTCGAAATCATCACCGAGTACTTTCAGCAAATGGCCAGTCAAGTCGGCATGATGGACACGCTGGCCGATGAGACACAGGCTGCCTTTCTTCGGGTCATTTGCGCGTGTCGACATCGATGTCGAGTACCACTCGATCACAGACTGTCTCGTCGTCTCCGAGTGTGCATCACCAGCCTCGTGTGGATCGTCGATCACCAGCCGGTCGCCGCCCTCGCCGGTGTTTCCGCCACCGACGGACGTAGACACCCGGCGTCCGGATTTATTGTTCTCGTAGTAATCCTTGGCGTTCTGGTCTGAGGCGAGGCGATACACGCTCCCCCAGCGGTCGGTATACCATTTCGACTCAATCACCTTACGGCATTTCACGGAGTCGCGGCGCGACAGATGCGCGGCGTACGAACAACACAGCCATCGTGTACCGGGATGCTTCGCCGGTCCCCATTCCCACGCAGGCCACATCACCGAAACAATAGTAGACTTCGAATGCCGTGGAGGGATGTTGATAATCAGATTGCGTATTTGGCCGGTTGTCACGGCCTCCAGGTGTTCACAGATGGCACCGATGTGCCAGTTGTCTTGGAATGCCTGCGATTCCGGCTCCACCTGATGCCACGCCGCCTTGACGAATTCGTGAAGAGACTTCTCGCAAAGTACCTTCTGGATCTCGTCAAGAGATGGTATTTTCGGCGTCGGCGATTTTGGTGGAGCCGTTTTTCGCATTGGTGGCGGCCTAGGAAGCGATGCCCATCAGTACGCGCTGCTCGGGATGCAGCTTCGCGAGATTGAGCGGATACTTGTTGCGATGTTGGTAAAACCGAAGGAACGCCGGCAGGTCAGCCTTGGCCCACTGGTAGTAGGATCCACCGACGAACGGGCGGCTGATATTGCCTTCGGCGTCCGGATGTCGTGGCGGATCGTCGAACAGTTCGACCACCTGCGACGACGTGATGTCGCCCTTCATCGGATCAAAGGCAGTCTTGTAATATTTGCCCGGGTCCGCCGATGTTTCCTCGGCTGTCGGCGGTGTCGGCTGTACTTGCCAGCTGGTAACGAGATACGAATCCCACGCGATGGGCGCCGCGGCCTTGCCGATAACGGAAATGGCGGACATGAGCTGAGCGAACTGCTGGTCGGTCATCAGATCACCACCGTCTGCGGAGTCGAAATCAAGATCCGCCGCATGGCATGCACGGCGTCAGCCTTGCTGCGGCCTTGCGCTTTCGTGGCGGTCACCACCTTGTCGACGGCATCAAACATCGCTTCCGGCGACTGCGCGTTGACCTTCATCTTCTGCACGAACTCCTGGTACTGGATCGCCTTCCATTTCCCATCGGAATCCATGGCGATCAGCGTGTCGCTGTTCAATACGACGGGCACGCCGACAGGTT
>JACCDG010542545.1_pt1 | contig 20182 bp, 9 predicted proteins | sample 7442471 | NCBI WGS metagenome assembly JACCDG01 (sample SAMN15323444, study PRJNA562643) | freshwater metagenome | isolation source: river surface water | place: USA:Blue River Watershed | collected 2017-08-17 | reverse complement strand
AAGGATACAACAAGCTCTCTTAAGGTTTTAGAGAAGGAAGGTGTGGTTCAATAAGTTTTGAAAACCAAAGTTTGTATCCTTTATCGTTAGGATGTGTCTTGTCAGTTGCGTAAAGCCCTCCCTCAGAAAGAAGCTCTTCATCTTTTTCATCCTGGTATAGTGAAATAAAAGTTACAGAATGAGTACTGCTTATTTCTTTTGCTATAGCTTGAAATTTCTGAGAGCGTTTTTTATATATATAAGATAAAGGAAAAGGGAAAATCGGAGAATTTCCAACATTAGGGGGTGTAATGTAGACAAGTTTTTCCGCACGATGTTTTGCTTCTTTAAATAAATCAGTAAGACATCTTTTAATGTGAGTAAAACTTCGCATAGTAACGATATCCATCCCTCCACAAAAAATAATAATAAGATTGTACTTATTTGTGTCTTCTTTCAGAATACGAGAACATTCAGAAATTCCAATAGCATCTTTTCCTTGAAGTGTAAAAGAATCGGTGCGATAGTGTTGTTTAATTTGTCTCCCTAGTGTTGTTTCTTGAGACCTTGCGCCAACACCACGAACAATACTGTCACCTATAAAAAGTATTGAAATTGAAGTAGTTTTGGAAAATCTCGGATACTCCTCTTTTTGTAAAAGTGTTGTTAATTTACTTTCTTTTTTTGTTTTAAGTGAAAAATAAGTTACCCATACTGTTACCCATAGAACATAGGTAAAAATATAAATTATTAAAAAAATAATTACTTGTTCCATGACTGTATAGCTGTTAAGAAAATGTTTTTAGTGAATGTTTTCTTCTTCATGTCAAAATAAAGAGCTACAGCTGGAGCGCTCACTTTTGGATAATGCTTTTCTTTTCCAAAAACGGTAAAGCCTAACATCGTATAGAAACGAACGTGTTTTGGGTTAACTGAGATACAAAGATAACGCACGTTCTCTTCTGTGGCTTCTTTAAAAACTTTACCAAAAAGAGGTACTTGAGCAAAAAGTGACTCTTTAGCACTCATTACACTACATACGATATCTTTATCGATCGCAAGTTGAACAACTTCAGCAACTAACCCCCCTTGTCTCAATGGAATAATTTCTTCTTTGTATAACTCCTCCATCGGAAGCGAATCATCATTTTTACTTAGAATAAGGCTCACGGTTCCATACATTATCTCTTTGTGTAGTGCAATAAAACGAAAAGCGTTTTCATTTTCAAAAAAAGAAACTATTGATGACGCTTCGATCTCTTTAATATATCCTTCCCCTTCATATACTTTTGTTACAAGTGTTGCTGCTTGTTTTTTTTCATTCAAGGTTACCGCCTGTCTACAAAAAAATGATTCAAACATATAAACTATTGATAATTCTTAGTAAGAAAAAAATGTGAAAGAAAATTAGGATTTTTCTCAAATTTTTTCATTGCAAGATCAACTATGTCGCCAACTGTATCAAGCAATACAACATCCTCGTAATCAATTTCATGATCAAGCTCCTTTTCAAAAGTAACTAAAAGTTCAAAAAGAATAATGGAATCACTGTGTAGCTGTAAGATTTTTGTCGAAGTGTCAAGATTTTCGACATTTGGAATAACTGAACGAATTATTGATAAAACTTTTTCCTCAGTAAACTTTTTTAATTGAGATGCTTCCATAAAATATATCTTAAAGTGTAGGCTTATTTTTTTGGAATTGCAACAAAACTAACCACATAACCTTCTATTTTATAGGTTTTTATAAAGGCAGGGACAGGTTTTCCGCTCCTTTCTATCGTTATGCATTCTCTTCTAAAGAGTGTCTTTTTGGGGTGAATAAGCAAACCTTCACCGTACGACTTCCCTACCGCTTCTTTTACACTCCAATAGAGAGTAGCGAGCGCTTCTTTATCTTCATTATTTTCTATGTCCAAGACTTCTTCGTTCACACAAAATTTTTTAGAAAGAGATAGGGTTTTTATATCTATCTTTTCTATATCTATACCAAGATTAAAGTTACCTTTTGAAAATGCTATACATATATATTCGTCTTTATGAGAAATGCTTAACGAATAGATATTTTTTTTTACTGATAGAAATGGCTTATTATTTTTATTTTTTACGATATAGCAATCTTTCAAATCAGGATGCTTTTTTGTTAGATAGTTTTGAATTAAAGAATGAGAATAGATGTTCTTATCTTTCAGACGTAGTACGTAAATATAACACTTCATTAAGTAAAGTATACACTTCTGTGGTTTGTTGTATGAAAATTTTTTATACACATGAAATATTTACTTTTTTTAATAACCTGACCTATACTCTGAGTATGCTCACAGTGCATAATCTCAAAAAATATTTTGGAACTAAAAAAGCCGTAGATGGCGTAAGTTTTTCTATTAAATCAGGTGAAATATTTTCTCTTATTGGGCCAAACAGTGCCGGTAAATCAACAATCGTTAAAACTATTATCGGTCTTCTTGAACCAACAAATGGGTCGGTAACTATAGATGGTCATGATGTTGTTAAGAAACCAGAGGTTACAAAGGCTTTAGTTGGATATATTCCAGATGAACCTTCTGTGTGGAGCTATATGACAGGAGAAGAGTTTTTACACCTCACACAGGCGCTTTTCGGTATTAAAGAAAGTGAAAGAAAGAAAGAAATCCCTAAGCTTCTCGAAACCTTTTCTTTGACAGGAATTGAAAAGCAGTCATTTGATGAATATTCAAGAGGAAATAAGCAAAAGTTTAGTATTCTCTCCGCCCTCTCTCATTCCCCTAAACTTCTTGTGGTGGATGAACCGATTGTAGGTCTTGATCCAATAAGTGCTGATATTGCAAAAAAGCTTTTTAAGGAATATGCGGAGCAAGGAGGTGCTGTGCTTCTCGTAACTCATACACTTTCAGTGGCTGAAGAAATTTCTACACACATTGGTTTTCTTAAAAATGGACAACTTGTTGCAACTGGCACCCTTGAAGATTTGCGTAAAACAGCTGAAGTAGAAGATGGTGCTTCTCTTGAAACTATTTATAAGACGCTTGCCTAATGTACTCTTATATATGTTCTGTCAACTTTTAGCATTTGAACTACAGAGAATTGGTAAATTCTTTAAAGAGAGAACTCTTGCAAAGACTATTACTTCTCTTTTATTTGTTCTTGTTTTCTTTTTTGTTGGCTCTACGTTGTATTTCTTTTTCTGGGCAGCTTTTAAGTATATTTCTATTGAAGCGGTTATAGATATACGACATGCACTTACATTATTTATGTATGAAGCGTTACTCCTAGCTCTTCTTTTTTTAGGAATTGTAAGTGCAGCAATTTCGCTTTTGTTTAATTTATTTAAAGGTGGATCTAATACGTGGATTATTTCTTCACCTTCATATAATGTGTTTCCAAAACTCCTCTTTGTTCGAAGTGTTGCGACGTCCTTTGTCCCTCTCTTTGTTGTATTTCTTCCAGCAATGCTTGCTTTTGTTAAAGTTAATAAAATCTCCCTTGTTGCTCTTCCTTCTATAATTCTTAGCTTGCTTCTTTTTATTGTTACGGTGAACGCTTTAACATTTATCTTTATAATTACGCTTAGCACCTTATATTACAAGGTTTTGAAGCATTTCTACCTCACCACAACACTTCCTGGTATTGTGACTCTCTTTGTTCTTTTTGTGATCGGTGTCACTGTTACTGTCTGGAAGTCTGTTGCCTCACTTGATTTTGTGACTCTCTTTAAGGCAGACACCTATACTGATATCTTGCCTACGGTTATGGTAAGTAAAGAATTCTTTTTCCTTCCAACACATCCACTCGCTCTTCATATAACAAGCTGGCAAACAGGTAACACACAAAGCATGGTGCTTAGCTTCTTAACGCTCGCTCTTCTTACTGTGACAAGTCTCTTCCTTATGTTAAAAATTTCTCCACGTTTTTTCCAGTTATGGAAAGTCTTGCAAGAAGGACGAGGTCGTAGTACTAAAGTAAATTCTTCGCTTTTTTCTTCATATACATTTAGCGGAAGTCAGAATAGTATTTTATTTAAAAAAGAAATGCTTGTGTTTAGTCGTGATATGAGGGGGTTGCTTTGGTTCCTTTTCCTTCTTTTTATTTGGGTGCTTCAAATAGGTGCAAATCTTGTTATTGGAAATAATATAGGGAGGTATCAGCCAGATCTTATAAGTAAAATTGCGATACTACAGACCATACAGTTTATTATCGCTATTTACTTTATTAGCTCCTTTACACTTCGTTTCCCCTTCCCTTCCTTTAGTGTTGAGAAAAGAACCGGATGGATATTTGGAACCGCTCCACTTAATATGCGTACCATTTTCCTTGGGAAATATATCTTTTACACTACTTTTTTTGTAGCAATAGGATTTCTCATGAGTAACTTAAATAGTATTGTTCTTTCTCTTACGGCCATACAGGCAACTGCTGCTACAACGCTTCTTGTTGTAAGTACACTATTTATTGTTACTGTGGGGCTTTGTGCAGGTTTTATTTGGAAGAGTAAAGAAAGTGATGACCCAGAAACTGTCACCACAAGTATGCCAGGTCTTTTCTTTACAGCTTTCTCTCTTTTGTACGGGGCAGTTGGCTCTTACACTCTTTATCTTTTTACAAAAGATGGAGCAGTCTCACACATTTCATTCTTTCTCTTTGGAAGTCTCACTCTTGGATCTGCTCTTCTTCTCTTTGTAATAAGAAAAATTACAAAAGTAAAATTTTTGGAAGCCTAATAAACAAATAGAACAAAAGCTTGATTGATTTTTCTTAGCATGCTAAGATTTCGACATGAAATCGTCTGATGAAGCTCACAGTGTGTGCAAAAAAGACTCCTTTGATGGGAGTCTTATGCATACCGTACATACGCTTTATTTTCTTGTACAAAAAAGACTTCAAGAAAAACTTTCGTCTTCCCCTATTTCTTTTTCACAGTTTCTTGTTCTTGCGGGTTTTTCTTGTTATGGAGATACGCCTGTAAAACAGGTGTCTCTTGCTGAAAGCTTGCTCCTTACTGAAGCAACATTAAGTAGACACATTAAAGTTTTAAGTGAAAAAGGCCTTCTCATTAAAAGAAAAGATGAAGACAATAAAAAGCTTTCGATGCTTAAATTAAGCGAAAAAGGAAAACGTATTTTTGAAAAAACTCTTAGTATTGTTAATAAAGAGCTGGAACACTACTTCTCACCTCTTTCACAAGAAGAAAAAGAAAAAGTGATACTGCTTTTCTCCACCACAATAATTTTTCTCCATAAGAAAGAATGATCCGGTTATGGAAGATTGTGCTGCATTACTTACTAATTACTACCACCATGAATCAACACTTTAAAAAAAGTATTACTCTTATTAAAGAAATTTATACTAGGCTTAAAAAAATTATTCACGAATATAGTGTCTGGTACAAAGAACAGTCACGTAAAAAGCAAAGTATCATCGTTCTACTTGCTTTAGTTGTGTTTATCATTATTTTAAAAATGTTATTTGGTGGATCTTCAGAAGTAAAAGAAGAAGAAAAAACTGTTCGAGAGGTAGAAGTTGCGTCACTTACATCTCTTTCTGGTAATGAAAATAGTCTTCTACTTGTTGGTAATGTTACTTCTCTTAGTGAAGCGACAATTCGTGCAGAAACAAGTGGTCGCCTTACTCGGGTATATAGAAAGCTTGGTGACACTGTAGTTGCTGGTCAAACTATTGCTGAGTTTGAAAACAGTGGTGAACGCGCTTCAGTGCTTCAAGCGGAAGGTGCATACGAACAAGTAAAAGCAGGAAGAGATATCGCTCTCCTTAATAGTGGTCAAGCGGGAAGCAGTCTCTCAGAAATAAAAAACCAAGCACTGAGTGCTATCTCGGGCTCATACAGTACGCTTGATGATGCTATACGAGGAAAGACTGATCAGGCATACTCTGACCCAACATTTGAACAGCTAAAGCTTCTTCTTTTTGTTCCTGACGCAACACTCTCTATCTCTCTTGAATCAAAACGTAAAGCAATTGAGATGCTTCTTAAAAAGCGTGCAGAAAAAAATAAAACTCTCACCGAATCAAGCGATTTTGTGTCTGAGCTTACCTTAGTACAAAATGAACTTGAGACTGTTAAAGTATACCTTGATGATCTTTTTAGTGCATATAGTAAAGCTCTTCCAAATAATAATTTTACACAAAGTACGTTAGATACTAATAAGCTTAGTGTTCAAGCTGCTCGACAAGCAGTTATTGGAAGTCTTAATTCTATTGCTTCTACTCGTCTATCTCTCTCTCAAAGCATTACAGCAAGTAAGGTTGCTGGAAGCGGTCAAACAGAAAAATCTGGATCTATACTTTCTGCTGAAGCTCAAGTAAAACAAGCTTTGGGAGCATATAATGCAGCACTTTCTCGTCTTGAAAAAACAATTATTCGAAGCCCGATTACAGGAACACTTAATTCTCTTAGTATTCAAACAGGTGATTATGTAAGTAGTTTTACACAAGTTGCAGTTGTCTCTAATAACGGATCACTTGAAATTGTTTCTTTTGTTACAGAAGATGACGCTCGTCGTATTAAGCCATTTAATGAAGTGCTTATTAATGGTACCTATCCTGGTGTTGTGTCGCGTATTGCGTCAGCACTCGATCCTGTTACAAAGAAAATAGAAGTTCGTGTTTCTCTTAAAGAAAGAACTTCTACGCTTGTAAACGGCCAGTCAGTGCGAGTAAAAATTATTGGTTCAAAAAATGAAAACATAGCAGGTATTAAAAAAGATACCCCTCTTATTATTCCAATTGCTGCTCTTAAGCTTACCCCACGTGGAGCAAATGTATTTACAGTAAGCACCACAAGCACTCTTATTGCTGTTCCAGTTAAAGAAGGTGCTATTTTGGGTGACCAAATTCAAATCCTTGAAGGACTGGCTGGTGATGAAATTCTTGTAAAAGATGCCCGCGGCCTTAAGGAAGGAATGCAGGTTTCTGTTAAGGAAGAAAAATAATTTAACTTACCTCGTATGCAATCATTTTGGATTTTCTTTCTTAAAAAAAGAGCCTTTACCTATATGGTTATGGTGTCACTTATTGTGACTGGTTTTTATTCACTTCTTGCTATTCCAAAAGAGTCTGCACCTGAAGTGATTGTCCCTGTTGGAATTGTGACCACAGTTCTTCGTGGTGGAAGTGGTGAAGATGTTGAAAAGCTTGTTACAAATAAACTTGAACAAGAAATTATAAATGCAGAAAATATCGATAAAGTTACTTCATCTTCTCAGGAAGGTGTGTCGGTTATTACAGCTCAATTTAATGCATCAGCTGATATAGATGAGTCAATTCAAGCACTTAAAGACGCGGTCGATAAAGCAAAAGGTGAGCTTCCAGCTGACGCTGAAGAACCTTTTGTAACAAAGATTAATTTCTCAGAACAACCAATTCTTGTTCTTTCTATTTCCTCAGATATTTCACCAAAAGGGCTTACTATTTTAGGTGATGATCTTGAAAAAGAACTAAAGAAAGTTAAAGGAGCAAGCGATGTTTCTATCTCTGGGGTACGTAAACGTGAAGCGCAGGTAGTTATTAGAAAAGACAAGCTTGCAAATTATGGCCTGTCCCTTAATCAAGTAATTGGGGCTCTTCAGTCTGCAAATGCATCCTTCCCTATCGGAAACATTACTGTAAGCAACATTGATTACCCTATTAAGTTTTCTGGATCAATTGAGGATCCGATAGAAATACCTGAAATAAGTCTTACTGCACAAAATGGAACACTTGTATACTTGCGTGATATTGCATTTATTACAGATGGTCTTGAAGCACCTAAAACCTTTTCTCGCATTTCAGTCGATTCAGAACCTTCGGAAAACGCTCTCACCTTAAACATTTTTAAAAAATCAGGAAGCGATATTACAGAAGTTGGAAAAGAAGTTAAGGCAAAAATAGAAGAACTTAAAGGTTCACTTCTTCTTGGGGCTAATGTTGTTGTTTCTTTTGATGGAGCAAGTGATGTAGAAAAAGATTTAAAGAAACTTACTCGTGTTGGCATGGAAACAGTGCTTCTTGTGATGCTTGTACTTTTCCTTACTATTGGGTGGCGTGAATCTATTGTAGCCGGACTCTCTATTCCGCTCTCATTTGTAATTGCATTTATTGGGCTTTATATTTCTGGAAATACAATTAACTTCATTTCGCTCTTCTCACTTATTTTAGCTATTGGAATTCTTGTTGATTCGGGAATTGTGGTAGCTGAAGCAATTCATACGCGATTTAAAAAATACGGAGATATTGAAGAGGCAGCAAGAGCTTCTCTTAAGGAGTATGCTTGGCCTCTTATTGCAGGAACAATGACTACGGTAGCCGTGTTTGCTCCCCTCTTTTTCCTTTCTGGTGTTACGGGGCAATTTATTTCTTCTATTCCATTTACAATTATCTTTGTTCTCATCGCTTCAATTTTCGTAGCTCTTGGCATGGTGCCTCTCTTAGCAATTCTCTTAAGTAAAAGAGAAGAAAAAGAAAGTAAATTTACAGAGCTCCAGGAGCACTGGTTTATGAAATCACAAATATGGTACAAGACATTTTTGAGTGGAATGCTTAAAAGTAAAAAGAAACAGGATCGCTTTTTAAACAGTCTTGCTGTCGGGTTTATTATCTCCATACTTCTCCCTGTAACAGGACTTCTTAAAGTACAGTTCTTCCCTCAGGATGATCAGTCGTTTGTGTATGTAAGTATTGAGAAGCCTCAAGGTACACCTCTTACAGAAACAGATAAATCTGTTCGTGAAGTAGAGGAGCTTCTTTATGAAGAAGAGTATGTCACTTCTTTTGTAACTACTGTTGGAGCATCATCTGCATTCTCTGGAAACGGTTCAAGTGGTGGAGGTAAGCTTGCAAATATTACTGTTCTACTTACTGATGAGCGAGAAAAAACCTCTTCAGAGATTATGGATGATTTAAGAAAGAAGTTATCTGTAGTAAAAAGTGCTACGGTAAAAGTTGAGCAAGGAAACAGTGGACCACCAACTGGTGCACCGGTGGTTATCACCTTTAAAGGGGATGACATGGAAGCGCTTTCTCTCCTTGCCGATCAGGCAGAAAGAATACTCACAAGTATTCCTCTTGCGCGAGATGTGGAAACATCTCTTCGTGATAATGGTACTCAGTTTGAGCTCATTATCGACAGAGCAAAAGCGTCTCAGTATGGAATTACCGCTGCTCAAGTTGCACAAACTCTTCGTATTGCGGTTTCTGGAAGTATTGCTACTACCATTAAAAAACAAGGTGAAGACATCGATATCTTGGTTAAAACAGATCTTAATCCAAACTTCATAAATCCAGAAGATACCATCAAGACAACAATTGATGCGCTTAACCAGCTCACTATTGAAACCCCTTCTGGGTCTGTGCTCCTTGGGTCTCTTGTAAAAGTAAAACTTTCAGAAAGTAGAGCTGTTATAGAGCATGAGGAAGGTAAACGTATCGCACGAGTAACTTCTCAGCTTTCTCTTGGTGCAACCGCAATTGAAGTTGTTCAAGAGTTCAAGAAAAGAGAAAAAGAGCTCACTATCCCGTCCGGAGTTGAAATTAAGTATGGTGGAGAAAATGAAGAAGTAGAAAAGACATTTAAAGAAATGTTCCTTGCTCTCATTGTCGGAATGGTGGGTATGCTTGCAATTCTTGTACTTGAATTTAATTCATTTAGATTCTCATTCTACCTCCTCTTTACTATTCCTCTCTCACTTATTGGAGTGCTCAGCGGTCTTACTATCACTGGTCAGGCGTTGTCATTTTCTTCCATGCTCGGACTTATTGCTCTTGCTGGTGTGATTATTAATCACGCTATTATTCTTCTCGACTCAATACTGCGTCGCCTTGAAGAAGAGAAAACAAAAGACGTGCATGCTGATCTTCATGATGTGATTGTGGAATCATCGGCAATTCGACTTCGTCCAATTGCGCTTACTACAATTACTACTGTTGTAGGTATGATTCCACTCGCTGGAGTATCAGCACTATGGGGACCACTTGCATTTGCTATTATGTTTGGACTAACGTTTGCAATGATTCTTACTCTTGTACTTATCCCTATGTTTTTCTACAGGTACCCAGGTAAATATAAGCATTTGAAACAACCAGAAGATCTTACTCAATTCTAAAAACAAAAAGACCGTAGATATCTACGGTCTTTTTGTTTTTAGAATTGAGTAAGATCTTCTGGTTGTTTCAAATGCTTATATTTACCTGGGTACCTGTAGAAAAACATAGGGATAAGTACAAGAGTAAGAATCATTGCAAACGTTAGTCCAAACATAATAGCAAATGCAAGTGGTCCCCATAGTGCTGATACTCCAGCGAGTGGAATCATACCTACAACAGTAGTAATTGTAGTAAGCGCAATTGGACGAAGTCGAATTGCCGATGATTCCACAATCACATCATGAAGATCAGCATGCACGTCTTTTGTTTTCTCTTCTTCAAGGCGACGCAGTATTGAGTCGAGAAGAATAATAGCGTGATTAATAATCACACCAGCAAGAGCAATAAGTCCGAGCATGGAAGAAAATGACAACGCCTGACCAGTGATAGTAAGACCGCTGAGCACTCCAATAAGTGAGAGAGGAATAGTAAAGAGGAGGTAGAATGAGAATCTAAATGAATTAAATTCAAGTACAAGAATTGCAAGCATACCCACCATTCCGACAATGAGAGCAAGGAACATTTCTTTAAATGTCTTTTCTACTTCTTCATTTTCTCCACCATACTTAATTTCAACTCCGGACGGGATAGTGAGCTCTTTTTCTCTTTTCTTGAACTCTTGAACAACTTCAATTGCGGTTGCACCAAGAGAAAGCTGAGAAGTTACTCGTGCGATACGTTTACCTTCCTCATGCTCTATAACAGCTCTACTTTCTGAAAGTTTTACTTTTACAAGAGACCCAAGGAGCACAGACCCAGAAGGGGTTTCAATAGTGAGCTGGTTAAGCGCATCAATTGTTGTCTTGATGGTATCTTCTGGATTTATGAAGTTTGGATTAAGATCTGTTTTAACCAAGATATCGATGTCTTCACCTTGTTTTTTAATGGTAGTAGCAATACTTCCAGAAACCGCAATACGAAGAGTTTGTGCAACTTGAGCAGCGGTAATTCCATACTGAGACGCTTTTGCTCTGTCGATAATGAGCTCAAACTGAGTACCATTATCACGAAGAGATGTTTCCACATCTCGCGCAAGAGGAATACTTGTGAGTATTCTTTCTGCCTGATCGGCAAGGAGAGAAAGCGCTTCCATGTCATCCCCTTTAAAGGTGATAACCACCGGTGCACCAGTTGGTGGTCCACTGTTTCCTTGCTCAACTTTTACCGTAGCACTTTTTACTACAGATAACTTCTTTCTTAAATCATCCATAATCTCTGAAGAGGTTTTTTCTCGCTCATCAGTAAGTAGAACAGTAATATTTGCAAGCTTACCTCCACCACTTGAACCGTTTCCAGAGAATGCAGATGATGCTCCAACAGTAGTTACAAAAGAAGTGACATACTCTTCTTCATAAAGAAGCTCCTCTACTTCACGAACAGATTTATCTGTTTCTGTAAGAGGTGTACCTTGAGGCTTCTCAATACTTACATACACAAACGACTGATCATCCTGAGGGAAGAACTGTACTTTAAGAAGTCCTGTTACAGGGAGAAGTATGGAGATAATAAACCCGACAGCAAGACTGTTTAAAAAGCGATCCTGTTTCTTTTTACTTTTAAGCATTCCACTCAAAAATGTCTTGTACCATATTTGTGATTTCATAAACCAGTGCTCCTGGAGCTCTGTAAATTTACTTTCTTTTTCTTCTCTTTTACTTAAGAGAATTGCTAAGAGAGGCACCATGCCAAGAGCTACGAAAATTGAAGCGATGAGAACAAAGATAATTGTAAATGGAATAGAAGAAATAAATTGCCCCGTAACACCAGAAAGGAAAAAGAGGGGAGCAAACACGGCTACCGTAGTCATTGTTCCTGCAATAAGAGGCCAAGCATACTCCTTAAGAGAAGCTCTTGCTGCCTCTTCAATATCTCCGTATTTTTTAAATCGCGTATGAATTGCTTCAGCTACCACAATTCCCGAATCAACAAGAATTCCAATAGCTAAAATAAGTGAGAAGAGCGAAATGAAGTTAATTGTATTTCCAGAAATATAAAGCCCAATAAATGCAATTACAAATGAGAGCGGAATAGAGAGTCCGGCTACAATAGATTCACGCCACCCAATAGTAAGGAAAAGTACAAGCATCACAAGAAGCACTGTTTCCATGCCAACACGAGTAAGTTTCTTTAAATCTTTTTCTACATCACTTGCTCCATCAAAAGAAACAACAACATTAGCCCCAAGAAGAAGTGAACCTTTAAGTTCTTCTATTTTTGCCTTAACTTCTTTTCCAACTTCTGTAATATCGCTTCCTGATTTTTTAAAAATGTTTAAGGTGAGAGCGTTTTCCGAAGGTTCTGAATCGACTGAAATGCGAGAAAAGGTTTTAGGTGCTTCAAGACCATCTGTAATAAATGCAATATCACGCAAGTATACAAGTGTTCCATTTTGTGCAGTAAGACTTATTTCAGGTATTTCTATCGGATCCTCAATTGATCCAGAAAACTTAATAGGGTAATCAATGTTGCTTACAGTAATGTTTCCGATAGGGAAGGATGCATTTGCAGACTGAAGAGCCCCAATTACTTGATTAAGGGACAGGCCATAATTTGCAAGCTTGTCTTTTCTAATAACTACCTGCGCTTCACGTTTACGTACCCCAGAGATAGAAACATCGCTTGCTCCTTTAACTTTCTTTAGTTCTTTTTCAAGATCATCACCTAAAATAGTAAGCCCTTTTGGTGAAATATCTGAGGAAATAGAAAGAACAAGAATTGGTTGTTCTGAGAAATTAATCTTTGTTACAAAAGGTTCTTCAGCGTCAGCTGGAAGCTCACCTTTTGCTTTATCGACCGCGTCTTTAAGTGCTTGAATTGACTCATCTATATCAGCTGATGCATTAAATTGAGCTGTAATAACCGACACACCTTCCTGAGAAGATGAAGTAACTTTATCGATATTTTCTGCATTTATAATTTCTTGTTCAAGTTTATTTGTAACAAGCTTTTCAACATCTTCACCACTTCCACCACGAAGAACTGTGGTCACAATTCCAACAGGGACAATCACTTCAGGTGCAGACTCTTTTGGAATAGCAAGAAGTGAATAAAAACCAGTCACAATAAGTGACACCATAACCATATAGGTAAAGGCTCTTTTTTTAAGAAAGAAAATCCAAAATGATTGCATACGAGGTAAGTTAAATTATTTTTCTTCCTTAACAGAAACCTGCATTCCTTCCTTAAGGCCGCGGGCATCTTTTACAAGAATTTCATCACCAGCCAGTCCTTCAAGGATTTGAATTTGGTCACCCAAAATAGCACCTTCTTTAACTGGAACAGCAATAAGAGTGCTTGTGGTGCTTACTGTAAATACATTTGCTCCACGTGGGGTAAGCTTAAGAGCAGCAATTGGAATAATAAGAGGGGTATCTTTTTTAATACCTGCTATGTTTTCATTTTTTGAACCAATAATTTTTACTCGCACTGACTGGCCGTTTACAAGCGTAGAAGTTCTTTCTTTAAGAGAAACACGAACTTCTATTTTCTTTGTAACAGGATCGAGTGCTGACGCAATACGCGACACAACACCAGGATAGGTACCATTAATAAGCACTTCATTAAATGGCTTAATACGACGAGCGTCATCTTCTGTAACAAAAGAAACAATTTCAAGTGATCCGTTATTAGAGACAACTGCAACTTGTGTAAAACTACTTACATAATCACCTGTTTGAATACTAAGAGAATTAAGTGTTCCTGTAATCGGGCTTCGAATAATTGTTTTTTCAAGACGAGAAAGTGCTGCATTATATGCTCCCAAAGCTTGTTTTACTTGAGCTTCAGCAGAAAGTATAGATCCAGATTTTTCTGTTTGACCGCTTCCAGCAACCTTACTTGCTGTAATGCTTTGAGAGAGAGATAGACGAGTAGAAGCAATAGAATTAAGACTTCCAATAACTGCTTGTCGAGCAGCTTGAACACTAAGCTTATTAGTATCTAACGTACTTTGTGTAAAATTATTATTTGGAAGAGCTTTACTATATGCACTAAAAAGATCATCAAGGTATACTTTAACAGTCTCAAGTTCATTTTGTACTAAGGTAAGCTCAGACACAAAATCGCTTGATTCGGTGAGAGTTTTATTTTTTTCTGCACGCTTTTTAAGAAGCATCTCAATTGCTTTACGTTTTGATTCAAGAGAGATAGAGAGTGTTGCGTCAGGAACAAAAAGAAGAAGCTTTAGCTGTTCAAATGTTGGGTCAGAGTATGCCTGATCAGTCTTTCCTCGTATAGCATCATCAAGCGTACTGTATGAGCCCGAGATAGCACTCAGTGCTTGGTTTTTTATTTCTGAGAGACTGCTTCCCGCTTGACCACTATTAAGGAGAGCGATATCTCTTCCTGCTTTTACTTGTTCGTATGCACCTTCCGCTTGAAGCACTGAAGCGCGTTCACCACTGTTTTCAAACTCAGCAATAGTTTGACCAGCAACTACAGTGTCACCAAGCTTTCTATATACCCGAGTAAGGCGACCACTTGTTTCTGCACGAATTGTCGCTTCACTAAGAGAAGTAACATTACCAACAAGTAGAAGACTATTTTCATTACCAGAAAGAGATGTAAGTGACGCAACTTCTACCTCTCGAACAGTTTTTTCTTCTTCTTTTACTTCTGAAGATCCACCAAATAACATTTTTAAAATAATGATAAACACAACTAAAGCAAGTAGAACGATGATACTTTGCTTTTTACGTGACTGTTCTTTGTACCAGACACTATATTCGTGAATAATTTTTTTAAGCCTAGTATAAATTTCTTTAATAAGAGTAATACTTTTTTTAAAGTGTTGATTCATGGTGGTAGTAATTAGTAAGTAATGCAGCACAATCTTCCATAACCGGATCATTCTTTCTTATGGAGAAAAATTATTGTGGTGGAGAAAAGCAGTATCACTTTTTCTTTTTCTTCTTGTGAAAGAGGTGAGAAGTAGTGTTCCAGCTCTTTATTAACAATACTAAGAGTTTTTTCAAAAATACGTTTTCCTTTTTCGCTTAATTTAAGCATCGAAAGCTTTTTATTGTCTTCATCTTTTCTTTTAATGAGAAGGCCTTTTTCACTTAAAACTTTAATGTGTCTACTTAATGTTGCTTCAGTAAGGAGCAAGCTTTCAGCAAGAGACACCTGTTTTACAGGCGTATCTCCATAACAAGAAAAACCCGCAAGAACAAGAAACTGTGAAAAAGAAATAGGGGAAGACGAAAGTTTTTCTTGAAGTCTTTTTTGTACAAGAAAATAAAGCGTATGTACGGTATGCATAAGACTCCCATCAAAGGAGTCTTTTTTGCACACACTGTGAGCTTCATCAGACGATTTCATGTCGAAATCTTAGCATGCTAAGAAAAATCAATCAAGCTTTTGTTCTATTTGTTTATTAGGCTTCCAAAAATTTTACTTTTGTAATTTTTCTTATTACAAAGAGAAGAAGAGCAGATCCAAGAGTGAGACTTCCAAAGAGAAAGAATGAAATGTGTGAGACTGCTCCATCTTTTGTAAAAAGATAAAGAGTGTAAGAGCCAACTGCCCCGTACAAAAGAGAGAAAGCTGTAAAGAAAAGACCTGGCATACTTGTGGTGACAGTTTCTGGGTCATCACTTTCTTTACTCTTCCAAATAAAACCTGCACAAAGCCCCACAGTAACAATAAATAGTGTACTTACAACAAGAAGCGTTGTAGCAGCAGTTGCCTGTATGGCCGTAAGAGAAAGAACAATACTATTTAAGTTACTCATGAGAAATCCTATTGCTACAAAAAAAGTAGTGTAAAAGATATATTTCCCAAGGAAAATGGTACGCATATTAAGTGGAGCGGTTCCAAATATCCATCCGGTTCTTTTCTCAACACTAAAGGAAGGGAAGGGGAAACGAAGTGTAAAGGAGCTAATAAAGTAAATAGCGATAATAAACTGTATGGTCTGTAGTATCGCAATTTTACTTATAAGATCTGGCTGATACCTCCCTATATTATTTCCAATAACAAGATTTGCACCTATTTGAAGCACCCAAATAAAAAGAAGGAAAAGGAACCAAAGCAACCCCCTCATATCACGACTAAACACAAGCATTTCTTTTTTAAATAAAATACTATTCTGACTTCCGCTAAATGTATATGAAGAAAAAAGCGAAGAATTTACTTTAGTACTACGACCTCGTCCTTCTTGCAAGACTTTCCATAACTGGAAAAAACGTGGAGAAATTTTTAACATAAGGAAGAGACTTGTCACAGTAAGAAGAGCGAGCGTTAAGAAGCTAAGCACCATGCTTTGTGTGTTACCTGTTTGCCAGCTTGTTATATGAAGAGCGAGTGGATGTGTTGGAAGGAAAAAGAATTCTTTACTTACCATAACCGTAGGCAAGATATCAGTATAGGTGTCTGCCTTAAAGAGAGTCACAAAATCAAGTGAGGCAACAGACTTCCAGACAGTAACAGTGACACCGATCACAAAAAGAACAAAGAGAGTCACAATACCAGGAAGTGTTGTGGTGAGGTAGAAATGCTTCAAAACCTTGTAATATAAGGTGCTAAGCGTAATTATAAAGATAAATGTTAAAGCGTTCACCGTAACAATAAAAAGAAGCAAGCTAAGAATTATAGAAGGAAGAGCAACAAGGGAGATTTTATTAACTTTAACAAAAGCAAGCATTGCTGGAAGAAATACAACAAAGAGAGGGACAAAGGACGTCGCAACACTTCGAACAAAGAGGAGTTTTGGAAACACATTATATGAAGGTGAAGAAATAATCCACGTATTAGATCCACCTTTAAATAAATTAAACAAAAGCGAAATTGCTGCACTTACAATTCCTAAAAAAAGAAGAGCTAGGAGTAACGCTTCATACATAAATAATGTAAGTGCATGTCGTATATCTATAACCGCTTCAATAGAAATATACTTAAAAGCTGCCCAGAAAAAGAAATACAACGTAGAGCCAACAAAAAAGAAAACAAGAACAAATAAAAGAGAAGTAATAGTCTTTGCAAGAGTTCTCTCTTTAAAGAATTTACCAATTCTCTGTAGTTCAAATGCTAAAAGTTGACAGAACATATATAAGAGTACATTAGGCAAGCGTCTTATAAATAGTTTCAAGAGAAGCACCATCTTCTACTTCAGCTGTTTTACGCAAATCTTCAAGGGTGCCAGTTGCAACAAGTTGTCCATTTTTAAGAAAACCAATGTGTGTAGAAATTTCTTCAGCCACTGAAAGTGTATGAGTTACGAGAAGCACAGCACCTCCTTGCTCCGCATATTCCTTAAAAAGCTTTTTTGCAATATCAGCACTTATTGGATCAAGACCTACAATCGGTTCATCCACCACAAGAAGTTTAGGGGAATGAGAGAGGGCGGAGAGAATACTAAACTTTTGCTTATTTCCTCTTGAATATTCATCAAATGACTGCTTTTCAATTCCTGTCAAAGAAAAGGTTTCGAGAAGCTTAGGGATTTCTTTCTTTCTTTCACTTTCTTTAATACCGAAAAGCGCCTGTGTGAGGTGTAAAAACTCTTCTCCTGTCATATAGCTCCACACAGAAGGTTCATCTGGAATATATCCAACTAAAGCCTTTGTAACCTCTGGTTTCTTAACAACATCATGACCATCTATAGTTACCGACCCATTTGTTGGTTCAAGAAGACCGATAATAGTTTTAACGATTGTTGATTTACCGGCACTGTTTGGCCCAATAAGAGAAAATATTTCACCTGATTTAATAGAAAAACTTACGCCATCTACGGCTTTTTTAGTTCCAAAATATTTTTTGAGATTATGCACTGTGAGCATACTCAGAGTATAGGTCAGGTTATTAAAAAAAGTAAATATTTCATGTGTATAAAAAATTTTCATACAACAAACCACAGAAGTGTATACTTTACTTAATGAAGTGTTATATTTACGTACTACGTCTGAAAGATAAGAACATCTATTCTCATTCTTTAATTCAAAACTATCTAACAAAAAAGCATCCTGATTTGAAAGATTGCTATATCGTAAAAAATAAAAATAATAAGCCATTTCTATCAGTAAAAAAAAATATCTATTCGTTAAGCATTTCTCATAAAGACGAATATATATGTATAGCATTTTCAAAAGGTAACTTTAATCTTGGTATAGATATAGAAAAGATAGATATAAAAACCCTATCTCTTTCTAAAAAATTTTGTGTGAACGAAGAAGTCTTGGACATAGAAAATAATGAAGATAAAGAAGCGCTCGCTACTCTCTATTGGAGTGTAAAAGAAGCGGTAGGGAAGTCGTACGGTGAAGGTTTGCTTATTCACCCCAAAAAGACACTCTTTAGAAGAGAATGCATAACGATAGAAAGGAGCGGAAAACCTGTCCCTGCCTTTATAAAAACCTATAAAATAGAAGGTTATGTGGTTAGTTTTGTTGCAATTCCAAAAAAATAAGCCTACACTTTAAGATATATTTTATGGAAGCATCTCAATTAAAAAAGTTTACTGAGGAAAAAGTTTTATCAATAATTCGTTCAGTTATTCCAAATGTCGAAAATCTTGACACTTCGACAAAAATCTTACAGCTACACAGTGATTCCATTATTCTTTTTGAACTTTTAGTTACTTTTGAAAAGGAGCTTGATCATGAAATTGATTACGAGGATGTTGTATTGCTTGATACAGTTGGCGACATAGTTGATCTTGCAATGAAAAAATTTGAGAAAAATCCTAATTTTCTTTCACATTTTTTTCTTACTAAGAATTATCAATAGTTTATATGTTTGAATCATTTTTTTGTAGACAGGCGGTAACCTTGAATGAAAAAAAACAAGCAGCAACACTTGTAACAAAAGTATATGAAGGGGAAGGATATATTAAAGAGATCGAAGCGTCATCAATAGTTTCTTTTTTTGAAAATGAAAACGCTTTTCGTTTTATTGCACTACACAAAGAGATAATGTATGGAACCGTGAGCCTTATTCTAAGTAAAAATGATGATTCGCTTCCGATGGAGGAGTTATACAAAGAAGAAATTATTCCATTGAGACAAGGGGGGTTAGTTGCTGAAGTTGTTCAACTTGCGATCGATAAAGATATCGTATGTAGTGTAATGAGTGCTAAAGAGTCACTTTTTGCTCAAGTACCTCTTTTTGGTAAAGTTTTTAAAGAAGCCACAGAAGAGAACGTGCGTTATCTTTGTATCTCAGTTAACCCAAAACACGTTCGTTTCTATACGATGTTAGGCTTTACCGTTTTTGGAAAAGAAAAGCATTATCCAAAAGTGAGCGCTCCAGCTGTAGCTCTTTATTTTGACATGAAGAAGAAAACATTCACTAAAAACATTTTCTTAACAGCTATACAGTCATGGAACAAGTAATTATTTTTTTAATAATTTATATTTTTACCTATGTTCTATGGGTAACAGTATGGGTAACTTATTTTTCACTTAAAACAAAAAAAGAAAGTAAATTAACAACACTTTTACAAAAAGAGGAGTATCCGAGATTTTCCAAAACTACTTCAATTTCAATACTTTTTATAGGTGACAGTATTGTTCGTGGTGTTGGCGCAAGGTCTCAAGAAACAACACTAGGGAGACAAATTAAACAACACTATCGCACCGATTCTTTTACACTTCAAGGAAAAGATGCTATTGGAATTTCTGAATGTTCTCGTATTCTGAAAGAAGACACAAATAAGTACAATCTTATTATTATTTTTTGTGGAGGGATGGATATCGTTACTATGCGAAGTTTTACTCACATTAAAAGATGTCTTACTGATTTATTTAAAGAAGCAAAACATCGTGCGGAAAAACTTGTCTACATTACACCCCCTAATGTTGGAAATTCTCCGATTTTCCCTTTTCCTTTATCTTATATATATAAAAAACGCTCTCAGAAATTTCAAGCTATAGCAAAAGAAATAAGCAGTACTCATTCTGTAACTTTTATTTCACTATACCAGGATGAAAAAGATGAAGAGCTTCTTTCTGAGGGAGGGCTTTACGCAACTGACAAGACACATCCTAACGATAAAGGATACAAACTTTGGTTTTCAAAACTTATTGAACCACACCTTCCTTCTCTAAAACCTTAAGAGAGCTTGTTGTATCCTT
>JACCDG011340449.1_pt1 | contig 20183 bp, 26 predicted proteins | sample 7442471 | NCBI WGS metagenome assembly JACCDG01 (sample SAMN15323444, study PRJNA562643) | freshwater metagenome | isolation source: river surface water | place: USA:Blue River Watershed | collected 2017-08-17 | reverse complement strand
TTGCTCCCCGAGTAGGGATCGAACCTACGACCAATCGATTAACAGTCGATTGCTCTACCGCTGAGCTATCGGGGAATGCTTAGTTTTTTAATCTGGTTTCTTCCAGATGCCGACTTATAATATTTTTCTTTTTTTCTTGCCTCGGATAAGCTTTTTAATTCTTCAGAATAAATTATTATCCATGGCTTGAACTTTGAAGTGAAAGTCGACTTTCCAGCATTATGTTCTGACAACCTCTTTCCTAAATTAACAGTACTACCTACATAGGTTTTATCGTAATTTTTACTTTTGAGGATATATACAAAAGGCATAACGCTGAGCTACCCGCCTCGCGTCGACGAGCTTGCGAGTCGAGGCGGGTCGGGGAATATTTAGTTTTCAAAGCGTATCTACAAAGATACAAAAAGAATAGTACCAAAAAAATGCTAAAATGCCAATACTATGTATATCAGAGTCAAAGTATTCGCTGGGGTCAAAAAAGAGCTTACAAAAGAAGTGGGCGAGAATAGGTTGGAAATCCATGTAAAAGAGCCTGCGGAGGCAAATAGGGCCAATAAAAGGGTTTTGGAGATGGTTGCTGAAAAGCTAAAAATCCCCGTCAAAAAGGTTAAAATCATAAACGGACACCACCACCCGATCAAACTCTTATCTGTTGAAATCTAACTTTTTATGGTTATGGTAAAATAGACTTAGGAGTATTAATTTTAGTAAGACGTGCGAGCTAACACCTCGCTGTCTAAACGGGATGAATATAAATATCAAAGCAACAAATATTGATTTGACAGACACTCTAAGAAACTATGTTCATTCGAAAATTGGTGCACTAGAAAAAATAATCGGAAATTCTGAAGATGTAAATATCTTTGTTGAAATCGGGAAAGAATCAAATCATCATAACAAAGGAGAAGACATATTTATGGCAGAAGTCAGAACCAGAATAGCTGGGAAAGATTACTATATTAAAAAATTTGAGTCTAACCTGTATGCCTCCATCGATTCTCTAAAAGATGATTTAATGAGAGATGTGAAAATGGACAAGAAACGAGGAGAGACACTTTTCAGAAGAGGTGCCCGAAGTTTGAAGAAAAGAATTAAAGGTATGAAGCCTTGGTGGCCGTTTGGAGGAAAACAAGAAGAATAATTATTATTTACTTACAAACTTAGAGTATGAAAAAATTTTGGATCATCACAGCACTTATTATCATTGCCGTTTTAGTTTATATATTTTTGAAACAACCTATGGAAAGAGAAACATTCATCATGAAGACAAATATGGGAGATATTACGATCGAGCTTTTTAACGATACACGACGCGATACTGCGGGGAATTTCTCAAAGCTTGCGAAAGAAGGTTTTTATGATGGGGTGAAATTCCACAGAGTGATCGAAGGCTTTATGATTCAAGGTGGTGATCCACTTTCAAAAGATGATTCAAAAAGAGATTACTGGGGAACCGGAGGGCCTGGGTATCAGATAAAAGATGAGCTAGATGAACCAAATGCGAATATCCGAGGAACACTTTCAATGGCAAATGCTGGAGCAAATACTGGAGGAAGTCAGTTTTTTATAAACTTGGTTGATAACAATCCTCTCGATTCACGACACTCTGTTTTCGGAAAAGTTGTCGCTGGGATGGAAGTAGTAGATGCTATCGGCGCGGTGGAAGTCGATCCCCTTGAAAACCATAAACCTCTCAAACCGGTTGTGATTGAGTCAGTGAAGCAGGTGGTGAAAGAGTAAGAAAGAATAATAAAAAAGAAGCCCTGAGCGCCGTACGGCGCTCAGGGCTTTTGAATTCGTGGGTTCATAAAATCTCTATCTTCCAGAAGTACTCTCGGATAGTCTTTTCATATTCAGAGGTTGTAACGAATGCTTGCCAAGCAAGACGTTGGCGCTCCCACAAAAGAAATTCGTGCCTACCTTCAATTTTACGAGCCATATCCGAGTATTGTTCTGGGTTACAGATAACCAGAACTCTAGTGTAGTTCTTTGCTGCTGCACGGATCATCGACGGACCACCAACATCGATTTTCTCGATGATATTTTCGTGGGTGGTTGCATCACCTTTCGCGACTTCTTCTGCGAATGGATAGAGGTTACACACAACTATATCGATGTTTGGAATACCGTGCTCTTGCATCGCTCTGATATCCTCCACTTCGGTCGTCCTACCTAGTATTCCACCAAAGATATTCGGGTGTAGTGTCTTAACCCTACCCCCCATCATTTCGGGGAACTTAGTTACATAAGATACTTCGGTTACTGGTATTCCAAGGTTCTTGATGTGTGTAGCCGTACCTCCGGTTGATATGATAAGTCTGCCAGATTTGTGGATGGCTCGGACAAGGTCATCAAAACCTGGAACATTCTTGTAATACACTGAAATCAGTGCATAAAGCTCTGTAAGTTCGATTTGCATGGTCAAAGGGCTTTGGTTTAGGTATATAATACACAAAATTTGAAAAAGAAAAAGCCCCCTAAAAAAGAAATCTCGCTATAGCAAGATTTCTTTTTTACCTTCAGGTATTATTTTTTTGATGATGAATTTTCCGTTTTCTAGTTTTGCTTCTGTGATTTTCATCCTTTTACCTTCTTCATCAAAATAAAATATTCCTGGCCAGCCAAAATACGCTCGGTATTTAGTCCACTTACTTTCATCAGAATCCGCCAGTTTTATTTCTCCATCAGATTTGTTTATTTTTTTACAATGAGTTGCCAGTGATTCATCTTGCTCTACAGGGATTATTTCACCAGCCAAATATTTTGGTAAAACTTCTACCAAAAGATTAGCCCCGACTTCCGTAAGTTTTTCTTTAAGCTCCGGAGTTGTGATTTGATTATTGAGTGCGAATTTTTCTACCGCAACGACAGGTCCAGCGTCGAGTTTAAATACAAGTTTTTGTATCGTAACTCCAGTTTCGTTTTGTCCGCTTAAAATAGATTGCTCGACAGGAGAAGCGCCTCGAAATTCTGGAAGTAGGGAGTAGTGAATATTTAAAAATCCTTTTGGAAGGGAATCGATGATCGTTTGTGGAATTATGTGTCCGTAAGCTACGACAATGCCAAGCTCGGCGCCACTATTTTTTATTTCTCGCAAAACTTCTTCGCCGAGCTTTTCTGGTTGGATGACTTTCAAGCCTTTTTGTTCGGCAAATGTTTTCACTGGTGGGGAAGTTAGAAATTGTTTTCTCCCCACCGGCTTGTCAGGCGAAGTTATAACCAAAGGTATTTCATACCCCGCCAAAAGAAGACTCTCTAAAATTGTGACAGAAAGATCTGGTGTTCCTAGGAAAATGATTTTTTTATTGTTCATACTACTTTATGATTCCTTTTACTTCGAGCCAATCAGTAAATGATCGTACAAAACCAATATCATCAAAAGAGTTTAGAACTCCACTCAAAATAGCGATAATCGCTGCCGCGATAATTGATGCTCCAATAGCAGTACCAACACCCATGTAGATACCTTTTAGGAAAGATTGTTTTTTTGAATTGGAGCGCTCAATATTCTCGCTTAAAACTTCAAGATTATCGCTTAATTTTTCTGCGCTTTGTTCAAGACTCTCTTCCATTTTTTCTAAATCGTTTTTTATTTCTTCTGGCATATATTACATATTGTTTAATTTTTCTTCAGGAATTTCTTTTATTTGGGACGCTTTGTCAATAAAAAGTATACCATCTAAATGATCTATCTCGTGTTGGAAAATACGAGCCAAAAGTCCACCAGCACCTCTGACGACTTTTTCACCTCGTTCGTTTAATGATTCCATCGTGACGTTTTTGGGTCGCTTTACCAATCCATAAACTCCTCGGATAGAAAGACATCCTTCCTCGAGCTCTTCTTTCTTTACAGAAAATTTAGTTATTGTTGGATTTATAAAATAAAGGTGTTCATAGGTTTTCTTCTCAGGTTCACCAGCTAAGTATTCTTCATCGAAAATTTTTGTAGAAACAGCGAATACTCTCTTAGTTACTCCGATTTGCGGCGCTGAAATTGCCACTCCATCGTACTGTGAACGAAGAGCTTCACTCATATCTTTTAATAGTTGTTTGGTTTCTGGAGAATCTATATCGAGCATTGAAACCGGCTCACAGACAGTTCGAAGCCTATAATCTCCAATTTGTATTATTTTGACCATCCTCTATAAATTATAGATTTTTAAGATATTTTGCAAGCTTGTCAATATCAACAGTAGTTTGAGATCTGTTTGCCATGTCTCGTACTATGATTGAATTCTCAAGAGCCTCTTTTTGTCCGAAGATAAGTGTGTGAGGAATACCGCTTTTTTCAGCGATTGCGAGCTGTGATCCAAGACTGTCTTTTGATAGAGATTGTCTGACTGGGATTTTATTGAGTCGCAAAACTTCAATAACTTTTAGACTTTTCATTTTTGCTTCTGTGCCAAGTTGGATGAAATATACTTTTGATTTTTTCTTTACACGAGGTTTTGGAATATTTTTACTTGCCTCAACGATTCGATCTACTCCAAATCCAAATCCAACACCTGGGATTTCTTTTTTGTATCCCATTGCTTTTGAAAGGTAGTCGTATCGTCCTCCACCACCGAGTGCCAATCTTTTTGTTACGAGAACTTCGCCTGTAGCACCTTCAACCGGTTCTTCTACAGCATCTTCTGTTGTGAAAAATTCAAACACAGTGTGAGTGTAATAGTCGAGCCCTCGAACGAGTGTGTGATCGAGTTCGTAGTCGACACCGATTTCATTTAAGTGTTCCATCACTTCTTTAAAGTGCTTTTTACTTGCACTGTTTAGGTAACTTACTGATTGAGGCGCTTCAGCGTTTATCTGAAGTAAGTTTGGATCTTTTGAATCAAGTATACGAAGAGGATTGTCCTTCAATCTTTGTCTATCTGTCGCATTCATTTTTCCTAAATGCTTCTTGTAATAATTTACAAGTTCTTTCAGGTAGTCTTTTCTACTTTCAGCGTCTCCGATAGAGTTTATCTTTAAAGAAATGTTTTCAATCCCAGCTTCTTTAAGCATCAAAATCCCCATATGAATAACCATCGCATCCATAATGCTTTTCGGACTTCCGATAACTTCTATTCCAAATGTATAAAATTCTCGGTATCTTCCTTTTTGTGGTTTGTCGTGTCGAAAGAGTGGTCCACTATAATAGAGTTTGATGGGTTGTGGCTTGTTCTGCATGCCGTGCTCAATATATGCACGCATCACAGACGCTGTTCCTTCTGGTCTCATCACGAGTTTGTCGCCACCTTTTGTTTTTACTGAATACATTTCTTTGTCGACGATATCAGTTCCTCCACCGACACCTTTTGTGAAGATTTCTTCTTGTTCTAATACTGGAGTTTGGATTGGTTTAAATCCATAGTACTCTGCGATCTCTTGAGCCTTTTCAAAAAAACCCTGGTAGTTATAGTAATCATCACCCATGATGTCTCGCATTCCTTTTGGTGCCTGAAACACCTCTTCTTTCCTCTCTTTTTTTTCTGACATAGTGTTATTCTGTATCCTCACTTAAATTATAATCGTAATGACCTGGATTTAATCCAAAAGTATCAAAGGGAAGTAGTCGGATGAAAGCTTTTCCAATAAGATAATGTTCGTCTAGGTTTCCCCAATATCGTGAATCTGAACTGGCCGATCGATTATCTCCCATAACAAAATATTCTGTTTGCCCAGTTTCAATCTTCATACTATTTTTACTTTCATTTTCTACGTATGGCTCATCAAGAGTTATATTTTCACCATCTTTTGTTGTAATAGAAACTTTTGATCCGTCGATAATGACGGTTTCTCCTGGAAGTCCGATAATTCTTTTGATGAAAAACTTTGAAGTATCATTTGGATATCTAAAAACAACCACATCTCCTCTTTTAGGTTCTTCAAATCTGTACGATATTTGATCTACGATTAGGTACTGACTGTTTTCAAACGTTGGAACCATCGATGATCCGCTGACGATGAAAGGTTGAGCGACGAAAGCTCGTATTGGCCAGACGATAACAAATGCGACAATAGCAAATTTTATTGTTTCCCAAATTCCACTCGTTTTTTTCTGTGAAGGAGGTAGCTCTATTGTTTCTTGTTCAAAATTTTCAGATTGCATAAGAGAATTGTAATACAAATAAGAGCTTGACGCAAACGACTTTTGTACATATTACTTTAAAAACCACTTCGGGCGATGAAAATCTTTTTGTGATAGAATATTTTATATGTTTTTAATTGCAGGACTAGGAAATCCAGGTGAAAAATATAAAAAAACTCGGCACAATGTAGGATTTCTAATTCTTGATTTTTTGTATGGAGGTTTTGAAAATGATAAATATGCAAACGCGTTTATTAAAAAAGATATTTTAGAAGGGAAGGAAGTTTTGTTTATAAAGCCAGAAACTTTTATGAACGATTCTGGAAAATCTATTTCATATCTAAAAAGTAAATATGAAATAAATGATGAAAATATTTTAGTTGTCTATGATGATATCGATTTACCGTTCGGGGAAGTTCGAGTTTCGTTCGATCGAGGCGATGGAGGGCACAACGGAATCAAATCTATAGTCTCACATTTAGGAACAAAAGCTTTTACACGAGTGAGAGTTGGTATCGCACCGAAAGATACCGAGGGTAGAGCGATAAAACCAAAAGTAGGATTTTTTACGCCGGCGAGTAAAGCAGTTTCAAATTTTGTTCTGAAAGATTTTTCTGCGAGCGATTTAGAAAAGATAAAAGACCTGTCTTCAAAAGTAGAAAAGATCATAAAAACATTTGTAAAAGAGGGAAGAGAGAGGGTGATGAATGAACATAATTAAAAAGCCCGGTTATATGTGCCACCGGGCTTCGTGCTCTTTTATTTCTACTATTGCATCTTTCAGTGATTCAGGGAATGATTCTTTGTTATCTCCAAAATCAGCGAAGATTATTCTTTCTGCCTCTTCTTTCGTTATTTGTCCATAAGTAGAACACTGACACTCCTCTTCGTCGGGACAACCACACTCCCACCATCTTTCCCAATTGTTAAATCCAGCAAATTCTAAGTATGAAAGATGTTGACCGTCATGATGGTCTTTTCTTAAACAGCCGAATAAATCTTTGGAGCTATATTCTAGAGTTGATCCGCAACAATATAACATGTGCCTTTGTTTTGTGTATAGATTAGTTTAAATAGAATTAAAAGTCAAAATAAAAGAAGCGCATGTTGCGCTTCTAGATAACTAAGTTTTCTTTGTATTTATTTATTAGACTTGTAACTTCTTTGGGAATCTTGCCGTGAAAATCTCGATCTAGCCAGACGAGAAGTCCTTCTAGAGAAAGAGGTTCACCTTTAATGCAAGTCTCACAATCTTCCTCGGCGCACTTACAGTCGTAGTCTCTTTCCCAAGTCGAGAACTTCTGTGAATATCGGTCATACATAATGTGAAGACCGTCACCGTGGCCTTTTATTCGTAGGCAAGGATTATCATTTGAGTCGTCCTCACGTGGACCTACTGGTGGTTTTTCTTTGCAGTGTTCCATTCGTATTTTTTTATTGATACTAGGTTAGAGGAACATAAAAGTCAAACAAAAAATCCCCGTAAGGGGATTTTTTGTTTTAGATTTTATTTAGCTTTGTTTTCTACGAAAGCGAGCGTCATTTTTTGTTCTTTTGGATCAAAGATGTTGATTTGGAAGTTGTATGTCTTTCCAAGCTCAAGAGTTTCTTTGAGTTTCTCTTCGCTGCCAAATGATGAGTTGTGGACAAGTCCAGCCACTCCTTCTTTGATAGAAACCAAAGCTCCGTGTTTGTTGAATTTGATAACAACTCCAGAAATGATATCTCCTTTCTTAAGTTTGCCTTCAAATTCTTTCCAAGGATTTTCTTTGAATACTTTAAGTGAAAGAGAGATTTTACCATCTTTGATTTCGATAATTCTCGCTTTTACTTTGTCTCCAACTTTGAAAATCTTTCGTGGATCATCAATAAGTCCCCAGTCAATTTCTGAAATGTGAACAAGACCTTCTAGACCTTCTTCAATTTTCAAGAATACTCCGAAGTCTACGATACCAGCGATTTCACATTCAAGATCGTCCCCAACATTATATTTGTCGACAACCTCTTTTCGCTCTTCTTGGTTTGTAGATTTTTCAGAAAATACTAATTTATCTTCTTTAGGATTTGCAGAGATGATATTGACTGACATTTTCTCTCCAACAAATTTCTTTAATTCTTTTAGAATTTTGTCTTTATCAGAATCTTCAACTCGTGGATAGTTTTCAGGGCGAAGTTGTGAAGCTGGTAGGAATCCTTGAATTCCTTTCCATTCGATAATAAGACCTCCTTTGTTTGCTTCTTTAACCAAAAGTTCAAGAACAGCTTTACTATTGATCAAATCTTCAGCTTCTTTCCAGACAAGAGCTTGTCGTGCTTCTTTAAGTGAAAGTTCTGTGTATCCATCTTCATTTTGAACCTCAATTATTTTTGCCTTGATCAGATCTCCTTTTCGAATCTTTCGGATGATATCTCGGGCATTGATAAATTCTTTACCAAAGATAATACCTGTTCCGTAAACGCCAAGGTCAACGAACACCGAAGCTCGTTTTGTATCTATTATTTGTCCTTCTACTATATCGCCAGCTTTCAGAGTAAAACTTTTCTCTTCAGTTAGTTTTAATAGCTCAGGGTTTCTTGTATCTAATGTTGTATCCATAAAAAATGTCCGCTATTAGGCGGACGTGCATAGATTTTAGGTTTTATGAGCTTTTTGACCGCTCATAAGGTTAGCCTTAAATCCGTCTAATAATTCTTTGATAGTACTACAAGAGAAGAAAAAAGTAAACTACTCCAATATTTTAACCAAAGCAAACTGACGAACCCTTAGATTTCCACAACTAACACAAATTTAGTGATTGTTATTCTTTATATACTATATAATAGAGTTATTAATAAATTAGTTCTTACTTTTTATGTCAAAAAATAGTCAACCAGGTTATTATTTAAAAGCAACACAGAGTATTTTTCTTGTCGCAGGTATATTGATGGTCTTTACCTTCCCATACTTTTTAAAATATTTTAATTTTGGAGGCATGGCTCTTATGTTTGTTATGGTCGCTCTTGCAGTACTCGCAGGGTTTACAGGTGGTGGAAACAAACTAATCCTAAAATTTAACACAGTTGTTTCAGTGCTAGGATTTATTTTAGCGGCCTACCGAGGAGTTTTAATTTTCTTTCAAGGAGTAGAAGAGCCATTAGCTATTTTTTCTTTCTGGACACACCAAATCTTGGCGCTTGTATTTTTCCTCGCAATCTACTTTGCGGTAAGAGCAATGCGTTCTTAAAATATTTAAATGTATAACCCAAACCAAGTTACATACTTCGGAGAAACAGATTTCCGAGGCAAAAAAGTGCGTTTTGGTATAAAGGCAGAAGATAGGTCTCGCCATGTTTATATTATTGGTAAAACAGGTATGGGTAAATCAACCCTACTTGAAAACATGGCTGCTCAAGATATCAAAAATGGTGAGGGTATGTGTTTTATTGATCCACACGGAAGTGCGATTGATACTCTTTTAGATTACATTCCCGAGGAACGATTAAATGACGTTATTTATTTTGCGCCGTTCGATTCTGATAATCCAATTTCTTTTAATATTCTTGAAACTGTCGCGGAAGATCAAAAACACCTCGTGGTTCAGGGGCTCATGTCTACTTTTGACAAGATTTGGCCAGATACTTTCTCTGAGAGAATGAGATATATTTTGAGTAACACACTCTTGGCTCTTTTAGAGTACCCAGGCTCGACCCTTCTTGGAGTAAATAGAATGTACGCTGATAAAGGCTATCGAGAAGAGATTGTGGCCAACGTAAAAGATCCAACCGTTAAAACGTTTTGGGTTGATGAGTTTGCCAAATGGGATGAGAGATTCATGCGTGAAGCCACAGCGGCGATTCAAAACAAAATTGGTCAGTTCACAGCAAACCCGATCGTTCGAAATATTATCGGACAAAAGACTTCTAGTTTTGATTTCCGAGAGACAATGGATAAGAAAAAAATTCTTCTTATTAACCTTTCAAAAGGACGTATCGGAGAGCAAAACGCTGGGCTCTTAGGTGGTATGCTTATCACAAAAATTTACTTAGCGGCGATGTCTCGAGCCGACTCCACGAAAGCTGACATGGCAAACCTCCCATCATTTTTCTTATTCGTCGACGAGTTCCAAAACTTTGCCAATGAATCATTCGCTGATATTTTGTCAGAAGCTCGAAAATATAAACTAAACCTTACCATGGCTCACCAGTATGTTGAGCAGATGGAAGAAGAAGTGCGTGACGCGGTTTTTGGAAACGTTGGTACGACCATCTCTTTCCGCGTCGGTCCTTTGGATGCTGAGCTCTTGGAAAAAGTTTTTGTTCCGACCTTTACTCAAGAAGATATTGTGAACCTTGGACGCTTCCAGATCTATCTAACCCTTATGATCGACGGCGTCGGGTCAAAGCCTTTTTCTGCGACTACGATGAATCCACTTCCTAAAAATCCTATTTCATACAGAGAAGAAGTGATACAAACATCAAGAAATAATTTCTCAAAACCTCGAGAAGAAGTTCAGAAGTATATTGACGAGTGGTACAAAACAGAATTTCATACAGAAAAACAGAAGAAAGAAATAGGGAAGAAAGAAGAATACTTAAAAGAGAAATTTGGGGGAGAATACAAGCCTCGTGGAAACAGAGATGACGAATATTCTGGAGCTTTTCCTGAAGTAGAAACCTCTAAACCAGAACCAAAAAAATACGAACCTAAAAGTGAATCAAGGGCAGAGGTAAAAAAACATGACAAGAAATCAAATTTTCCAGTAAAAAAAGAACCTTATAACAACAAAGCTCCAGTAAAAATTCATATTCCAGAAGAATTGAAGAAGACTATTCTCGAGTCAAAAAAAGTAGAAGTACAAAAAGAAGTCTCTCTGAAAAATCTTTCAGAGAATGTTCAACGACCAAAGATTTCAAGTAAAGATCCAAGTGACGGGAATAAGTCGCTCCTTAAAGATGCTCTGTCAAAAGCCCTTTCAAGCTCTAATTATAACTCTGTAAATACAAACACCAAGCCAGCAGAAAACAAAACACCAGATATTAAAAAAGAAATAGAAATACCAAAACCTATTAAAGAACAGAAAGTAGAACAAAAGCAGGAAGATAGAGGATTGGAGGATCAAGGTAAAATAAAAGAAATCCCAGAAGATATTTTAAAAAGTGTTTTAGAATAATTTTTTAACAAATATGAAAATGAAATATATTTTATTTTTTGTGTTGTTTTTTGTACCATTTTTTGCAAAGGCCGACGTTATTATTTCTGAAGTTGCTTGGATGGGAACAGCCGAGAGTCAGTTTGAGGAATGGATAGAAATTAGAAATACGGGAAACGAGTCTGTGTCATTAACAGGATGGAAAATATATAAAGCCGGAGGTGAGACAATACTGTTTTCTCTTTCAGGAGAAATCTCAGCGGGTGCGTATTTTCTTGTTTGTCGTACAACCGCGAGTGTGACAAATCCTCTTTCCGGTATTTGTGATATCTCTGGATCTTTTGGTGGAAGTGGACTAAACAATACTAGTGAACATATTGTCTTAAAAAATAGTAATGGAAATACTGTTGATGAAATCATTGCGACTAGTGGTTGGCAGGCAGGAGATTCTTCTACCAAGCAAACAATGCAAAAAAACGGTTCTTCCTGGATAACTGCTGAAGGAACTCCGGGCGAATCAAATGCTACAACAGGAACGGGGAATGAAGATGACGACGATCCTCCTGCCGATGAAGAAGAGGAAGACGAAGAGGGGGACGAAAGTGAGTCTTTAACAGCATCTACTTCTTCAAAAGAGCCGACAAAGCCAATATACACAAAAAAGATTGTTGATATAAAAGTTGTCGACAATAGTGTGCCCGTTGGAACGCCAGTTAAATTTTCACTAGATACAAGAGATTTGAAAGGCGCTCAAATTTACAAAGGAGAATTTTTCTGGAATATGGGAGATGGTTCAGAAAGATATTATTCTAAAAACGAAAAGTTTGAACATATATATGATCATGAGGGAACATATATTGTTTATTTAAAATATTACTCAACATACTTTGACGGTATTGAGCCGGAAGTAGTTGATAAAATAACTATAACAGTGGGTAATCCCAGTGTTTTGATTTCCAAGATTCATCTTGATGGAAGTGTGGAGATTAAAAACAGCTCAAGTCAAGAAATAGATTTGTCCGGCTGGTACTTAAAAGATAATTTCGGAAAGACTTTTGTTATCCCAGATGGAACCTATATTCAAGGAAGTAAAGCTTTGGTTTTAAATTCAAAAAGATTAAAACTCAGTCCTACTAATATAATTTTATTTAGTCCGAGCGGAAGTATGGCAAGTTATAGCGACAGCTTTGCTTCAAAGGTCAGTACAACGAGTTCTGTTTCAAGATCAAGCCCTCCATCGAAAGTCTCTTCTGTTCCAAAAGGTGAGGTTATGGGTGACCAAGATATAAACACAGAGATCAATTTAAATGAAAGACTAACAGGAAGTACTTCTTCCGCGACAAAACAAAAACAATCATCTGTTTGGATGATTGTTTTTGTGGGTATTCTTGTCTCTACTTGTGTTTTAGTTTTCTTCTTGTATAAAAAGAAAGAAGAAAAAGTTGTTACGGAAGAAGACGAGTTCCAGTTGATTGACTAAGATTTATCTTCTTAAAAGAAGCATTAGTCTCCTCAATAGATTTTATCGCTTCTGCCTTGATGTCTTCGATAGGTAATACATCTTTTTTTATTTCAATGACAGGGCTTACTTCTGTTTTTGATTCTACTTTTGTCGACGTTACATCTGGGGTTTTTGTTGTGTTTTCACTTTGCACCTCGGCCTCAACACTTTTTATTTTCTTGTATTCTTCTATTTGCCAAATTATTTTTTTCGCTTCTTGAGAAAGTCGAAGCGCTTCCTTAAAATCCCCTAGAAGTTTTGCCTCTTCTGCTTGAAGTAGAAGGTTCTCAGCTTCCTTAACCTTTAGCTCAGCGTCTGTTTCTGAAACTATTTGTAATGATTTTAATAATGGATTAAAAGTAGTGTCGATTGTTGGGTCAGGAGTAACTTCTGTCATCAGCATAACCTCTGTTGTATTTTCTGATTGATCAGATACTTCTGCGTTTTCTTTTTGTTTTACTTCTTCTCTATCTTTTAAATCAATTTCAATATTTTCCTTTTTTAGACTTTCAATTTTCTCACTTACTTCTTTTGTATTTTTATCAGTCACTTCTTCTGCAGTTTTTTGATCTTCTGTTACTTCTTCGATAATTTCTTTTTCAGCATCCTCTACTTTTTTAATAGCTTCGTTAACACTATCAAGAAGAGAATCAGATTCTTCAAGTACCGCCATCATCTTAAAAGAAGAATCGCTTTCTATACTTTCATTTTGAATTTCAGTATTAGTATCAGCTTCAACTTTTTGTTCTGTTAAAACTTTTTTATGAGCCTCAAGAACAGGCGTGATTTTTGATGTTGTGTTCAAAGCCTCTTCGATTTTTCCTTCTTCCTTTAAATCTTCAATTGATTCTGTAACTTCTTTTACATTTTTTTCAAGATTTGTTTTAATAATAGCTTTTTTTTCAGGAGAAAAATCTTTTTTCTCAACAAGTTTCTGAGCTTCAGTTAAACGTCTTTCAACTTTTTGTGTTTGAACAACAACTTTTGCTTCTGTGCTGAAAGCTAGTTTTTCTTCTATTTTTTCATTTACGTTTATCTTTACGTTGTAGAGCTTATCTCCAGGGAGAGAATCAGTTGACGCGTAAGAAACCCCTGTTCCTCCGACTACAATCAGAGCTATCAAAACAAGAGACACAGCTTTTCCAAGCGCTCTAAAAGTGAAGATTGAGAAATAAAAAGATTTTTTCGGAATATGTATTTCGTTTCGGATAGGATTAAATGAAATAAATTGTTCTATTTTATATCGTAAAACATCCTTCTCTTTTTGGGAAAGGCTTATGCTCTTTAATATTTTTATAAACTTTTTCATTTTTTTATTCATATTCCTTTAATAACTTTTTTAATTTCTCGACCCCTCTGTGTATCATCACTGATATATGATTTTGCGATTTATCTAAAATATCTCCGATTTCTTTAATACTCATTTCTTCCACGTATCTCATCAAAAGTATTTCTTTATATTTCTCGTCTATTTTATCTATCGTTTTGAGTATTTTTTGTTTATCTCTTTCTTTATCAAACTCATCTTCTTTTTCTTCTAAAACATTTGGCTGTTCAGTGAAATCTGCACCAGCCTCCAGGATTTGATCAAGGGAAGAAGATTTCTTTTTTCTTCGATGATCAATGATCAGGTTCTTCGCCACTCGGTAAAGAAATGCTCGGATGTTTTCGACTTCTTCGCCCTTTTGAAGGTATTGCCAGGTCTTTATAAAAGTATCTTGGGTGATATCGAGAGCAGTTTCTTTATTAGACGTCTGGAAAAGCGTATATCTGAAAATAGCGTCAGAGAACTCTTCGTAGCTCTCCATAAAGACTTTTTCGGTTTTAGTGTTCATTTCCTTCATAAATATAGACGTTTTAGGTATCTGTTTATTACAGAGCGTATTTTACCATAAAAAGCTAAACCCACCTTATTTATATGAAAAATAGCTTGGCTAGCTTCTGAATTTAAGGCATTAATTTAGTAAAAATTACAAGCAAATTTTACTTTTACTTGCTTTTCTATAAAATTAATAAAAACCACTAAAATGGAACCTAAACCAACCCTTAGTTTGGAAGGTGTTGTTTTAGCCAGCACCTTCTATCGTGAATATAGAAAAAAGGTTTTTCTATATCTTATGCGCAATACCCAAAATCAAACACAATCAGAAGACATAACTTCTACAGTATTTTTAAAAGTTACCGAAGTGATTGCGAAAGGTAAATATCGAGATAGAAATAACCCATCATCTTGGATTATGCAAATTGCTCACAACGAGATGTTTAATTACTTTAGAACTCTGATTAAAACTTCTAAATTTAATCCTGATGGATTTTCGAGTATCCCTGAATCCTCTCTCGATGCACTCTCAACACTTGAAAGATTTGAGCTACATAAAGATGTAAGGTTTCTTTTAGATAAATTACCCAAAAGTCAAAAGGAGATCATTATGCTTCGGATCTATGCAGAGATGCCCTTTAAGGAGATAAAAGAGATGAGAGGGGTTACCAGTGGTACATTACGGGTGCAGTATCACAAGGCCCTTGTTAATCTCAGAAATCTTATTAGGGATTATGGCATAGAAGTGAACAGGTCTTTGAAGCCGGGCTGATTGCTCGGCTTTTTTTATTTAATCTTTTTTAAAACAAGAGGTAGTTTTTTAAAATCATCAATCAAGGTTTCTCTCATCCCTCCGTTATAAAGTGCGGCAGCGGGATGGTAGAGTGCAAAAAAGTTTTCTGTGGAAATACTTCCTATTTTCTTTTTCAAAAGTTTTCCATGAACTTCTGATATTTTTTCAGTTGGGAAAAATCGATTCAGAGCGTGACGCCCGAGCATTACGATGACTTTTGGTTTTATAAAATTTAATTCTTCGATAAGCCACGGAAGACATTCTTTTATTTCTTCCGGCAGAGGATCTCTGTTGTTTGGCGGACGATATTTTACTGTGTTGGTTATATAAACATCTTCACGCTTTAGTTTTATCGTCTCAAGCATTTCATTTAAAAATTTCCCCGCGCGTCCGACAAATGGTTTACCTTGCAGGTCTTCATCTTTCCCTGGGGCTTCACCGATAAACACAATCTTTGCTTTTGGATTTCCATCACCAAAAACTGGCTGTGTTACCGTTTGCTTTAATTCACATTTGTTTTCCTTGTGCCGTCTTTGATGAATTTCCAAGAGTGTATTCATACCAACCATTTTATGATATATTTCAACAAAACCCAAAATATCATGCCAGCTATTACTCTTTGCGATAAAGATGGCAAGTCAGCCATCTCATCAGGTTCGATTACGTTCTTTCCACCACCTCCTGGCTGGAATACTACTTCTCCATTAAAATCCAAGAAACGTAAAGCTCGACGACGAAAGTAGTCGGGCTTTTTATTTCATCTTATTTTTGATACTATGACAGTGCAGGTTTCTACTTGCGACTTACTACTTTCAACTTACAAAAATATATGGGAATTAAAGATTTTTTCGTTAAAAAAATGTTAAAAAGCCAACTTAAAAAAACTGGTCTACCTGAAGCACAACAAGAAAAACTTATTGAAGGAATGCTAAAAAATCCAGCGCTGTTTGAAAAAATAGCAAAAGAAATAAAAAATCTAGAAAAGCAAGGAAAAAACCAAATGGTTGCCTCTATGGAAGTGATGAAGAAATATCAAAATGAGTTAAGAGACGTGATGATGTAATTATGGAAAAACCACCAAATAATAAAGAAAAACCAAAGAGTCAGGAAGATGAAGATTTAGAAAGACTAAAAGCTTTTATGGAGATGCATCCAGAGAATTTTCCAAACCCCGATTCTTCTAAGGAATTAAATGAGTGTGGTCCCTTAATAACAGAGCTCGAGAATTTATTTACAGAATTTAAAGAAAAATATTCCCTTGAAGAATTAAACGCAATTACACATCTAAAATTTGAAGATGCCAAAGATCATCCACTAAGAGAACCCGCTCGGTTAGCACTCGCTCCAATTTTTAAAAAGTTCAAAGAGATTAAAAATGAAACTAATATTTCTCCTCAAAAACTTGCAGAACTTGAATCTGTACGTGAAGAACTATCTCGGGCTGTTGGAATCATAACAAGCGCCGGAGTGGTTGATCACACACGAGGTTTATAAGATTGATAAAAGAAAAAGTCCGCGACAAGCGGGCTTTTTGTAGTAGATAAAATTTCTCATCGCGAGCCCTGTAACTTAGTCTCCAGACCCTGAATGATTTTTCTACATGTTTCTATTCGTTGTTCATACGGAATCGAAGCTAGAATGCCATAGTTGGATCCTTGTCGTTCCTCAACAGTTTCTGTCATGAGTATTTTTAACCACTCAATTTTTGCTGTTAAGTATTCTTTCTTACTATTTTTACTCTGTCGTATGAAAGAAGATAACGATAAAGCGCTGAACATGAAAATACCAAGTAATTCCGCTGCCAAGGATGATCCTTGCTCTTTTACAAGCATGTATATAAAGAACGCGAGGATTGCAAATGCTGTTTGTGCTAAAAGCATTTGCAATATGCGTTTAGCGATCCATTTTCTCCCATGTCTTTTTGCAATCAAACCATTGATTTCTTTTTCAGGGTTGTGGGATAAAATCATGGAGAGTTATTTTATAGTTTTAATCAAATTACTACATCTCTATTTAATAGTCAAACGAATTGCCCTTAGTCATAAATCCTGGTATATTTTCATTCTATGGGACTATCAATCGGAATCGTTGGTTTGCCAAACGTCGGTAAATCAACATTATTTAATGCGTTAACAAAAAAGGGTGTCGATGCTTCGAATTATCCTTTTTGTACTATCGATCCTTCGGTCGGAGTTGTTTCTGTTCCCGACGAACGTCTTTGGCTTCTGTCGGACTTTTCAAAAACTAAAAAAACTGTTCCAGCTATTATTGAATTCGTGGATATTGCTGGGCTTGTCGCTGGAGCTTCGAAAGGTGAAGGCTTAGGGAATCAATTCCTTTCTCATATTCGAGAAGTAGACGCGATCTTACAAATGGTTCGTATATTTCCGATCGAGTCTTCTGGAACAGAAATCATCCATGTCTATGGAGATATCAATCCTCTTCGAGATATAAAAGTTATTAGTATGGAACTTATCTTGGCTGACCTTGCGAGCGTGGAAAAAAGAATTGGCAACATCGGACGTGATGCAAAGCGGGGAGATAAAGATGCTGTTCGAGAAGCAGAAGTTTTAGAAAAAATAAAAAAAGTACTTGAAGAAGAGAAAATGGCGAATACTCTTTCTCTAACTGAAGAAGATCAAAAACTTATAAAAAGTTTGAACTTGTTGACTTCAAAGAAAATGATTTTTGGACTTAACAAAAGAAGTGGTGTAAAAAATCTCGATGAAACAGATCCGGCGAAGTTTAAAGAGCTTACGGATTTTATAGAAAGTTCTGGTTACGAATATGTTGTGATCGATGCAAAAACAGAAGATGAATTGAAAGATTTATCTGCTGAAGAAAAAACTGAACTTCGAGAAGGAGATAAAGATGGTATTGATGAGTTGATCAAAAAAAGTTACAAGCTTTTAGGTTTGATGACATATTTTACAACAGGTGAACAAGAGACACGTGCTTGGACAGTGGATGTTGGTGCGACTGGTCCTGAAGCAGGAGCCGCGATCCACACAGATTTCAAAACAAAATACATCAGAGCGCAGGTTATAAATTGGAAAGATTTACTCGACTCGGGAAGTTTCGGTGAAGCTCGAGGAAAAGGATTACTTCGAACAGAAGGGAAGGAATATATTGTAAAAGACGGAGATGTTATAGAATTTATGGTTTAAAAAATAGGAAAGGTCCGGGTGCCATTGGCGACCGGACCTTTTCTTTTGTCCAAAGACTCAGGAAGAGAAGTATCCCCAAATTGCCACGAGGGGAGTTGCAATGAGCCGAAGAACCTTAAGAATGTTCCTTTCGAAGGCTCCCGGGTTTACCTTACCACTTGTGCTAACTTGTGGCTCGGGGAATCCGTGCTTGTTTTTCTTTGCCATTTACTGTGGTTGGTTTTGACTTATATTACACATTATTGAAAGATTGTCAAGTTTTAGATTAGAAAAACCTATATACAAATCCCCAAAAAATCATTGTCGAAAAGCCCTAAATTTGCTATAATAGACCCATGATAATCACATATTTCGGAAAGCAATTCTTTAAAATTCAACAAGGAGATACTGTCGTAGCGATAAATCCTATCAGTAAAGATTCAAAAGAATTTAACAAAGCAAAATTTGGTTCAAACGTTGTTATAACCACCACAAATCACCCGGATTTTAACGGAGTTGAGTCTGCGACTTTCGGCGACACTGAACCTTTTTTAATTAACGGTCCAGGAGAATACGAGGTCGGAAATGTCTTCGTGCGAGGCTTTTTGTCTTCTGCGGAAATCGACAAGAAAAAATACATCAACACTATATATTTAATCAAAGTAGAAGATATTAATATTTGTTTCTTGGGACCTTTGGATAGTAAAGATTCACTCTCAAAAGACTTAGGAGAGGAGATCGACGAACCAGATATTATTTTTGTTCCAATAAACGGCACAGATACTATAGATGCTACTACAGCCGTAAAAATCGCAAACTCTTTCAACGCTAAGATGGTTATCCCGATGGATTACGACAAAGAAAGTATAAAAACATTTATCAAGGAAACTGGTTCTGAAGATGTAAAACCTGTCGATAAATTAACTTTGAAGAAAAAAGATTTTACTGGAGGAAAGATTACAGTAGCACTTTTAGATTTTTAAAAATATGTCAGGCTTCGTTCACAACCTAAAACAAAAACCATCTGATGTTAGAAACAGAATAGCTATTTTTTCTGCAATGTCAGCTACAGTCATTATCGTAGGGATTTGGTTTTTAGTAATAAAGAACGGCAAGACAGATGAAGAAGTTGTAAAAAAGTCAGCGAGTGAAGATTTGAAACCTCTGATGATGATTTTCGGCGGGGCGAAAGAAGGTTTTAAAGAAGTAAAAACAAACATTAATAGCACGAAAAAAGATAATCAATAATTATATGGCAAAGAAAGAAGAACATATTCCAGAAATAATAAAACGTGATAGAATTATAGAATCAAACATCGTCAGAGAGATGAAAGATTCTTATCTTTCATATGCCATGTCGGTCATCACTTCTCGTGCGCTTCCAGATATTCGTGACGGACTAAAGCCTGTGCATCGAAGAATTCTTTTTTCTATGCATAAGCTTGGTGTTCACTCGGGTGCAAAATTCGTAAAGTCAGCCAGAATCGTCGGAGACGTGATCGGTAAATATCACCCTCACGGAGATTTTTCTGTGTATGACGCGATGGTAAACACTGTGCAAGAATTTTCTTTTAGGTATCCTTTGGTTATCGGTCAAGGAAACTTTGGTTCTATAGACGGTGACTCAGCGGCGGCGATGCGATACACTGAAGCAAAAATGTCTAAATTTTCTGGTGAACTTCTTCGTGATATTGAAAAAGATACTGTAGACTTTCGGCCGAACTT
>JACCDG011904697.1_pt1 | contig 20190 bp, 17 predicted proteins | sample 7442471 | NCBI WGS metagenome assembly JACCDG01 (sample SAMN15323444, study PRJNA562643) | freshwater metagenome | isolation source: river surface water | place: USA:Blue River Watershed | collected 2017-08-17 | reverse complement strand
TCAGATTTATTCCGAATTTAACTCTTAGGAACAGGCCTCGCTAAGCGAGGCCTTTTTTATTCATGAAATTTATAGACGAAGCTCGTATTGAAGTCATAGCTGGCCAAGGTGGCGCCGGGAGTGCCTCCATGCGCCGCGAAAAGTTTATCGAATTCGGTGGCCCCGATGGTGGTGACGGCGGAAAAGGCGGAAGCGTTTGGGCTACTGCTGATCGCAATATCAATACCTTGATTGACTATCGCTATGCTAAAACGCACACCGCTAAAAATGGTGAGCCTGGCCGTGGTGCTGATTGCTATGGTCGCGCAGGCGACGATATTGAGTTGCGTATGCCAGTTGGCACCATCATTTCTGATTACGAAACTGGTGAGCCGATTGCTGACTTAACTACCCATGGTGAGCGTCTTTGTTTAGCGCAAGGCGGTGTTGGTGGCTGGGGAAATATTCACTTTAAGAGTAGTACGAACCGCGCTCCTCGCCAAAAGACGAATGGTAAAGAGGGTGAGCGTCGTAAGCTCAAGCTGGAATTAAAAGTATTGGCTGACGTTGGTTTGTTGGGTATGCCTAATGCAGGTAAATCAACTTTGATTACCGCTGTATCGAACGCGCGTCCAAAGATTGCAGACTATCCATTTACAACGCTACACCCGAATTTAGGGGTGGTACGTGTTGGTGCTGAGCGTAGCTTTGTGATTGCTGATATTCCAGGATTGATTGAGGGCGCCGCAGAAGGTGCAGGCTTAGGCCATCGCTTCTTAAGGCACTTGCAGCGTACTGGCGTACTGTTGCATTTAGTCGACATTGCGCCGTTTGATGACAATATTGATCCCGTGGCAGATGCTGTAGCTATCGTGAATGAATTGCGTAAGTACGATGAAGCTTTAGTAGAAAAGCCACGCTGGTTGGTCTTGAACAAAGTCGACATGATTCCTGAGGAAGATCGCAAGAAAGTAGTTGCAGACTTTATTAAGCGGTTTAAGTGGAAGGGTCCTGTGTTTGAGATCTCAGCTTTAACAGGCTTGGGTTGCGATAAGCTGTGCTACTCATTGCAAGATTATTTAGACTCTATTCGTAAGGATAGGGATGATGAGGATGAGCGTGCTGCTGACCCACGTTATCAAGAGCAAACTCCGCCAGAAGATAAAGCCCCAGATTAATCAGCAGTCATTTGAGATCCGTATTTGATATGAACACTCAGAAAGCCAAACGAATCGTAGTGAAAGTAGGCTCAAGCCTTGTCACCAATAATGGTGAGGGCTTGGACCGTGCTGCAATTGGTATGTGGGCTGAACAAATGGCTGCCTTGTTAGCTTCTGGCCATGAGGTATTAATGGTGAGTTCTGGCGCAATTGTAGAGGGTATGCAGCGGCTGGGTTGGTCTAAGCGTCCAACAGAAATTCATCAGCTACAAGCAGCAGCTGCAGTTGGTCAAATGGGTTTGGTTCAGGTTTATGAGAGTTGTTTTGCGCGCTTTAATTTACGTAGCGCGCAAGTGCTGTTAACTAATGCAGATTTGGCACATGCAGAACGTAATGCGAATGCCAAGGCGACCTTGGATACCTTACTAAAGCTCGGCGTTGTTCCAATCATCAATGAAAACGATACCGTAGTTACCGATGAAATTAAATTTGGTGATAACGATAGCTTGGCGGCTTTAGTAACGAATCTAATTCATGCGGATTTGTTAGTGATCTTGACTGATCAAGGTGGATTATTTACTGCTGATCCGCGCCAGGATGCTTCTGCTACTTTGTTAAGCGATGCTACTGCTGGTGATCCTGCTTTAGAAAAGATGGCTGGTGGTGCTGCTAGCGAACTCAGCAAGGGCGGCATGTTGACCAAAGTGTTGGCTGCGAAAGTTGCCGCTCAAACAGGTGCTGCAACTGTCATTGCCTCTGGGCGTGAGCCTCAGGTTCTCACTCGATTGATGAGTGGCGAAAAAATTGGTACTTGTCTGACTGCTGCTTAAGCGTCAAATTCAATCAATCTTTTTTAATTAATCACACCAAACGAGTTGGTGGGTTTTGTGCCGCCAGTAAACCCATTTGGATTCAGTGACTGAATAATATTTTTGATGTTCTTCTCTTGTGAGTTGAAGTTGCAGAATGCGCCCTGCGCTAATGCGGCCTGGTAACGATTTGGTGTGTGGTCTTTGATCGGGTTCCAGCTGGAAAGGGGGTTCTCTTTCCAGACATTGGATTCAAAGGTGCCATAGAGGCGCCATTGGAAAGAGTCGCAACGAATACCTTCGTATTGAACTTGGCTGTTGCCATTCGGGCTCGTCAAAATAACGGTGTATCTGGTGATGCCATCGTTACCAATCAAAATAGAGTCGGTATCCACTGCAAACTTAAAAATAGTTTGTTGTGAGACATAAAAAGGCTGAATAGTTGCTTTATTAGGAGGGTTCAGTGGCATTGCGGTTGCACCCTCTTTGAAAACCATCGGTGCAAAAGGATCAACTCCGCTTTCCAGGGGATCGCCCGCACATCCTGCTAGGGCTAAGCTGATGGCTAAGCCAAGAATTGGAAGTCGAAGACTGGAAATAGAGAGTTTCATCATGGCTTATCAGTAGGTTTTGCTTCTTTGGGCTCATCTTCTTCGCCCCCATATAGGGATTGAAATAAATCGAGCGGAGATCCCCAGGCAAGCTGTTGCATACGCATGCCGCGGGATAAGTAACGCGCAAGCTCGGAAAGGGCTAATTGGTAGACCTCTCGTTTGAAATCGATCACCGAGTCTAGTTGTATCCAAAAAGGAACCCAGCGCCAAGCATCAAATTCAGGGTGCTCTGAAGCGCGTAGATGAATATCGCTGTCTAAACCCACTAAACGTAACAAAAACCAGATTTGTTTTTGGCCGCGATAACTAGCCCGATGAGTTTTAGAGGCATGTTGACGACGCAAGAACTCCTCTGGGACGTCATAACGAAGCCAGTCCCTAGTTCGTCCAATAATTTGGACATGTTCTGGCAGCAAGCCAACTTCCTCATGCAATTCGCGGTACATGGCCTGCTCTGGGCTCTCACCATGTTGAATCCCGCCCTGCGGGAACTGCCACGAATGCTGCCCAACGCGTTTTCCCCAGAAAACCTCGTTATGGCTATTGAGGAGGACTATGCCGACATTGGGTCGATACCCTTCACGGTCAAGCATGAGATCGTGCCTCAAATCCTTTAAAATCAATGATTTGATTATATCCATACATGAAAGCTTCACAGTCATTTCTCGCCACGCTAAAAGAAGCCCCCTCCGACGCTGAGGTGGTTTCGCACAAACTCATGGTGCGCGCCGGTTTAATTCGCAAACTCAGCGCAGGTATCTACAACTATTTACCTTTGGGTTTGAAGTCCATTCGCAAGGTTGAGAACATCATCCGCGAAGAAATGAATCGCGCAGGTGCAATTGAGTTGCTGATGCCAATGATTCAACCTGCAGAGTTGTGGCAGGAGACGGGTCGTTGGGAAAAGATGGGGCCAGAGTTGCTCCGCATTAAAGATCGTCATGATCGTGACTTTTTAATTCAGCCGACCTCTGAAGAGGTGGTGACAGATTTAGCTCGTAACGAAATTAAGAGCTACAAACAGCTTCCAGTGAATTTCTATCAAATCCAGACGAAGTTCCGTGATGAGCGTCGCCCACGTTTTGGAATCATGCGTGGGCGCGAGTTCAGCATGAAAGATGCTTATTCCTTTGATCGCGATGCTGAAGGGTTGAAGAAGTCCTATCAAATCATGTTTGATGCTTACACTCGCATCTTTAAGCGTATGGGCTTGAAATTCCGCGCAGTAACAGCCGATAACGGCGCGATTGGTGGCTCAGGTAGTCAAGAATTTCATGTGATTGCCGATACTGGTGAAGATGCAATTGTGTATTGCCCAAACTCAGATTACGCCGCCAATCTTGAGGCTGCTGAGTCAGTCTCATTAATTGCGACACGCGGTGTTGCAACTATGGCCCTGACTAAGGTTGCAACGCCAAATCAAACAAACTGTGCTGAGGTTGCCAAGTTTTTAAACTTGCCGCTAGAGCAGACTGTGAAGTCATTGCTGTTTGCTGCTGATCAAGAAGAGGGTCCAGCGAAATTATTTATGGTGCTAGTGCGCGGTGACCATGAGCTCAATGAAATTAAGGCTAGCAAGATTCCTGGTATGGCGGAGTCACGCTTTGCTAGTGAAGCTGAAATCAAGCAAGCCTGTAATGCGCCAGCGGGATACTTAGGCCCCGTCGGAATTGCTGCTGATGTAACCATAGTTGCAGATCGTACTGTTGCTAATATGGCTGACTTTGTATGCGGTGCTAACGACGCCGGTCATCACTTAACTGGTGTGAATTGGGGTCGTGATTTGCCAGAGCCTTTGGTAATGGATTTACGTAATGCTGTAATCGGCGATCCTTCCCCTGATGGAAAGGGCGTTGTCGACATTTGCCGCGGTATTGAAGTGGGCCATGTATTTCAACTGGGTACGCGTTACTCCGAAGCGATGGGTTGCACTTACTTAGATCAGCAAGGCAAGGCACAGCCGATGGTGATGGGTTGTTATGGTATTGGCGTGACTCGTTTGCTTGGTGCTGCAATTGAGCAGGGCAATGATGAGCGTGGAATCATTTGGCCGATTTCGATGGCGCCATTTGAAGTGGTTATTTGCCCAATGGGTTACGACAAATCAGAAGCGGTTAAAGTTGCCGCTGATCAATTGCATGATGAGTTAGTTGCTGCTGGAGTGGATGTGGTGTTGGACGACCGTGGCGAAAGACCTGGTGCGATGTTTGCTGATTGGGAACTGATTGGCGTTCCATTCCGTGTTGTGATTGGCGACCGTGGTTTGGCAGATGCACAAGTGGAATTCAAAGGCCGTACTGATGCTGAATCAGAAAATATTCCGCTGGCAGAAATTAAAGCAAAAGTGATTGCTGCAGTTGATACTGCTAAAAAACTCGTTTCTTAAACTCGAGCGTTTGTAGCTATTATTTTTTAAAGAGTCCGCCAATACCCTTGGCGGCTCCTTTGGCTGCCATGGATGCCATGGTGCGCGCCATCTTGCCACCTTTGAATTGCTTCATCATAGTTTGCATTTGTTCAAACTGTGCCAATAGGCGATTCACTTCCTGAACTTCGACGCCTGCACCAGCAGCAATGCGACGTTTGCGAGTGGCCTTCAGTAATTCAGGTTTCGCACGCTCCTTTGGCGTCATGCTGTCAATGATGCCGCGCATGCGCCGGGTTTGTTTATCAGCAGCACTTAAGTTTGTTTTGGAGGCTGCTTGCGCCATGTGATTCGGTAGCTTATCCATCAAGCTAGCCATGCCCCCCATCTGCTGCATCTGCGCAAGTTGATCTCGGAAGTCGCCCAGATCAAATCCACCTTTAGAAATCTTTGTCGCTAGCTTTTCTGCTTTAGCAACGTCAACGTTTTGTTGGGCTTGTTCAACTAGTGCAAGAATATCTCCCATGCCCAAAATACGGCTTGCCATTCTCTCGGCATCAAACGCTTCGAGGCCGTCCATTTTTTCAGCAACGCCAATGAACTTAAGTGGCACCCCAGTAACTTGGCGTACGGAGAGTGCGGCACCACCACGCGAATCACCATCTAATTTGGTGAGGATGACACCAGTGAGTGGGAGGGCTTCATGGAATGCTTTTGCTGTGTTGACAGCATCTTGACCCAGCATCGCATCAACAACAAACAGCGTCTCAATCGGATTGAGATTGGCGTGCAAGGTTTTGATTTCTTGCATGAGTGCCTCATCAATACCAAGACGACCGGCCGTATCAACTAGTAGCACATCAAAATAATGACGACGTGCCCAATCAAGGGCAGCTGCAGCGATTTCACTGGGCTTTTGATTGATATTACTTGGAAAAAATTCAGCGCCAACTTGTTTGCTGACAGTTTCTAATTGCTCGATAGCAGCAGGACGATAGACGTCACAAGAAACCGTCAATACTTTCTTTTTCTTCTTTTCTTGCAGGAACTTAGCCAACTTACCTACTGAGGTAGTTTTACCGGCACCCTGTAAGCCCGCCATCAAGATCACTGCTGGAGGTTGAGTGGCTAAATTGAGTTCACCACTTTGCGAAGTATCCCCACGCATGACCTGGGCTAGTTCACGCTGTACTACCCCGACTAGTGCTTGGCCTGGACTAAGGCTTCCAACCACTTCTTCGCCAAGGGCTTTGAATTTAATTTGCTCTAGTAAAGATTTAACGACTGGAAGGGCAACGTCGGCCTCCAATAAGGCCAGGCGGATCTCCCGCAGCATTTCTGCTGTGTTAGCTTCAGTAAGGCGAGCTTGCCCTCGCATTGTTTTAACAACACGAGATAGGCGGTCGGTGAGATTCTCTAGCATTTATCGATTAGACTTTCCAGATGGATATTTTAGGTTACTCAGGCTCGGGATGGCTGCCATCTGCACTTTATTTGCTTCTTTTGGTCTTTTTAAGTTCGCGGCCTAAGGGGAAGATTGAGTCGCCGGCTTTCACAGGCCTGGTTCAAGCATTCATTCTCCTCATTTTGCTGGTGCATGGAATTCAGTTGCACGACTCGGTCTTTACGCCTGAAGGCTTTGTTTTTGGCTTCGCTCAGGATCTATCCCTCATTGCTTGGGTTGGTCTCGCTTTTTATTGGTTTCAGTCTTGGTTTTTACCGATCTCTAGCTTGCGCTGGCTAGTTTTGTGTTTTGCGCTGATCTGTTCGGCATTGCCCGCTATTTTCTCTGGCACTCTGATTTCTCCGAAGGCTGTCTCTGATCCTTGGTTTAAGGGGCACTTTATTGTGGCTACTATCTCGGTTGGATTATTGAGTTTGGCTGCGATGCATGCCATGTTGATGAGTATTCAGGATCGAGCGCTGCACCGCCAACTGGCGATCATCCCCAATAGTCGTATTGCCCATTGGCTGGAAGAGTTGCCACCATTGATGACAATGGAAAGCCTACTTTTTAATTTGCTCTATGTGGGTGTGGCACTTCTGAGCTTGACAGTATTTTCTGGCCTCCTCTTTTCTCAAACCTTATTTGGTAAGCCCCTGGTTTTTGATCACAAGACCATTTTTGCGTTGATCTCTTGGTTCTTATTTTCTGGCCTCCTGATAGCCCGTTGGCGCGTTGGCTTGCGTGGGCGCGTCGCTGTTCGTTGGGTCTTAAGTGCTTATACCGCCTTGCTCCTGGCTTATGTTGGCAGTAGATTTGTTTTGGAAGTGATTCTTCAGAGAGCATGACGTTTTGATTAAGTGGCTTCTATTATTTGCTGGCGCAGGTGTTTTATACCTTTGGATAAAAGGAAAAAAACAGGCAAAGTTCAACACAGATGAGACTGCTAAGATTAATGCTGAGCGAAGCAAGGTCGCTGAGCCAGAGGTAATTGTTCAGTGTCGCCAGTGTTCAGTTCACCTTCCAAAGTCTGAGGCAATCAAACAAGAGGATCGTTTTTATTGTTCTAGAGATCACCTCGAAAGCTTGGATGCTCAGGGTTGGATAGGTTCTGCCGCTTGGCGAGTCTCACCCAATCAAGATGTTCGACCAGAGGGTGTTGGAATAGATTTGGCGGTGATTCATCACATCAGCTTGCCACCTAGCGGCTTTATAGATCGCAGTTCCACCCAATTGATTGTGGATTTTTTTCAAAACAAGTTAGATTCATCGCTACACCCTTATTTTGAAGAGATTGCTGATCAAAAGGTATCCAGTCATTTCCTGATTTCACGAAGCGGCGAGTTGTATCAGTTTGTTTCTACTCAAAAGAAAGCCTGGCATGCTGGAGTTTCCTCTTTTTTGGGTCGTGAAAAGTGCAATGATTTCTCGATCGGGATTGAGTTGGAGGGTGATAGCGATCATCCTTTTGAGGATATTCAGTATTCAGTCCTGGCTAAATTAAGCGCTCAATTAGGCGCCGTTTACCCCAATCTTCAGTTTGCTGGTCATAGCGATATTGCCCCTGGCAGAAAAGTAGACCCCGGCATTCAATTTAGTTGGCAAAAATTCCAAGCCAAAACGGGCATTTCAGCCAAAAAAATACCCTTCGGTTTGGACCCTCGTTAGAACTCCAAAGTAGTATGTGAGCACACGCTCACTTTCTTACCCTTTAGTTAAAAAGGGCAAATAATTTCGCACCAAAATAGCTCCTAAATTGTTGGAATACCTAGGAAAAATACTTATAAATATTCGTCAGAAATGTCTTACCTAATTCCGAATATTTCCCTATACTTAGTATCAAATGCACTTCGAGACACTAGATGTAGTGTTTGAATACAGCAATACCCTATTGTTTTTTAACGATTTTTTGTCCAAATAACTATATATAAGCAGGAAAAATATGACATATGCCAACCCCCAGACAGCAGGACAGACTGCCGGCACAAATAATCCAGGAATGAGCCCTTCCGAAGCTATGAACCAAGCCCCGTCAGCCGGTTTTGTTGCTGGTGGGGTAGGCGGCGGCCAAGCCACCCAATTATCTGATTACAAAATCATTCGCCGAAACGGCTCTGTGGTGGCGTTTGAGCCATCAAAGATTGCGATTGCGGTTACCAAAGCATTCTTGGCAGTTAATGGTGGTCAGGGCGCGGCTTCTGCACGTGTTCGCGAACAAGTAGAGCAATTAACTCACGCAGTAGTGCGCGCTTTGTTGCGTAGCCGTCCAAATGGCGGAACTTTCCATATTGAAGATATCCAAGATCAAGTTGAATTGGCATTAATGCGCAGCGGTGAGCACAACGTTGCCCGTGCATACGTTCTGTATCGCGAAAAGCGTAATCAAGAGCGTGCAACACAACAAGGTATTGCGCAAGAAATTCAAGCAGCTACTCAGGCTGGCGAAACTGGTCTGAAGGTGACCGACAACGGCGTAGAGAAGTGGCTGGATATGGCTGCCCTGCGCACCATTATTGAGGCAGCATGTGAAGGCCTTGGTAACAACATTGATGCAAGCCCAATCATTACTGAAACCATCAAGAATTTATACGATGGTGTGCCAATGGCTCAAGTGTATGACTCCGCTATTTTGGCATCACGTACTTTGATTGAAAAAGATCCTGCATATAGTCAAGTGACTGCACGTATCTTGATGCACGTCATTCGTAAAGAAATTCTAGGTCGTGAAGTATTGCAAGGTGATATGCAAGCTGAGTACAGCACATACTTTGCCAAATACATTAACGAAGGCATTTCTGCTGAGCTCTTAGATCCACGTATGCGTGAGTTTGACCTGCCACGTTTGGCTGCTGCTTTGAATGCTAGCCGTGACTTGCAGTTCAACTACCTTGGCTTACAAACCTTGTATGACCGTTATTTCTTGCACATTGAAGACCGTCGTATTGAAATGCCACAGGCTTTCTTCATGCGCGTTGCAATGGGCTTGTCTTTGAATGAGTTGGATCGTGAGCGTCGTGCAATCGAGTTCTATGAAATCCTTTCTACATTCGATTTCATGTCCAGCACACCAACCCTATTTAATTCAGCAACAACACGTCCACAGTTATCAAGCTGCTACTTAACAACAGTGGATGATGATCTTGATGGCATCTACGAAGCATTAAAAGAGAATGCACTCTTGTCTAAGTTTGCTGGCGGTTTAGGTAACGACTGGACTAACGTTCGTGCCTTGGGAAGTCATATCAAAGGTACTAACGGTAAGTCACAAGGTGTGGTGCCTTTCTTAAAAGTAGTGAATGACACAGCGGTAGCAGTGAACCAAGGTGGTAAGCGTAAGGGTGCAGTTTGTGCTTACTTAGAGACATGGCACTTGGATATTGAAGAGTTCCTCGAGTTGCGCAAAAACACGGGTGATGATCGTCGCCGTACGCACGATATGAATACATCTAACTGGATTCCAGACTTGTTCATGAAGCGCGTGATGGAGGGTGGTGAGTGGACATTATTCTCACCTTCAAATACGCCTGACTTGCATGACAAATTCGGTAAGGCTTTTGAAGAGGCGTATGTTGCCTATGAGAAAAAAGCAGATGCTGGTGAATTGAAGCCATTCCGTCGCATTCCTGCGCAACAGTTGTGGCGCAAGATGTTGGGTATGTTGTTTGAAACTGGTCATCCATGGATCACATTTAAAGATCCTTGCAATATTCGTAGCCCACAACAACATATCGGTGTAGTTCACTCTTCTAATCTGTGTACTGAAATCACTCTGAACACAAACGAGAGCGAAATCGCAGTATGTAACTTAGGCTCTGTGAATTTGACAGCACACATGACTACCGATGCATCCGGCAAGATGATTTTGGATCATGAGAAGCTTCAGAAAACAATTCGCACTGCAATGCGCATGTTGGATAACGTGATTGATATTAACTACTACGCAGTTGCTAAGGCGCGCAATTCAAACTTGAAGCATCGTCCAGTCGGTATGGGCATCATGGGCTTCCAGGATTGCTTGCATATGCAACGTATTCCATACGCTAGCGATGAGGCAGTGAAGTTTGCGGATTCCTCAATGGAAGCTGTTTGCTACTACGCCTATCAAGCGTCTAACGAATTGGCTGAAGAGCGTGGCGTTTACAGCACATACAAAGGATCTTTGTGGGATCGCGGCATTCTTCCACAAGACTCAGTTGCACTGTTGGCAGCGGAGCGTGGTGGTTACCTGGAAGTAGATAGCTCTTCCACTATGAACTGGGATGGCTTGCGTGCACGCATTAAGCAATTTGGTATGCGCAACTCCAACTGTGTGGCGATCGCACCAACTGCAACGATTTCTAATATTATTGGTGTCTCAGCTTGTATTGAGCCTACATTCCAAAACTTGTTCGTGAAATCCAACCTCTCAGGTGAGTTCACTGTAGTAAACGAGTATTTGGTTCGTGATTTAAAGGATCGCGGCCTCTGGGATGAAGTCATGATTGCTGACTTGAAGTACTTTGACGGCACTTTGTCCAAGATTGACCGTGTTCCACAAGACTTGCGTGACTTATATGCGACTGCATTTGAAGTGGAGCCAAGCTGGTTGGTTGAAGCTGCCTCACGTCGTCAGAAGTGGATTGACCAGGCGCAGTCACTCAATATTTACATGGGTGGCGCATCAGGCAAGAAATTGGATGACACCTATAAGTTGGCATGGTTGCGCGGTTTGAAGACCACTTATTACCTCCGCACCATGGCTGCAACGCACGTTGAGAAGTCTACTGTTGCAAGCGGCCAGCTAAATGCAGTGTCCAGTGGTGGTGGCGTGAATGGTACGGATGCTTCTGCACAAGAAGCTGACGGTCCAGTTTGCACAATGCGCCCAGGTGATGCTGGCTTTGAAGAATGTGAAGCATGTCAGTAAGCTATTTGCTAACTGATCTAAAAAATAAGAATTAGGAGAGAGTTATGTTGAATTGGGAAGAAGAAGTTGCACCGGCACTAGCGAAAGCAGGTCTCGCACAGCAACCAGTTGTGGCAGAGCCGCAACGCCCACGAGCAGATGAGGTCGCAATTGCACCGCAAGTTGCGGCACCTGCGACCACAAATTTATCTGGCGGCGCAGCTTTGCGTGTCAATGCCGCAGATAAGCGTGTAATCAATGCCAAGACTGACGTAAATCAGTTGGTCCCATTTAAATATAAGTGGGCTTGGGAGAAATACCTAGCTGGTTGTGCGAACCATTGGATGCCACAAGAGATCAATATGAATCGCGATATCGCGCTTTGGAAGGATCCCAATGGTTTAACTGAAGATGAGCGTCGCATCATTAAGCGCAATCTCGGTTTCTTTACAACAGCAGATTCTTTGGCAGCAAACAACATTGTTTTGGGTACTTATCGCCACATTACTGCCCCGGAATGCCGTCAATATTTACTGCGCCAGGCATTTGAGGAGGCGATTCATACTCACGCCTATCAATATATTGTGGAATCTTTGGGTTTAGATCAGAGCGAAATCTTTAATGCGTACAACGAAATTGAGTCTATTCGCGCTAAAGATCAGTTCTTAATTCCATTTATTGATGTTTTAACTGATCCGAATTTCAAAACTGGAACATTAGAAACTGATCAAATGTTGCTCCGTTCACTCATTGTTTTTGCTTGCGTGATGGAAGGTTTGTTCTTTTATGTTGGTTTTACGCAAATACTTGCAATGGGTCGTCAAAACAAAATGACTGGTGCTGCCGAGCAGTATCAATACATCCTGCGCGATGAGTCCATGCACTGTAATTTTGGTATTGATTTGATTAATCAAATCAAGCTGGAGAACCCGCAGTTATGGACTTCTGCGTTCAAAGATGAGATCAAAGCGATCTTCGAAAAAGCGGTGGAATTAGAGTACCGTTATGCAGAAGATACGATGCCTCGCGGAGTGCTCGGATTGAACGCGCCGATGTTCAAAGGATACCTAAGATACATCTGTAATCGCAGATGTTTGCAAATAGGACTTGACGCCATGTTCCCAAATGAAGAGAATCCATTCCCATGGATGTCAGAAATGATTGATCTGAAAAAAGAAAGAAACTTTTTTGAGACACGCGTTATTGAGTATCAAACTGGCGGTGCGCTAAGTTGGGAATAAGTAGTTAATTAGAAAGCGCATAGCCGGCTAAATAGGAGATTAGACGGTTGGATAGTTTTAAAAGTCAGCAAAACCAGACTCAAATCCAAAAACCCTTATTCAAGGGTGTCTGGACTACTCTCTCTATTTTTTCCAGCAAATTTAAGAAGCCGTTGTCCTTTGGGGCCACGGCTTTTTTTCCAGGATTCATTAGCGTGCAGCACTTAGCATCAAGCCGCGCGCCGATGAATGGCTCGCTCGTCGGCTCCAAATGGTTGCAAAACCAGGCGGAAATGAATAGGTCGGGTCTTCTTAATCGGTAGTTTGTACTAATCCTCACGTGAAGGAGCATTACTATGGCAATCGCCAAGAAGAAAGTTGCTGCAAAGAAGCCTGCTGCTAAAAAAGCTGCTGCAAAGAAGCCTGCTGCTAAAAAAGTAGCTGCTAAGAAGCCTGCTGCTAAAAAAGTAGCTAAGAAGAAGCCTGCTGCTAAAAAAGTAGCTGCTAAGAAGCCTGCTGCTAAGAAAGTAGCTAAGAAGAAGCCTGCTGCTAAGAAAGTTGCTCGCAAAGTAGCTGCTAAGAAGCCTGCTGCTAAGAAAGTAGCTAAAAAAGCTGTTGCTAAGAAGCCTGCTGCTAAGAAAGTAGCTCGCAAAGTTGCAAAAAAAAAGTAAGTAAGCCTGCTGCGAAGAAAGCGGGCAAAGCTGTAAAAAAGCCCGTGGCTAAAAAAGCTGCCGCTTCAACAACGTTGAATCCAGCCGCTGCTTGGCCCTTCCCAACTGGCACACGCCCATAAGCTCTGCTTATAGGTGGGTGAAGTTCAAAGGGATCTCTCACGAGATCCCTTTTTTATTACTACTTCGGAGAATGACCAGGCTTAGAGGGCAAATCCAAACGCGGATTTGAATTGAGCAGCTATTTCTTCTTTGCTCATTTGGTGATTTTGTGGTCCCTGATGAGTAATTTTGATTGAACCCATTAGGCTGGCCAAGCGGCCAGTAGTTTCCCAATCCATGCCATTTTCCAATCCAAACAGCAATCCACCCCGGAATGCATCGCCGCAACCAGTTGGATCAACTACTTTTGCTGCTGGTACTGGTGGAATCGCAATACATTTGCCTTCAAAGTAGATATCTGCACCCTCGGCACCCTTGGTCACGATCAAAGCTTTCACTCTTTCAGCCACTTTTGACAAACTCAAACCGGTTCTTTGAGAAAGCATTTCGCCCTCATAGTCATTTACAGCAAGATAGCTTGCAATATCTACGAGCTCTAGCAGTTCTGGACCATTGAACATCGGCAAACCCTGGCCCGGATCAAATACAAATGGAATGCCCGCTTCAGCTAGCTGATGGCAGTGCTCCCACATTCCTTGGCGACCATCTGGGGCAACAATGCCGAACTTTGCAGCGCTTTTTGCGTTCTTGCTGCGCTCCGCAACGACTGCAGAAACTTGGTTTAAATGGGATTCGCCCATGGCGCCAGGGTGAAAGGCAGTAATTTGATTATTAGCTTGATCGGTCGTGATCATGGCTTGAGCAGTAAACGCCTGATCTATCTGGCGAATATGCGTCGCATCTATCTGGAGTTGTTGCAGGCGATTGAGGTAAGGGCTTGCGTCACCGCCTACTGTTGCCATAATGATGGGATCACCACCAAGCAAGTTCAGGTTGTAAGCGATATTGCCTGCACAACCACCAAATTCACGGCGCATTGTAGGAACCAAGAACGCGACATTCAGGATATGAATTTGCTCTGGCAGGATTTGATCGGCAAACTTGCCTTCAAAGTTCATGATGGTGTCGTAAGCGATGGAACCGCAGATCAGGCTGGCCATAAATAATTACTTTCTAATAAAAATCAGTTGAATTGAATGTGAAATAGGGTTTGCAATCTATTTTTCAGGATAAAAAACTCTCACGCGATAGCCAGCAGCGTTTTGTGGAAGAGAGATCGGCAATTCGGTAGAAAAAATTTCACCGGAAGGCGCGCCTTGGCGTAAAAATTCAGGATGTGATTCTTGCCAAGCGCTTGGTAACCACTCTTGCGGAGTAAATCGAATCGTTTTGATCTCAGATTCTTCCGCATCTGTGAGAGAAATTTCTAAATTGGGGAATAAAACTGGTAGCGCAAGACGATTTTGTATTTCAACTTGCAGTACAGATTGATTTAAAACGTTTTTAAGGCTCTCTCTCGCGTTTTCAGGTGAAAGAGTGACCGAAGTTATTTTCCAAGCAGAAAAATCGCTCACAGAGCGATCTACACACCCTAGCGCACGACACAATTGTTCATCCAACTTCTGTAAAAGAGAAAAAGTGCTTGTAGCAATCGCAGAAGAGCTGCCATCAACCCGCGTTGCTAAGGTTGGCAGTAGAGAGTTTCTAGAAAGATGCTCGCCAACAATCAGGAGCAAGATGAGAAAAAGGCTAAGGAGGATTAATTTAAGACTTTTTTTTTGAGCCGGCACTGAGGTGTCTGTGTTTTTAATGGCCAAACTTGCTTTATTACCCTCTATCGGAAGTGTGCCGTGCAGACAGACCCAGCCTTCACTTTCTTTCCAAACAGCAAGGCTTAACCATTGGCTGTATGTAGCAATCACCTCATCTGCTTGGCGCGCAAGCACTCCTGACAGCACAATTTTTCCGCCTGGACGCATCTTGTTCACCAGGGCAGGTGCAAGTACTTGCAGTGGATTGGCCAAGATATTGGCCATTACGATGTCGTATTTGGTTTCTGCTGCGAGTTCTGGAGCGTTTTCGTTGGGCAGAACAAAACGAATGGTCGTGTTGTTAATTTCTGAATTACTGCGTGCCGCAACCATCGCTTGGGGATCGATATCAGTACCAACCACGGGTTGGCAACCAAGTTTTGCGGCAGCAATCGCCAGAATTCCAGATCCACAGCCGTAATCAAGCAAACTTTGATTCGCAAGCCGTGTATTTTGTTCAAGCCAAAGCAGGCAAAGGTGCGTAGTCGGGTGGCTGCCAGTGCCGAATGCCAAGCCTGGATCAACTGCCAAGCAAATTGCATTAGGGTCAGTAGGCGCTTCATGCCAGGAAGGCACTACCCAAATACGCTCACCAATCTGAATCGGAGCAAATTGACTCTGGGTTAAACGAACCCAATCTTGTTCTTCAACTATCTTTTCTTCTGGAGCTGGGAGATTGAATCCCGCTTCTTTGAGGGATGCGAGTAGTTCGGGAATGAAGTCCACTGCATCCGAATCATCCAGTTCTGGATTAAATAGGGCGGTTACAGAAGAGCGATCCCAAGCTTGAACTTCTGGCGAAAGTCCTGGCTCACCATAGAGTGGGTTTTCATCGTAACCACCAGCAGCGTCATCTTCAACGGTGACGGAGAGTGCGCCCACTTCCAGCAGGGCATCACCCAAAGGCTCTGCGATCTCTGCTGGGACCGTGAAAACGAGTTCACGATAGGACATGCTGACTCCAAACGGGCATCAATTGACCTAAGACTTCGGGTTGCCGCGACTAGCAGCTTGCTCTTCGAGGCGATGCTCCAGATAGTGAATGCTAGTTCCGCCCTCCATGAAGTTCGGATCTAGCATCAGTTCACGATGTAGTGGCACATTAGTTGTGATGCCGTCGATTACCATCTCAGAAAGCGCAATTTGCATACGACGAATCGCTTGTTCGCGAGTATTGCCATAAGAAATCAGCTTACCAATCATCGAATCGTAATTGGACGGCACAACATAACCACTGTAGGCATGTGAGTCAACACGAATACCAGGACCGCCTGGCATGTGGAATGAACCAATCTTCCCAGGGCTTGGAGTGAACTTAAATGGATCTTCTGCATTCAGGCGGCATTCGATGGCATGGCCACGGAAAACGATGTCTTTCTGGCGATAGCTCAGTTTTAAGCCAGCAGCAATACGAATTTGCTCCTGAACAATATCCACGCCAGTAATCATTTCGGTAACTGGGTGCTCTACTTGAACACGGGTATTCATCTCAATGAAGAAGAATTCGCCATCTTCGTACAAGAATTCGAAAGTGCCAGCGCCACGATAACCAATTTTTCTACAGGCTTCAGCACAACGCTCACCAATTTTCGCAATCAAGCGACGATCAATGCCTGGTGCAGGAGCTTCTTCAATGACTTTTTGGTGACGGCGTTGCATGGAGCAATCGCGTTCACCCAACCAAATGGCATTACCGTGGGTATCAGCCAAAATCTGGATCTCTACGTGGCGAGGTTTCTCTAAAAACTTCTCCATATAGACTTCTGGGTTACCAAAAGCGCGACCAGCTTCTTCTTTCGTCATGTTGACCGCATTCAGAAGAGCGGCTTCGGTGTGTACTACGCGCATACCGCGACCACCACCACCACCGGCAGCTTTGATGATGACCGGATAACCCACCTTTTTTGCCGTAGTAATAATTTCTTTTGGATTGTCTGGCAATGCACCTTCAGATCCAGGAACGCAAGGAACGCCCGCTTTAATCATGGCGCGCTTGGCTGAAACTTTATCGCCCATCAGGCGAATTGAAGCTGCAGTGGGTCCAATGAATGCAAAGCCTGATTTCTCAACGCGTTCAGCAAAGTCGGCATTCTCGGAGAGAAAGCCATAGCCAGGGTGAATCGCTTCAGCATCAGTCACTTCCGCTGCTGAAATGATGGCAGGCATATTCAGGTAGCTCAGTGGCGATGGAGCAGGCCCAATACAGACTGCTTCATCTGCAAGCTTCACATATTTAGCCTCTTTGTCTGCGGTCGAGTAGACCACCACAGTTTTAATTCCCAACTCGCGACATGCGCGTTGGATGCGGAGAGCAATTTCTCCGCGATTGGCAATCAGAATCTTATCGAACATGTCGGCTCTGAGTTAAGTAACGGTGGATTGGAATAGATCTAAGGAGGATCTATTAAGCGATGATGAACAGCGGCTGATCAAACTCAACGCCTTGGCCGTTTTCACACAGAATTTGCTTAATGACGCCAGCTTGCTCAGATTCGATTTCATTCAGGAGCTTCATCGCTTCAATAATGCACAGTGTTTGACCCACTTTCACTGTATCGCCTACTTTGACGAAATCTGGAGATTCAGGGTTTGGTGCGCGATAGAAAGTACCCACCATTGGCGAGCGAGCTACAAAACCAGTTTCAGCAGGAGCCTCTTCAGCTGCTGGTGCAGCTACTGGCGCAGCTGCTGGAGCAGCTTGCATTGCCTGAACAGGCGCTGGATTAGCGTAAACCACTTGACCGGCAGGAGCTGGAGATCCAGCATTCACAATGCGAACGCGATCTTCACCTTCATTCACTTCTAACTCAGAAATTCCTGATTCAGAAACAAGGTCGATTAGGGTTTTTAGTTTTCTCAAGTCCATGGAAAGGCTTCCTCTCTTGTAATTCTTAATTAATCTTTATTTTTGCAAACGTGCAATTGCAGCTTGCAAGGCCAATTCGTAGCCGATGGCACCCAAACCGCAAATAACGCCAGTAGCGATATCAGACAGATAGGAGTGCTTGCGGAACTCTTCACGTTGGTGAATGTTTGACAGGTGTATTTCAGTAAACGGTATGGCAACCCCAGCCAATGCATCGCGCAGAGCAACGCTGGTATGGGTGAAGGCGCCCGGATTGATGATGATGAAATCCACCCCATCTTGTTTAGCTTTTTGCACTCGGTCAATTAGCTCGCCTTCATGATTGCTTTGGAAGGTAGATAAATCGACTGAGTGAGACTTGGCGATTGCGCCAAGCTTTGTATGAATATCTTCTAGGGTGGTTTTGCCGTAAACCTCTGGCTCACGGGTGCCTAGCAGATTGAGGTTGGGGCCTTGAATAACGAGAATTGAAGTATTTTTCGACATAAATCGATATTTTTAGAGGCAGTTAGGTTTAATTGCGTTAATAAAGCGTTTCTCTAAAACTGCTTACTTCATGAAGAATCCTCTTCACTAAGCACGGGGAAAGTATACCCCTAGAATCTTTTGGCAAGGTTAAAAATCAAGGATAATTTGGCGATTTTTTATGATTTTAAGAGCAGATATTGCAAAATTTAGGTAAGAACTATCTCACTTTTGCCTACATTATGACTGGTTAATAGTTCTTAAAATTCCTTATAAAGCTGATTTAATGGCTTTTCTGAGCTCTTCTTCGCTTATTTTTCCTAATTTACTGCTAGTAGACTTACCTTGAGCATTAATGATGATGGTGTAGGGTAGAGCGCCCTGCGAGTTGCCCATTTGCTTGGAAAGATTGCTGCCTTCAAGGCCGCCAATCACAATAGGGTAGGAAACTGGGGTTTTTTCAAGGAATTCACGAATATTAGAGGGTGAATCGATACCGATGCCGACAAATAGCACATTTTGACTCTTGAACTCTGCTTGTAGCTTATCCAAAGTTGGCATTTCTTCGACGCAAGGAGGACACCAAGATGCCCAAAAGTTCACAACTAAGACTTTTCCACGCCATTCTGCTGTGTCAACTGGTTTGCCATCGGGTGTTTGCCATGGATTCGCAAAAAAGGCTTTGATAGCGGGATCACTTGCCAAGCCTGTTTTGTAAATCCATTGCGAAGTCAGCACTCCGGCAACAAGTGCTGCGAGACTAATTCCGATGATGCTAATCCACTGTCTGCGGTTCATTGCCACTCCTTAGCTAAAATTCCCCAATGCATATTCATATCTTGGGCATTTGCGGTACTTTCATGGGCGGCATTGCCGCAATCGCTCGGCAGGCCGGACATCGTGTTACTGGCTGTGACGCCAACGTGTATCCACCAATGAGCACTCAGCTTGAGGCGCAGGGTATTGAGCTCATCGAGGGATTCTCGCCCGACCAATTATTACAGTTTGAGACGATGCCGGATTTATTTGTAATCGGTAACGTTGTTTCTCGTGGCAATCCGCTGATGGAGGCCATTCTCAATCAAGGGCTTCCCTACACTTCTGGGCCTCAGTGGCTGGGTGAGCAGGTGCTATTTGGTAGGCACGTATTGGCAGTTGCTGGTACACACGGCAAAACAACGACTTCTGCCATGTTGGCCTGGATTTTAGAATTCAACGATTACAAGCCCGGCTATTTAATTGGCGGAGTGCCATTGAATTTCACGGTATCGGCCCGCTTGGGCGAAAGTAAATACTTTGTGATCGAAGCTGATGAATACGACACGGCGTTTTTTGATAAGCGCAGTAAGTTTGTCCACTATCGTCCGCGCACTGCTTTATTAAATAATCTGGAGTTCGACCACGCCGATATTTTTGCTGATCTTGCTGCAATCGAAACGCAGTTTCATCATTTGGTCCGAACGGTACCGGGCAATGGTCTCGTTGTAGTCAATGGTGAAGAGCCTGCTCTAGATAGGGTAATTGCACGAGGTGCTTGGGCGCCCGTTGAAAAGTTTGGGCAAGATAAACACAATGCCTGGTCTTTAATTTCTCAAGAGGCTGATGGTTTTATTGTTTTGCAGGATGGGGGCGAAGTTGCAACCGTGACCTGGGCTCTGCACTCCGGCGTTATGGGGCGCCACAATCAACTGAATGCATTGGCGGCAATTGCATCTGCGAATCATATTGGCATTTCACCGACGGATGCAGCGCGTGCACTTGCCGAGTTTAAGAATGTGAAACGTCGTTTAGAAACAATTGGTGTCGCAAATGGGGTGACGGTCTACGATGATTTTGCGCATCACCCTACAGCAATTATTACGACGGTAGATGGTTTACGTCGCCGTGTAGGACAATCT
>JACCDG010802622.1_pt1 | contig 20190 bp, 17 predicted proteins | sample 7442471 | NCBI WGS metagenome assembly JACCDG01 (sample SAMN15323444, study PRJNA562643) | freshwater metagenome | isolation source: river surface water | place: USA:Blue River Watershed | collected 2017-08-17 | reverse complement strand
TTTCTTCGTCCACCACCACATCCATGGCGTGACGCTCTTCGTCCACCACGATAGAGCTGACGTTGGCAGGAGCCAAAGCGCCGATCACGAATTGCGCTGGGTCTTCACTCCACAACACGATGTCCACGCGCTCACCTGCGAGCTCGGTAGTCACGGCGTTCACGCGGGTGCCACGCACGCCGACGCAAGTGCCGATGGGGTCCACGCGTTTGTCATGAGAAATCACAGCGATCTTGGCGCGTGAACCAGAGTCACGGGCGCAAGATTTGATCTCGAGCATGCCTTGTTCGATTTCAGGCACTTCGTGACGGAATAACTCCACCATGAACTCTGGCGACGAACGCGACAAGATGATGGGTGCACCGCGCAAGGTGAGGTCCACATCCATGATCATGGCGCGCACGCGGTCGCCACTGCGGAAGTTTTCCTTGGGAATCATTTCGCTGCGACGCAGACGGCCTTCAACGCGACCGGACTCAACAATGAGATCGCCCTTGTCCATGCGCTTGACCGTGCCCACAAAGATCTTGTCGCCGCGCGACATGAAATCGTTGAGCAACATTTCGCGCTCAGCATCACGGATTTTTTGCAAGATCACTTGCTTGGCAGCCATCGCGCCGATACGGCCGATGGGCAAAGACTCAATGCCTTCTTCGATGTATTCGCCTTCTTCGGCATCAGCCACGCGTTCGCGGGCGTCCATCAACATCTCTTCAGCTTCTGGGTTTTGCAAACCAGCTTCGTCAGGCACCACCAACCAACGGCGGAAAGTTTCATACTCGCCCGTGTCACGGTCCATCGCGACGCGAATGTCCACTTCACCTTGGTACAGCTTTTTGGTGGCTTGAGCCAGCGCCAATTCGACGGCGCCAAACACCACATCGCGTTCGACGTTTTTCTCGCGCGAGATCGCCTCGACCAGCATCAACATTTCGCGGTTCATGATCGGTTACTCCTTCTCTTACCTAAGTTCAACGGGGCTTTTTGCCCTTGAAATCCACAATCGGAGCCAGACGTGCTTCTCGCAGCTCGTCCAGCGTGAAACCCAGTGCGTGCACTGGCATTTCGGCTAATCTTTTGGGGCTGACTTTTTGACCTGGCTTGGCCTTGACTTCATCGCGCCAAGTGATTTGCCAGCCTGCACCATCGTCGGTGCGTTCTAAAGTGCCACGAAATTTTTTACGGGTCGGTGCCACTTGGCCAGCTGCCGCTGCGCCAATGGGGGCTTTGAGCGTGAGGTCAACCTCTTCGCCAAGAAAGCGCTCGAAATCAGCTTGGTGACGTAATGGGCGGTCAATGCCAGGAGAAGACACTTCAAGACGGGCATATTCAGCGCCATCGACCTCAAGTGCGAATTGCAGCTGGCGCGTGACGCGTTCGCAGTCTTCCACGTTGATGGGCTGAACGGGGGTGTCAGCCGTCCAAGGCATATCGATCGTGATGCGCAAGAGACCTCCGGCGGAGCGTTCAATCTCTACCAGGTCGTAACCTAAGCCGGTCACTGTTTGTTCTACGGTTTGCTGCAAACTCACGTCGGAAAAAAGCCTTCTCAATCAAGCGTTCAAAAAACAAACGACCAAAAAAAACGAGCGGTAATTACCCGCCCGTTTGGTCGTGAAGCGCTCATTGTAGCGCCTAAATGCTTGATTATCAAAGGATAAACGGTATTTTTAGACCTCAGACCCTACCAAAATCTTGGTGTAGGCTGCCTGCGGGTTGTTCAAAACCTGCTCAAACGTGCCCGCCTCGACCACCTTGCCCGCCTGCATGACCATGACATGATGGGCCATGGCACGAATCACCGAGACATCGTGAGTGATGAGCAAATAGCTCAAACCACGCTCGCGCTGCAGTTTTTGCAAGAGTTGCAGCACTTGCAACTGCGTCGTAGCGTCCAAAGCGCTGGTGGGCTCGTCCAGCACCAGCACCTGCGGCTCCACCACCAAAGCTCGTGCAATGGCTAAGCGCTGGCGCTGACCGCCCGAAAACTCATGCGGGTAGCGCTGAAGCAGACCTGGAAACTCGGTTTCGGTCAATCCCACAGCAGCCAAGGTGACCAAAATACGGCGCAAACGCCCCAAATCATCCAGCGCTGGCGCGTGCAGAGTCAAGCCTTCAGACACCAACTCTTGCACATTCATGCGCGGTGACAGCGATGAAAACGGGTCTTGAAACACCACCTGTACTTTGCGACGCAGCGGCAAATCTTGCCCGGCCTTGCCTTGCCACGCGGCCCCATCAATGGTGAGCGTGCCTTGGCTGGGCATCAACCCAAGCGCCGCCAAAGCAAGGGTGGTTTTGCCTGACCCCGATTCACCTATGACGCCCAAGGTTTGACCAGAACACAAATCAAAGCTCGCGCCCTGCACCGCCACAAACTGGTCGCCCTTGAACCAGCCAAGCCAACCCGGGCGCCTTACGGGGTAGCTCACGCGCAAAGCTCTGGCTTGCATCACCACTGGGGCATCGCTTTTGGCCTCCACCACGTTGCGAGGTGGTTGGCTGTCGATCAACTTCTGTGTGTAAGGATGGTTGGGATAAGTCAACACCACATCCACTTGGCCCGACTCCACAACCACACCTTTTTCCATCACCAACACCTGGTCGGCAAAGCGGCGCACGGTGTGCAGATCGTGGGTGATCAGCAATACGGCCATGCCAAACCGCTTTTGCAAGTCGTTGAGCAAATCCAAAATTTGTACGCGCAGCGACACATCCAAAGCCGTGGTGGGCTCATCGGCCACCAACAAGCGCGGGCGACAGGCCAATGCCATGGCAATCAACACGCGTTGACGTTGGCCACCTGACAACTGATGCGGATAAGCGCTGGCTCGACGCACAGGCTCTGGAATACCAGTAAGGCCTAGCAACTCCACCGCCTCATGCCAAGCTTCTGCTTTCGTCATGCCGCGTTTGAGCTCTAGCACTTCGGCAATTTGATCGCCCACCATCATCAATGGATTCAAGGCCGTCATCGGCTCTTGAAACACAAAGGCAATGTCTTGACCGCGGATGTTGATCAGCTCACGCTCGCTGAGTTTGACCAAGTCGTGAGTGTGGGGTGCATCGGTGGCTTCTGGCGCAAGGGTGTCAGCGTCTTGGGCGGTCCACAACACGCGGCCTGATACGCGCGCGCCTTCAAGCAGTTTGACAAAGCTCAGCGCAGTCACACTTTTGCCAGAGCCCGACTCGCCCACCAAGGCTAACTTTTCGCCCAGGTCTAGATTGAAGCTGATGCCTTTGACAACATCTTCGGCTTGAAAACCAATGCGCAAATCGCGCACTTGAAGCAAAGGCAACCTCATGAGCGTGCCTTTCGGGGATCAAGCGCATCACGCAGTGCGTCGCCCATGAAAGTGAGCAGCATCAAAGTGACGACGAGTACGGCGAAGGTGGACAAAGAAATCCACCACGCATCAATGTTGTTTTTGCCTTGCGCCAACAACTCGCCCAAGCTGGGCGTGCCGGGTGGCACGCCCAAACCCAAAAAGTCCAATGACGTGAGCGACAAAATGGCCGCACTCATGCGAAACGGCAAGAAGGTGACCACGGGCGTCAAACTGTTGGGCAAAACATGTCGCCACATGATTTGTACATTCGACAAACCCAACGCACGAGCAGCACGCACGTAGTCAAGTTGGCGATTGCGCAAGAACTCAGCGCGCACATAGTCGGACAAACCCATCCAGCCAAACAGGCCCAACAAAATCAACAGCAAGGTGATGCTCGGATCAAACACGGCCGAGAAGATGATGAGCAAATACAACTCGGGCATGGCACTCCACACCTCGATGAAGCGCTGCATGGCCATGTCCGTCCTACCGCCAAAGAAACCTTGCAAAGCGCCGGTCAAGATACCAATGACCGTGCCAAACAACGTGAGTGCTAGGGCAAACAACACGGAGATGCGAAAACCATAAAGCAATCGAGCCAATACATCGCGGCCACGATCATCTGTGCCAAACCAGTTGTCGGCCGAAGGGGGAGCTGGGTTGGGCACCTTGGCAAAGTAGTTCAGCGTGGTGTGGTGATAGGAAATGATGGGATACAAGGCCCAGTTGCCGGGCTTGTCAAACTGGGCTTGGATGAAGGGATCGAGGTAGTCGGTGGGAGTGTCGAAGTCACCGCCAAAAGTGGTCTCGGGCTGGTTGTGCACGATGGGCATGTAAAAGCTGCCGTTGTAGCGAGCCAGCAATGGTTTGTCGTTGCACAGCACTTCGGCCAACAAACTCAAGACAAAGAAGAACACAAACAACACCAAGCTGTAAAAGCCAAGGCGATTGTTTCTAAAGCGCAGCCAAGCGCGCTGTGTGGGCGACAAAGAGGCTTCAGTCGAATTTGACACGCGGGTCCACCCAGACATAACAAAGATCGCTGATGAGCTTGGTCACCAAACCAATCAGCGTGAACAAATACAAAGTGCCCAACACCACCGGATAGTCACGGCGCATCACGCTCTCATAACTCAACAAGCCCAAGCCATCCAGCGAGAACAAGGTTTCAATCAGCAAAGAGCCAGTGAAGAAAGCACCAATGAAAGCAGCCGGAAACCCAGTGATCAAAGGAATCAGTGCATTGCGAAACACATGGTTCCAAATCACGCGGCGCTCAGACAAACCTTTGGCGCGAGCGGTCAGCACATATTGCTTGCGAATTTCTTCTAGCATAGCGTTTTTTGTCAGCAACGTGGTCACCGCAAAAGCGCCCAGCACGCTGGAGGTGACGGGCAGCACGATGTGCCACAGATAATCGGTGATACGTGCGCCCCATGACAGTTGCTCCCAGTTGGCAGAGGTTAAGCCGCGCAATGGGAACCACTGCAACTGCCCGCCAAACACCACCAACAAGGCCACGCCCAACACAAAGCCGGGAATAGCAAAACCGATCAACACCACCAAACTGCTGACCAAATCAAAGGTAGAGCCCGCACGTACCGCCTTGGCCACACCCAGCGGCACGGAGATGAGGTAACTCAAAAAGAAGGTCCACAGCCCCAAGCTGATGGAAACTGGCATTTTTTCCTTCACCAACTCCCAGACGGTTTTAGGATAGAAAAAACTCTTACCTAAATCAAACACCGCAAATTGTTTGAGCATGAGCCAAAAACGTTCAGCAGGTGGTTTGTCAAAGCCGTATTGCTGGCGAATTTCTTCAATGCGTGCGGCGTCCACACCTTGGCGACCACGGTAGCCTGCACCGGCCACAGCAGCGCCCTCGCCTCCGCTGTCACGCCCTTGCAGTTGCGACACCATTTGCTCCACCGGCCCACCCGGCACAAACTGGATCACCACAAAGGTCATCAAGAGCACACCCAACAAAGTGGGAATCATCAACAGCAAGCGTCTGAGGATGTATGAACTCATGGCGCACGCTCCGCTCTTTTAGTGGCAGCCAAGGTGGCACGGTTGTCAATGGTGGCCCACCACGTGGATGAAGCCCAGGTTTCAGGCTGGTAGTAGCGCGGCGTCACCGCTGGCAACTCGAAGCGACCATTGCGCCATGCCACACGATGAACGCCACCGTACCAATGGGGCACGCTGTAATGGCCATGACGCAACACGCGATCTAGCGCGCGAACAGCCGTGATGAGCTGCGGCCGCGTTTTGGCCGAAATGACGTTTTCTAGCAATGCATCAACCGCGGGGTCTTGAATGCCCATAAAGTTGCCCGAACCTTCGGTGATGGCAGCCCTGGAGCCGAAACGCTCCATCAGTTCGGTACCCGGCGACTCGCTGCCCACATGGCGATTGCTGATGATTTCGAAATCAAACACGTCCAAACGCTTTTGCAAAATCGCAAAGTCGATGATTTTGTGATTCACTTGAAAACCTAGCTTCTCCAAGTTCTTGGTGTAAGGCGTGATGACACGGCCCAAAGCGCCTGAGTTGTCTAAAAATTCAATCGTGAAGGACTCGCCTTTGGCATTGCGCAGGGCGCCATCGCGGTAAGTCCAGCCCGCTTCGGCCAACAAGCCCTTGGCGCGGCGCAAATGGTCGCGCAAGGTTTCGCCTGATTTGGTGTCTAGCGAAGTGCGCGGCGGTAATGGCACCGCCTGCTCAAACACGTTTTTTGAAAGCTTGTCACGCAAGGGCGTGAGCAAGGCCAACTCAGCCGCATCGGGCAAGCCTGTGGCTTCAAAGTCGCTGGCCACAAAGTAGCCGCGCACACGCTGGTATGCGCCATAAAACAATTGGCGGTTCATCCACTCGTAATCCATGGCCAAGCCAATGGCTTCGCGCACACGGGCGTCTTTGAACTTGGGCAGGCGGGTGTTGAACAAAAAGCCTTGAAAGTCGCCCGCATTGCCGTGTTTGAACTCGCTCTTCATGAGCTCGCGGTTCACAAACTGCCTGCCTGTAAACCCCCTCGCCCACTCGCGTGCGATGAAGGACTGCACCAAATCAAACTCACCCGCTTTGAAGCCCTCCACCTGCGCGGTGTTGTCTTTGTATAGGCGGTAGGTGATGCGGTCAAAGTTGAACAAACCTTTGCGCACGCTCAGGTCCCGCGCCCAGTAGTTGTTGTCGCGCTCGTAGCTCACGTCGCGGCCAAACACCACACGGCCAATTTTGTAGGGGCCGCTGCCAATGGGCAAGTCGGTCACGATTTTGTCGAAGGGTTTGGGGTAGCCATTTTCTAAGCCCCATTGGCGGCTAAATACAGGCATACCACCCACGATCAATGGCAGCTCGGGGTTCACACGCTTGAAATCAAAACGCACGGTGCGTGGGTCAAGTACCGTCACGCCTGCCACTTCGGCATACAAGGTGCGAAACTGTGGCGCCGCTTGTTTGCTGATGAGTTGCTCAAACGAATACTTGACGTCCTCGGCCATCACGGCATCGCCATTGTGAAAGCGGGCCTGCGTGCGTAATTTAAAAGTGACAGAGCGGCGGTCTTGCGCAACGCTCACGTCTTCGGCTAACAATCCATAAGCCGTGGTCGGCTCGTCCATCGTGCCCGTGAGCAAGGATTCAAACACCAAGCTACTCAAGCCTGGTGCGGCATTGCCTTTGAGAGTGAATGGGTTGTACTTATCAAAGCTCGATAAGCGCGAAGGTGGGACCAACACCAACTCGCCGCCTTTGGGTGCGAGCGGGTTGGCGTAGTCGAAATTTTTGAAGTTGGCGGGATATTTGATGTCCCCAAATTGGGCGTACGCATGCCCCGCCCATGAGGGGCCAGAACACAAAATTGCCAACAAAATGAGGAAGCTACGCATGCGACAATTCTGCAAGATTTTTTTGGAGAGATTCACATGAGTACAAAAACTGGTTTCCTGTCTGGCAAAAAACTACTGATCACGGGGGTGTTGTCCAACCGTTCCATCGCTTATGGCATTGCCAAAGCTTGCCACGAACAAGGTGCCGAGTTGGCGTTTAGCTACGTGGGTGAGCGCTTCAAGGACCGTATCACAGAGTTTGCCGCTGATTTCGGCTCGAAACTAATTTTTGACTGCGATGTGGGCAGCGACCAACAAATCGAGCAAATGTTCAAAGACCTGTCGACCCACTGGCCCACGTTTGATGGCTTTGTGCACAGTATTGGCTACGCACCACGCGAAGCCATTGCTGGCGATTTTCTGGATGGTTTGTCACGGGAAGGCTTTGCCATCGCGCACGACATCAGCGCTTACAGCTTCCCTGCCATGGCCAAGGCGGCCCTGCCCTACCTCAATGACAACTCTGCCGTGCTGACTCTGTCGTACTTGGGCGCCATCCGCACTGTGCCCAACTACAACACCATGGGCTTGGCCAAAGCCTCGCTCGAAGCCTCCGTGCGCTACTTGGCCGAATCTTTGGGAGCCAAAGGCCGCAACCTGCGCGTCAACGGCATCAGCGCTGGCCCAATCAAAACCTTGGCTGCCAGCGGCATCAAGGGCTTTGGCAAGATTTTGAGCGTGGTGGCTGAAGCCTCTCCCATCCGCCGCAACGTGACCATCGAAGACGTGGGCAACGTGGCAGCGTTCTTGATGTCCAACTTGGCCGCTGGCGTGACTGCCGAAATTACCTATGTGGACGGCGGATTTAGCCAAGTTGTAGGTGGCATTGCTGAGCCTGCAGGCGAGTAAGCTGGCACTCCTGGCCACGCGGGTGGCCTTATTTGAGGGTCAAACGCCCCAAGGAGACGACCATGCAACGCCGCGATTTGCTTTCACGTTTCTCCTTGGGCTGCCTTAGCAGCTTGGCATCCTTACCCGCACTGACCACACAGCCGCCTGCGCTGTGGCTGGCTAACCCCTACCTTGGCAACGAAACCCTCAGCGACTATCGGGCGAGCGAAAAATACGATGGCATACGCGGCTACTGGGATGGCCACCGGCTATTGAGTCGAAGCGGCAAAGCGCTCAACCCACCTGCTTGGTTTGTGCAAGGCTGGCCCTCCACCGCATTTGAAGGCGAACTGTGGGCTGGACACGGCCAGTTTGAGCAAGCAGCATCCGTCATTCAGCAAAAAAACGCGCCCGATGACCAATGGCAAGCTCTAAGGCTCATGGTGTTTGATGCACCCACGCATGACAAAGCCTTCACAGAACGTATCGCATGCTACCGAGACGTGGTGAAGTTAATTGACAAACCATGGGTGCAAGCAGTGCCCCAAAAGCAAGTTCAATCGCACACAGAATTGAAAACGCTGCTGCAAACAACGGTTACAGCTGGCGGCGAGGGTTTGGTTCTGCACCGTGGCGACAGCCTGTATCAGAGTGGCCGCAATCGCGATGTCCTCAAAGTTAAACCGCACGAAGACGCCGAAGCCACAGTGGTGGGTCACGAAGAAGGCCAAGGCAAGTACGCACAACGCTTAGGCGCCATATGGGTAGAAACACCACAAGGCATTCGCTTCAAGCTAGGCACAGGCTTAACAGATGAGCAAAGAAAAAACCCACCAACCGTGGGCCAGTGGGTCACTTATCGTTATCGCGGTTTGACCGACAAGGGTGTGCCACGCTTTGCCAGTTTTGTGCGCATCAGGCCCGCTATAGAACGCTAAAGCCCAAGCACACGATTAAGCTTTGACGCAGTCGGCGTAATAGCGTTTCACGCCGTCGTCGCCCACTTCTTCAACCAAGCCGTGAATATCGGTCTCGAACCCGGGGCACTGCAAGTTGAATTCCCGAGCGAACTTGAGGTAGTCCACGATCTTCTTGTTGAAAACTTCACCCGGAATGAGCAACGGGATACCCGGTGGGTATGGCGTGACCAGGCTGGTGGTGATGCGGCCCAGCAAATCGTCCACAGGCACACGCTCGGTGTTGCGGTGAGCGATTTGTGCATAGGCATCGCTGGGCTTCATAGCAGGCGTCAAATCGCTGAGGTACATCTCGGTGGTCAAACGCGCGATGTCGTACTTGGCGTAAAGCGTGTGAACGTGCTGACACAAGTCACGCAAGCCCATGCGCTCGTAGGCGCGGTGCTTTTGACAGAACTCGGGCAGGATACGCCACATGGGCTGATTGCGGTCGTAGTCATCTTTGAACTGTTGCAAAGCAGTCAGCAACGAATTCCAACGGCCTTTGGTAATACCGATGGTGAACATGATGAAGAAGCTGTAAAGACCGGTCTTCTCCACGATCACACCGTGCTCGGCCAAGAACTTGGTGACGATGCTGGCTGGAATACCTGTTTTGTCGAACTTACCGTTCAGGTCCAAACCGGGCGTGACGATGGTGGCCTTGATCGGATCCAACATGTTGAAGCCATCCGCCAAGTTGCCAAAGCCGTGCCACTTGGAGGACTTACCTTTACCTTTGATGATCCAGCTCTCAGCGCGGCCAATGCCGTCTTCGACCAACTCATCGGGGCCCCAAACTTTGAACCACCAGTCTTTGCCGTACTCGTCGTCCACCTTGCGCATAGCGCGGCGGAAATCCAATGCTTCAGCAATACTTTCCTCCACCAAGGCTGTGCCCCCGGGTGGCTCCATCATGGCAGCAGCAACGTCACAACTGGCAATGATGCTGTACTGAGGACTGGTGCTGGTGTGCATCAAATACGCTTCATTGAACAGGTGACGGTCCAACTTGGTTTTTTGCGAGTCTTGCACCAACACATGGCTGGCTTGGCTGATACCCGCCAACAACTTGTGAATCGACTGCGTGGCATACACCACCGAGTGCATGGGGCGCTCACGTTTTTTGCCCATCGCGTGGTAGGTGCCGTAAAACGGGTTGAACGCGGCATGAGGCAACCAAGCTTCATCAAAGTGCAAGTTAGCCACGTAACCATCGAGCATATTCTTAATGGTTTCGGTGTTGTACAAGACGCCATCGTAGGTGGACTGCGTGAGGGTTAATACACGAGGCTTGACCTTTTTGGCGTCCACACCTTTGAGTAAAGGATTGGCCTTGATCTTGGCTTGAATTGCCGCTGGCTCAAACTCGCTTTGAGGAATCGGGCCAATGATGCCGTAATGGTTGCGCGTGGGCTTCAAGAACACAGGCACTGCGCCCGTCATGATGATGGCGTGCAACACCGACTTGTGGCAGTTACGGTCCACAACCACCACATCACCAGGAGCGACTGTGTGATGCCACACGATTTTGTTTGAGGTGCTCGTGCCGTTGGTCACAAAGAAACAGTGGTCGGCATTGAAGATGCGCGCGGCATTTCGCTCGCTCTCGCCAATCGCGCCATTGTGATCGAGCAGCTGGCCCAATTCTTCCACCGCGTTACAAACGTCGGCACGCAACATGTTTTCACCGTAAAACTGGTGATACATCTGGCCCACAGGGCTCTTCAAAAATGCCACGCCACCCGAATGGCCAGGGCAATGCCATGAGTAAGAACCGTCTTCGGCGTAATCCAACAAAGCTTTGAAGAACGGCGGCTGCACGCTTTCCAAATAACTCTTGGCCTCACGGATGATGTGACGAGCCACAAACTCGGGCGTGTCTTCAAACATGTGAATAAAGCCGTGTAACTCGCGCAAGATGTCGTTAGGCAAGTGACGCGAAGTTTTGGTTTCGCCGTATACATAAATCGGCACATCGGCGTTTTTGCGACGCACCTCTTCGATGAAGTTACGTAGGTTCAACACCGCAGGGTCTAGGTCGGGGCCAGGCGTAAACTCTTCATCGTCAATCGACAAAATGAAAGCACTGGCACGTGACTGCTGTTGCGCAAACTGGCTCAGGTCGCCGTAGCTTGTGGCACCCATGACCTCATAGCCCTCGCCTTCAATCGCATCGGCCAACGCACGAATGCCTAAGCCTGATGTATTTTCAGAACGAAAATCCTCATCAATGATGACGATGGGAAAGCGAAATTTCATGCGGGGCTCCGAGCGTGTAAAGCAAGACTAAACGAATGCGGCGAAGTGTACTCGCCCACTGTTACAATAATGAGCTTCGGAGCGATGGATGAGTGGTTTAAGTCGCACGCCTGGAAAGCGTGTGTGGGTTAATAGCCCACCGAGGGTTCGAATCCCTCTTGCTCCGCCAAATATGGAAAGCCCCTGCTGTTGTCAGCAGGGGCTTTTCTCATCTGGGTGATGAATCAATGAACGATAGGTGGGCTGGTAACAGAATCTGTCGTTTTAGCTTGCTCAACGGCCAAGTCAAGCACCCCCAAAGAGACATCTTGGTCCATCAAATAGGCTTTCAACATGCCTGGCTCGGTCAACGTGAGGCCATCGATACCCAAAACAATGCGGGTAGATTCTTCGTCTTTGAAATCGACCTTCACGGCCACTTTGAAGATCTCTGTATCGCTTAACTTGCAAACAACCATCAAGTCTTTGGTTGTAGGGTCACCTTGGTCACGACTCACGTAGTAAAGCAATGTAAGCCTTGGCACCAGCACCGGAAAAGACGGCGCTTTGAGCTGTTCAAACAAATCAATGATGGAGACTTGGTTGCTGGTGGAGTCAACAATCACACGGTTAGCAGCAATCGCGAAGTAGACGTTCAGCATGGCAGGGCTTAACTACTGCTCTCTTGGGCTTTCTTGATCACATTCTTGGCGTCAGCACTGCTATTGGCTGCGGCAGAGCTGATCGGGTTTTGGATCACCAAGCCCAGCAAGCGTGCGCCATGCTCAACCGCAATCGAGCCATAAGAAATATCACCCTGGACGATGGAGTCCTTATGGAATTCCACACGTTCGGCAGCGTAAATATTGCCCTCTACCTTACCAGCCACCATCACGCGATGCGCAGTGATATCGCCTGACACCTCACCCGTTTTACCAATGGCTACTGTGACTTTGTTGTCTTTGGTGGTTTCGATGTTACCGACTACCTTGCCGTCAATGCGAACGCTGTCAAGCAGCACCAAGCGACCATAAATCTGTGTGGTGCGTCCAATGATGGTGTCAAAACGCTCTTGCGATGGCGACAAGGATTTATCTCTGAGCTTCTCAAACATGTCGGGCCTTCTGGAATATCAGATCAATCACTGTGCACTGGCGGTGGTTTGCAGCAACATTTGTGTGGGGTTCAACACGCGATCATTGCGCATCACTTCGTAATGCAAATGCGGTCCGGTTGAACGCCCTGTGCTGCCCAATTGTGCAATCGTTTCGCCACGTTGCACTTTTTGGCCGACTTCCACGATGCGTTTACTCAAATGTGCATAGCGAGTGGTGAAACCCTCAATGTGAGTCACCTCAACCACGTTGCCATATGAAGCGTCCCAACCAGAGCGTGTCACCGTACCCGCAGCGGTGGCAACAATGGGAGAGCCTACTTCGGCGACAAAATCTAAACCCTCGTGCATGGCTAATTGCCCCGTAAAAGGATCATTGCGGATACCAAAACCACTGGTCACACGGAAATCTTTGCCCATCGGAATTCCTGTAGGCAAAGCGTGGAGCCAGCTGAGCTGTGTTGACCAGTTTTGGGTCAGGTTCTTGACGGCGGCTTCTGTCTGACTGAATTCATCCATCGCAGAGGCAAAATCTTGGTTCAAATCACGGGATGGGTTATTTTGAAAGCGTGGTGGCAGCCAAGGGCCGCCCCGCGCATCATCTTTCTTACTGTATTTGTCGCGCAAGTTGGTAGGCGTCGCAACTTCCATGAAGCGATTTTTCAAGGTCTCAAGTTGGCGAATTTCTTGCACAGTGGCACTCATCGTTTGACGCAAGTTGTCCAAGCGCTCGCGATAGACCGCCTCAACCTTTTGCTGCTCGGCTTCTGTTGTCACGCCGCCCATGCTACGCGCTAAGCTAGGGCTCATCTCGATGGCGATGCGAAATCCGATAAAGTGCAAAAGCACGCCAAAAGCAACCAGCACGAACGCCGAGGCGCACATAGCCATCAGCACTTTCTTGGCTGTAATGGAAATGGTCCGCACCGAGGCGGTGGGTCCAGACACCCACATCAATTGCATAAATGGCTCCGAAAACTTGTCAGGGTTGTTGTGAGATCGATCTCAGTTCAAAGGAGAATTGTAGGGAGTTCTCCCCAGAAAAGTCAGTTAATTTTGAAGTGAGGCATCAAGAAACATAAAGATAACATTTCCATCAAAACTACTCAAATCACCAAATAAAGAATCCCAATAACTCAATGAAAATTCCTTGGTTAGAGCAAAACAACGCACTTCCAGCACCAGAAACAGCACAAAAAAAAGACAGCCCAATGGCTGGTTTGGTCGCTGCGGGCGGTGGCTTGTCGGTTGCGCGCTTGTGCGAGGCATATCAGCAAGGGATGTTTCCATGGTTTAGCCAAGATCAACCAGTCCTGTGGTGGTCACCTGACCCGCGCATGGTGCTGCAAACGTCAGATTTCAAGCTCCATCGCTCGCTTCGCAAGACCTTGCAGCGGTTTATCGATGACGCCAGCTGCGAAATTCGCATCGACCATGATTTCAGCGCCGTGATCAGGCACTGCGCCCAAACGCAGCGCAAAGGCCAGCCTGGCACTTGGATCGTGGATGAAATGATTTTGGCCTACGAGGCCTTGCATGATGCAGGCTTTGCCCACAGCGTAGAGACTTGGCAAAACGGCCGCTTGGTAGGCGGCTTGTATTGCGTGTCTATCGGTGACACCTTGTTTGGAGAATCCATGTTCGCATTGCAAACCGATGCATCCAAAATTGCATTGGCTGCCTTGGTGGCCTTTGCACGTGCACACGGGCTACCTTGGATAGACTGTCAACAAAACACCCGACACCTCGCTTCCCTAGGCGCATTCGAGATGCCACGCTCGGAATTTTTGAAACAGGTTCGCGCTGCGCAAAAAGATGTCAGACGTGCTTGGCTCTTCAAGACATCGTATTGGCAAACTGTCATTTCCCCCCTAGCACCTCAGTGACCCAAGCGCGCGACATACCCACGCAAACCGTGCAGTTTTATGCAACGGCACCCTACCCTTGCAGCTACTTAGCGGACAAGACAGCGCGCTCTCAAGTTGCCATTCCCAGCCACTTAATCAATGACGATGTTTACGCCGACTTGATCAAAAAAGGATTTCGACGCAGCGGCCTGTTCACCTATCGCCCCTATTGCGATGGCTGCCGCGCTTGCATGCCACTGCGCGTGGAGGCGCCACACTACAAACCCAACCGCAGCCAGCGTCGTGCATGGGCCAAACACCATCACTTAGAAGCTCGCGTGCTGAAGCTCGGCTTTGAGCCGGAGCACTACGCCTTGTACCTACGCTATCAAACACTGCGCCACGAGGGCGGCGGCATGGACGAGGACAGTACCGAGCAATACACGCAGTTTTTGCTGCAAAGCCGCGTCAGCACCAGATTGGTAGAGTTTCGCGAACCATGCGCTGCAGGCGAAGTGGGTGCACTGAAAATGGTTTCCATCATTGATGTGCTTAACGATGGTCTATCTGCCGTCTACACTTTTTACGAACCAGAGCCGCATGCCAGCTACGGCACCTACAACGTGATGTGGCAAATCGAACAGGCCAACAAGCTCAAGCTGCCCTATGCCTATTTGGGCTATTGGATTGAAGACAGCCCCAAGATGCGCTACAAAGCTGACTTTCAGCCCCATGAGTACTTGCTGAATGAGGAATGGGCGAAAAGTAATTTCACATGATAAAATCGCACCATGCGTAAAACCACTGTGCCCACCACGCCCAATATCCAAGTCATTGAGCGCATGTTCACACTCATTGACGTGCTTGCCTCACGCGAAGAGGCCATTTCGCTCAAAGAAATCAGCGAGCGTACAGGACTTCACCCCTCTACCACACACCGCATTTTGAACGACTTGGCTGTAGGCCGATTCGTAGACCGCCCCGAAGCTGGCAGCTACCGCCTAGGCATGCGCTTGCTGGAGTTGGGTAACTTGGTGAAAGGCCGGCTGAACGTGCGCGATGTCGCCTTCCAGCCCATGCGCGAACTACACAAGCTCATTCAACAACCCGTCAACCTCAGCGTGCGCCAAGGGGATGAAATTGTGTATGTCGAACGCGCGTTCAGCGAGCGCTCGGGCATGCAAGTGGTTCGAGCCATTGGCGGTCGTGCCCCACTTCATCTCACGTCCGTCGGAAAACTCTTTTTGGCATTAGACGATCCCCAACGTGTGCGTGCCTATGCCACGCGCACGGGCTTGAGCGGACAAACGCGCAACAGCCTCACACAACTCCCAGCCTTGGAGCGAGAACTCTCTAAAGCGCGCCAATACGGCGTGGCCCGTGACAACGAAGAACTGGAACTGGGCGTGCGTTGCATGGCGTCTGGCATATACGATGACCAGGGTAAATTGGTTGCAGGCCTGTCCATTTCAGCCCCTGCTGATCGACTAGATGAAGAGTGGTTGCCTAAGCTGCAAGCCACCACACAAGCCATTTCGCATGCACTAGGCTTCAAACTCAACGCAGCTTAAGAACAAGCCAAAAACACAAAAGCCAGCAAGTCAGCCTTGCTGGCTTTTAGAATTTTTAAATGCAATTAAGTTTGCGGACGTCCAGTGATCACTTGGTTAGTTTCAACCCACTTACGAACGCGCTCAGCATCTGCGATACGGCTGAGTTTGCCAGCAGAGTCCAAGAACACCATGATCAGCTTTCGACCAGACACCTTGGCTTGCATGACCAGACATTGACCAGCTTCTGAGATATAGCCTGTTTTTTGCAACCCAATATCCCAATTGGGGTTCTTCACCAAACGATTGGTGGTGTTGTATTGCAAGGTACGGTTACCAACCTCCACGCTATGGCTAGGCGATGTGGACAACTGACGCAAAGTAGCATCGTGGTAGGCGTTACCCACCAAGGTAGCCAAATCTTTAGCGCTGGATTGGTTTTGACTGGACAGGCCAGTTGGCTCCACGTAACGGGTGTCACGCATACCCAGTTGATATGCTTTGGCGTTCATCAAATTCACAAAAACAGGCATACCGCCTGGGTATGTGCGGCCCAGTGCATGAGCAGCGCGATTTTCGCTGGCCATCAAAGCCAAGTGAAGTAACTCACCACGGGTAAGAGTAGCTCCCACGCGCAAACGAGAGCTGCTACCCTTTTCGGTATCCACGTCGTCTTGGGTAATGGTGATGGACTCTTCCATCGGCAATTTGGCTTCGCTGATGATCAAACCCGTCATCAATTTGGTGATCGATGCGATTGGCAAAACGGCATGGTCGTTTTTGCTGATCAAGACCTCTTGTGTGTCTTGGTCGATCACATAAGCCACGCTTGACTTAAGGTCGAGCATGTCGCTGGTGGCATGCAATCCGGCCTTTTGACCAAATGAAGGAATAGGAACGGGTGCTGCTTTAAGCACTTTAGCGCGACGCACATGCGATTTAACTACCGCAGACTTTGCCTTTTGAACGCTTGGTTTTTTCTGATTTGTTGCAGCTTGAGCGTGCATGGTGCACAGCGAAGTCAGCAAACCGAGAGAAGTCGCAATGAGGAGTCGTTTCAAGTGGCGTTCCTTAAGCTTGAAAAACACAATTGCACGTAGTCTAACAAGAAAAGTCGCGCAAGATCAAGGACTTGCGCGACTTATTTAACAAAATTGATACGGTGCATGGATTTTTGTAATTTAACCTTGCGCAGCCACTCGGTCAGACTTACTTTGGAGTTTATTCAAAGCACTCAAATAAGCCTTGGCCGAAGCCACCACAATGTCTGGGTCTGACCCAACGCCGTTGACCACTCGGCCGCTGTTTTGCAGGCGGACTGTCACCTCGCCTTGGCTCTCCGTCGAGCCGCTGATGGCATTGACGGAATACAGCACCATTTCGGCGCCGCTCTTGACATGAGATTCGATGGCTTTGAGTGAGGCATCCACAGGGCCATTGCCATCTGAATCGCCCTTCACTTCTTTGCCCGCCACGGTGAAAACCACGCTGGCGTGTGGGCGCTCGCCGGTTTCGCTGTGTTGCGACAATGAAACAAAGGAAAACTGCTCGCTGGCGCTGGTCACCGACTCTTCGCTCACCAAGGCCAAGATGTCCTCGTCGAAGATTTCACTCTTACGGTCGGCCAATTCTTTGAATTTCGCAAATGCGGTGTTGATGTCGGCTTCGCTTTCCATCTGAACGCCCAAGTCTTCCAAGCGCTGCTTGAAAGCATTGCGGCCGCTGAGCTTGCCCAACACGATTTTGTTAGCGCTCCAGCCCACATCTTCGGCACGCATGATTTCGTAGGTGTCACGCGCTTTGAGAACGCCATCTTGGTGAATGCCTGATGCATGTGCAAAAGCATTCGCACCAACCACAGCCTTGTTGGGTTGAACGACAAAACCTGTGGTCTGGCTCACCATTCGACTTGCAGCCACGATTTGCTTGGCATCGATGTTCATACTGAGGTCAAAGTAATCGCGGCGGGTTTTGATGGCCATGACTACCTCTTCCAACGAACAGTTGCCTGCACGCTCACCCAAGCCGTTGATGGTGCATTCCACCTGACGTGCGCCACCGATCTTCACACCGGCCAATGAATTGGCCACGGCCATACCCAAGTCGTTGTGGCAGTGCACTGACCAAATGGCTTTATCAGAGTTGGGAACGCGTTCGCGCAAGGTCTTGATGAAGTTGCCATAAAGCTCAGGGATGGCGTAGCCCACGGTGTCAGGGATGTTGATGGTGGTGGCCCCTTCTGCAATCACGGCCTCGACCACGCGGCACAAAAAATCCATTTCGCTGCGGTAGCCATCTTCGGCGCTGAACTCAATGTCACCCACCAAGTTACGGGCGAAACGTACCGATTGCTTAGCTTGCTCAAGCACCTGCTCGGGTGACATCCGCAACTTCTTTTCCATGTGCAAGGGCGACGTGGCGATGAAGGTGTGAATGCGGGCGCTGTTCGCACCTTTGAGGGCCTCCGCCGCACGGCTGATGTCGCGGTCGTTGGCGCGCGACAAAGAGCAAATGGTGGAATCTTTGATGGCGTTGGCAATGCCCTGCACGGCCTCGAAGTCACCGTTGGAGCTGGCAGCAAAGCCTGCTTCAATGACGTCAACTTTCAATCGCTCCAACTGACGGGCGATGCGCAGTTTTTCGTCGCGCGTCATGGAAGCGCCGGGCGATTGCTCGCCGTCACGCAAGGTGGTGTCAAAAATGATGAGCTTATCGGTCATGGTCAGGACTCCTAGATTCCTAAAAAACTTGCAACGTTTGGATTAGCCCCAAAGCAAAAGGCCCGCTGCATGTGCATACGGGCCTTGTGGGGTTTGCGCGTGCGCTACCAACTCCGCCCGGTGGGGGATAGAAGTAGTAGGGCCAGCGAAAAATTTGTCATGTGTCGAATTTAGCACAAAGAAAAACATTTTGTGCTTTGGTCTGTCTTATTTGTGCAAACCCGCTTCATCGGGTTCATCTGTCGATGTGCTGATAAGGCTTGTTTGTATGCCCTTGGCACGACGCCAAGCGTACAAAGCGTAACCACTCAGGCCGTAAAACATGAACAAAGCAAATAAGACAATAGGCGGATGAATGGTGATCACTGCAATGGTCAACGCCAACAAAACAATCACCACAAACGGCACACTTTGCTTCATCTGCACATCTTTGAAACTGTAAAACGGCACATTGGTGACCATGGTCAAACCCGAGTACAAGCACCAAGCAAACATGGGCCACGCGACCTCTGGGCCCGAAATTCCCATCTCGGTCATCAGCCACATGAAGCCCATCACCAAAGCAGCGGCTGCAGGCGAAGGCAAGCCTTGGAAGAAACGCTTATCGACCACAGCAGTATTCACGTTAAATCGGGCCAAACGCAGAGCTGCACATGAGATGTAAACGAATGCAGCTACCCATCCCCAACGACCCAAGCCTTTGAGGGCCCACTCGTAGGAGATCAGCGCTGGCGCAGCACCAAACGAGACCATATCGGCCAACGAATCCATTTGCTCACCGAAGGCACTTTGCGTATTGGTCATACGAGCCACGCGGCCATCCAAGCTGTCAAGCACCAATGCACAGAACACACCAATCGCTGCCAATTCGTAGTTGCCATTCATGGCCATCACAATGGCGTAAAAACCACCAAACAAGGCCGCCAAGGTAAACAGGTTGGGCAACACGTAAACGCCCTTGCTGGGCTTACGCGGCACAAATTCTTCCACTTGATCTTGTTGTTCTGTCATTCGTATAGCTCCGAGGAATAGGCCTACAGTGTAAGCGCTGCGTCAACTGCGCCCAAAAACACCAAAGGCCACCTAAGTGGCCTTTGGTGATGCAAACAAGCGTGTGCTTAGTTGCGGGTTTGGTCAACCAATTTGTTCTTGGAAATCCAAGGCATCATGGCGCGCAATTTTTCACCCACGATTTCGATCGAATGCTCAGCATTCAAACGACGACGTGCAGTCATGCTTGGGTAGTTGGTCTTGCCTTCCAAGATGAACATTTTGGCGTATTCGCCAGTCTGGATGCGCTTCAACGCGTTGCGCATGGCTTCGCGTGACTGCTCGTTGATCACTTCAGTACCCGTCACGTACTCGCCGTATTCGGCGTTGTTCGAGATGGAGTAGTTCATGTTGGCGATGCCGCCTTCGTACATCAAGTCGACGATGAGCTTCAACTCGTGCAAGCACTCGAAGTAAGCCATTTCTGGAGCGTAGCCAGCTTCGGTCAATGTTTCGAAACCCATCTTCACGAGTTCAACAGCGCCACCGCACAACACGGCTTGCTCACCGAACAAGTCGGTTTCTGTTTCTTCTTTGAAGTTGGTTTCGATGATGCCGCCTTTGCCGCCGCCGTTGGCCATGGCGTAGCTCAAAGCCAAGTCACGGGCTTTGCCAGACTTGTCTTGGTACACAGCGATCAAAGATGGAACGCCGCCACC
>JACCDG010222072.1_pt1 | contig 20228 bp, 22 predicted proteins | sample 7442471 | NCBI WGS metagenome assembly JACCDG01 (sample SAMN15323444, study PRJNA562643) | freshwater metagenome | isolation source: river surface water | place: USA:Blue River Watershed | collected 2017-08-17 | reverse complement strand
CGTAGCTCAACGGATAGAGCATCTGACTTCGGATCAGAGGGTTGGGGGTTCGAGTCCCTCCGGGCGCGCATCAGGCGCAAAAACGATTCAGACCAAACATCCTCACTTACTCCATAATCTGAAGAACTTAGGTGAAATGAGCATTTCACAGAGTCCTCACACGATCATCAAAGAGCGAGTCACAGAAATCGTACGTAGGTTCTTGCTGTGCCAAACGACACCCAATTGGTCTTCTCCGGTGGTACCGGAAGAAGTGGAACAACAATTGTTGGAAAACTTCTTGCCAAGCACCCAGAAGTACGTGGTGGACTCCCGTATGAAGTCCGTTTCATTAATGACCGCTTTGGCCTCTTAGATCTATGTTTTGGGATTGAAGACTACGGGAGTCTTTGGAAGAGGTTTTCTACTTCTTTATACATCAACTATGTATCCCCCAGAAATCGAAGATTACTAGTCAACAAGTTTGAGGAATGCTTTCGAGGCAAGTGGTGGGAAAGAAGGAACCGGATTGATGAGTTATCTGGTCTCTTTCGAAGTATTACATTGAAAGACCGAGAAGAAATATTGGAAATCTTCAAGCGTCAGTTTCCACGAGATCACATTCAGGCATCGAGGAACTTCGTCTCTGACTTTCTCAATCGTCAACGCCACAATCAAGGAGAGAAGATTTGGATTGATACTACTCCCCTCAACATCTCCGTCTCTGACCGCATTTACCTTCTGTTTCCGCAGGCAAAGTTTGTGCATATGAAACGAGATGGCCGAGATACCGTAGCCTCAGTCCTTAAGGAGAAGTGGGGCCCCAAAAATCCTCAAGCAGCCCTCCGGTGGTGGGAACACCGAATGATGATTTCTTTACGCGCCTTACGAGCGATTCCAGCAAGTCAGGTCTTGGAGATCAATTTGGAAGATCTCGTCGTTAGGGATCGAGAGACGAATTATGATCGCTTGTTGGACTTTATTGGGGTCGCTGATTCTAAAGAAATGCGAACTTACTTCGATCAGAATATGCCCTCCGACCGTGTCCACATTGGAAAGTATCGGAATGAAATTTCAGACTGGAAGAAGCTTGATCAGGCCTATGAAGCCAGCCTGGAGCGACTGGAGAAGTTGTTCTGAATTTCCAAACTTATGCGCAGTGATTTCTTTAGGTTACTCTTCGATAGACTTTCAGTGACTCAACGGATAGAGCGTCTGGTCTGCTGACTTCTGCCAAGAATGTCAGTGACTCAGTGGAGTTCTAGATGGCCTTAGGCCCTAGAACTACACAAACTTCGGACCAGAGGGTTGGGGGTTCGAGTCCCTCCGGGCGCGCATTTTGATCAACTCCCTTTTTCGAGCAAGAACTCAAAGTGCGTCGATCACTACGCGCTTTGTATGCTTACTAAGTGAGGCGTTATCAGACTGCACTAGTTTTGATGTTGCTGATCTTCTCGATCTTCACTCCTTCTAACTCCCATGCAGAGGGTGTTCCTCTAACAATCAATGGCACGATCAATTGTGCTCATCCAGATAATGCGATAACGACCACCTGCCGGGGAGAGAGCACTCCTGAGCCTGTTACTACAGCACCTGTTACGACAGAAGCTCCTGCTGCAGGAACCTCCATTAGATATTCTGGTGATAGAGCTTTGAATTGTGCCTTGGAGCCGGATGCATCAGACCCACTTTGCCTCCCACTAACGATAAATGGTGTCATCAATTGTGAAAACCCCGACAACGCGATCACTACGACATGCAGGGGCGAGAATCCACCGGAGCTGACGCCCATGGCTCCGGTCACTACTGAGCCGGCACCAGTCGGTAGTTCAATACGAAACTCAGGCGATGTATCAATTGACTGCTCTCTTCCTTTGAATAGCGAGAACACCATTTGTCTACCCATGACAAATGCTGACGGTAGCCTGAATTGCGAGCAAGCAGACAATGCTCAAACAACAACTTGCTGGAATGCCTTTCAGGAGAGTAGGGCAAAAGGTGAGGAACCTGGAATCGACTGCGCAAATGAAAAGTTCTCTGGCTATCCAGTCTGTACGGGCATCAAGCCAGAAGCAGTTATCGTCTTTGAAAGCACGTCCCGATTTGACACTATGACAACCTTGCCCGATACGGCCGTCGTAGTTACAGAGACGTCTACTTCGACCATTGTTGCCGACAGTGCCACCGTCTTGAGCTCAATCAGAACCGAGACGAGGGCTGAATCTCCCCAAGGAGATTCAGCCACGGGAACTATTGCCATCCAATCCAAGAAAGCAAAGTCGACTGCCTTTTCAATTTCCCTTGCTGGTTCGGCACGAACTGCTCAGATCATTGCGACAAAGAAAGGTGCTCGCACGATCACACGTGAGATTGTCTTGGAGGATGAAAATCTCACTAGAATCCAGTTCTCTCGCAGCCTCAAGGGATATCTGATCAAGTTGTTGGTGGATGGCACGGAAGTTGATCGCGTAAGGATTTGAGTTGGAAGTCCCTCATGATTCACAGAGCAAATGGGAGTAGGGGCACAGGCACAAAACAGACAATTGAACTTTAGGGTTCTTGGTTCTTCCTGCCTTCTTGCTATCTTGCTCTTATGTTCCGCAAAGGTGCCGTCGTAGCTTTCATACTTTTGTTGGTCACTTCTGCGACTACTGCCAGTCATGCGACCTTTACAGTTCCCGATGATTTGCCGATCGCTGACGACATTGTCTATCAGACCATTGTGGACGGTGGTGCATTTGGTAACGATGCCTTCTCGTGGATCCAAGCTTCGGTTCTACCAAACCGTACGACTGGGCTCGGGGGCTCAAATCATCTCTGCACAAGTTTCGATGATGAGAATTGTCGTAGCAAGGACGCCATCTTTGGCCACATAGTCCTTCCTCCATGCTCTGCGACCGTGAGAGTTGGTTGTATAGATGGGCTTGAAGTCGGTAAGAGCAGTTCTACTTTGAAACCTGCGTCCCTTCTCTTTCAAGGCGTGGGTGATCAGAAAGTTCAAGCAAGTCCTCGTGCATCAGTTCCCGCTGGCGGAGCAGTGAGTCTTTGGCGTAGTGAGGGAATGGGTGACTACCTGGTTTTGGCAAATATCACCTATCAACTTTCGAAGGGTCAAGAGAAAGCCTTCATATCGAACTTTCAGGCGAACTTGATTCCTACCTCTTACATTCAGGACTCAAAGTACATCGCACCGTCCATGATCCAAGTTCAAGATGGTGATAAGACGAATATCACCTGGAACAATCGAGGACAGAACTTGGCTCCGATGAATAGAGATTGCCTACTTGTAACTGACGGATACTGCTTCTCTCGCGAGGAGTTTCAAGAGGGTACACAGGCGAAGTTGGCACTCCGTGTCCCGAATGACGTTACGGGGTGGCTATTCGGTCGGATGAAGACTCCGACGATTGATGTCAAAGCCATTGATTCAAGTAGCAATCTACTTACAGTCGAAGCCACCAGTACTGTCGTGCCTAATCTCATTGGTAGCGCTCCGAAGTCGCAGGTGCCAAGCAATCCAGGATTGATGAAGTGGGCTCAATCCTTCTTCTACCCTGGCGACGGCTTCCTTGAGCGCAATCTTGCTGCCAAGGGATCTTGGGGCGGTCATTCGAGTGGCACCAATAAGTTGGAGATCTTCACGTGGTGGGGCGAGGCACTCAAGGCATACGGTGGTCGTGACAAGCGTTTTGGCACCTCCTCTCGGTGGATGTTTGGATCCACCTCCATGTTTGAGTACAGCAATCAATGTTTCGCAGACAAGACAAAGCTGATCGGTCTCGTCACCACTAATGCTCCCTTCTATGAATCTGGTCCACCAAAGTTGGTTGACGGCGCCTTGAACTACGTGGTTGCTGGACCACATCACCTTGCTGATGGAAAGACTCTCTTCAAAGGTATTTATGACCTTTCGATTCGATCAGAGGCGGCTCGATGCATCTATAACTTCACAGAGGCACCACTTCGCGCTGAAGTTTCAGTCACGGCATCTGACGGGTCAACCCAGGATGTTGCCGTCGAAGCGATGACGGAGAGGAATGGCTGGATTCACCTTGGTGCCTACAACTTCCACTTCTCTTCACCGACAGTTAAGGTCAAATTCGTCCAGGACAAAGTAGTGGCGACTCCAACTGCATCAAGTCCAAAGAAGAAAGATGCACCTCTAGTTGTGAGTAAGCCACGCAAATCAACCTCAGTCACTTGTATCAAAGGAAACACCAAGAAGAAGTTCGCTGCAGAGAAGTGTCCGAAGGGGTACAAGAAGTCTTAGAGACGATCGAATCACTTATTGGAGATTTGTGACCGGAATTGGTCCCGCAACAATGAAGAGATTGAAGAACATGCGAGCAAGAAGAGGATCAAGGCCGTCAGGAGTACAAGGATTCCGGGGTCATCGGCCTGCGGTGCGATAATCAGAAAAAGTGCTACCGGCATCGCTAGTGCCGTAAGCAAGGCTCTTACGATTCGACTGAGCCAAAGAATGCCCGATGGCGTGAAAAGTCTGCCTTGTTCCATCAGTTGAACTAACCTCCACAACGCAAAGATGATGAACTGAGCGCAGAGGAGCAAAATCGTGAAAAGCGCCGTGAGAGCGATTTCTTGCAGTAGGGAAATGCCCTCCATTGCGCGCATGTGGGCAAATTGCCCAGGAAATGAAAAGAGTTGCAGAACAGTTACGATGGCAAATAGCAAGGCTAGCGACAGTCTTGCAATCAAGAATTTTTGCTTCATTTTTGGTCACCAAATTTTGGCGATGAGAGAGGTCATCGCGGCACTCCATCGCTGTAAATGTCGTCTGCGATCCTGAAAGCTGGGCTATTGATCACAAGGTATCTACCTTTGCCTAAGAAGCTATACGTCTCGCCTCGAGCGATGCGTACGACATCCTCCTTCTTGGCCGAGAAGGTAGATCCCTCGATGGTGAATGTGAACTCACCTTCGTAGATCACATAGACCCTTGAACTCGAATCCGTGCGGAGCTCTAAGTGCTCTCCATCAATCTCAACAAGGGTGACGCTGATGTCTGGTCCGTGTGATTTTGAGGTCAATAGCTGTTTGTACTTGAGGTGATTATCAGGCTCTAACGACCAAGCCATCTCTTCCTGCGCCACTCGCCCCGATTGAGCACTCATTGTCATACTTGATTCATCCTTTACTTACGAGAGAGAAATAATTTGAAGAGTAATGGGTAGGTTAGTGAAGGAAGAAGAACGAGCGCGATGACGCCCCATTGATCGAATCTCACACTTGACCAGAGGATCACGCTGAGGTTGACCAGAGTTTGTAGGCCGATTGTGAGAGCGGGAAGAATGGAATTCCAAGCGATCTTTCTCTCTGACGTCTCGTTGTTCTGCCCGAGTGCACCGATGATCTCGCGGATGTCATTCTGGACTCGTGAATTGAATCCAAAGATCTCCCCCTCGTAGGGATTGGCCCGTAGTTGAGTTGCAGCGAGGATCAAGCGCTCTTCATCAGCGCTGCGAGATTCCGTGCTCGACGAGGCGCCTCGACGTAGTTGCCAGAGTAGTAGCAATGTCAGTGTGAAGATGAAGACGGTAGAGAGACCAGCCCAAAGGTTTAGCCAGGCACTCGTTGCGGCTGCGATGAGTAGCAGAGACCACTGCACAATGGATATCTTCATTGTGCACTCTCAAGAACAAAAGTCGGCGTAAAAGACTCTGAGTCAATCGTGAGGACTCGATCTGCGAGACCCTTGAGTTCTTGGTCATCACTAATAGCGATCACCAACTCGCCCTCGCGGGCGAGAGTCTTCAAAGTCTCATTGAGGAGAGTTCGAAGATCTCCATCCTCGATACTCGAATCATCTTCAGCAAGGACTATGGGAGATTCTTTAAGAAGGATCCGTGCCAATGCCAGTCTTCTCAACTGTGTCTTGGTCAGGTTCCCGTGGTCGATTCGAGTCTTGACGCCATCAGGTAGCGATTCCTCGGCCAATCCAACCTTCGTCAGGATCTCCTTGAACTTCTCACGATTTGCGCGAGGCTTGATGAGACGAAAGTTCTCTTCGATCGTTCCGGCGATGAAGTTTGGATCCTTTGGAAGCCAGCCGATCAATCCTCGTAATTGCGAATGATCGAGCTCGTCGAAGCGGAAAGTTCCCTTGCTGGTCTCCAGAAAGAGGCGGCCTTGGTTTGGGCTTCGAATACCAATGACGGTCTCAACCAACGCAGTTTTGGCGTTGTGTCCGAGACCCTGAACGAGAGTCAACTTCCCTGCGGATGCGATCCCCCAAGGGAATGTGACGACATGGTCCTCATCGATCACGATCTCACAGTCAGTCCATCGCATCTCTTTGATTCTGCCGAGAGAAGCGGATCCCTGAGAATCTTCACCACTGTCACGATCTTCTGTTTCTTGATCATCTGAGTCGAGCAGGTCATTGAGTCTTGTCTCAATGCGGGTGGCACCGGGCATATCAAGGAGTGACCAAGCGCTCTTGATGAGGAGAAGCATCGTGAAGGTCAGAAGAGATTCTGTCCGCGAAGATGCGATGAGAAGGGAAGCGAGAGTGATCGTGGAGAGAAAAAGAGTGAGTAAGAGATCTAGAGTCGCCGGAACCTCCTTGGTCAGATACTCACGCAAACTCTTTGGATGATCCAAGACTCTTGCCATGATGTGGTCAACATCCGCCTGATCAAGTTCGGCAGGCGATGATTCGAGCAGCTCTTCGGCAGCACGACTTCGCGCCGATTCGATCAATGAATGACTAGTGGCGCCTATGGATCTTTCGCTCATCGAGATCAATGCGGCTTGGCAGACGAGGGCGAGAAGGAACACGAGTGCAGCAGCTGATGTCTCTGGTCTCAGAGTGGGCTCTTCGACAAGAGCAGCAGCAAGGAAGGAGAGGGCTAGCGAGCCAACCACAAAAGCAAGTGCCTTGAAGAGAGCGAATCTAGTGATGACCTTGAAGAGAGGCTGCACACTTGGGAATTTCACAAGATTGCGTAGCTCAGCAATTCGCCTCATGTTGGTGAGTATATGGTCGATGTGAATGGGATCAGATGATTGGTGGACGGCCAAATTTCATTAGTAACCAATGAGTTCTCCACCGCAGTTTCTTCCGCTTCTTCTCGTCAATCCCGGTGCTGCTGGTGAAGATGCCTTCAAAGAAGCCTTTGAACCACGAGCCTCGTTTCTCTCGGATGCGAACAAGTGAGATCAGGACCCATGTGAGTGGATAGAGAAGCGAGAAGGGAAAGCGAAGGTTTCGTTTAGCCAGCCATACTCGATTTCGAGCATTTAGAAAGAAGTAGTAATCATGTCGGGCTGGGTTGATGACTGGATGCTTCACCTCAATCTCAGCGGCGTACCAAGGGATTCTTCCCTCATCGAGAACTCGCCAAACCAACTCCACACCCTCATGGGCATAGAAGAAGGAGGAGGGCCAACCTCCGATTCGATTGAAGAGATCTTGCTCTATCGCTGTCGCGCCTTCCCAGAGTGAAGTTGCGACTGAACTTCGTCCTTCATCTCCGACACGTAGCCGCGGCACCCATCGAGTCGGAGTCTTCTCGCCGTCTTTGAGTGCGATCACGCGAGGTTGAATGAGACCTAACTCGGGACGAGATCTCATCAATTCCTTCATCTTCAGGAGAGTCCTCGGATCATGAAGTAAGACGTCATCATCGAGAAAGAAGAGATAAGTACCGTCGACCTCTCTGGCGCCAGCATTTCTCCCACCTGGGATACCGATGTTCTCATTCAAGTAGAGCGTCTTTTGTGATGGGAATTGAGTCTTGGGATCCCAACCATTTCCTACGATGACGATATCGAGGCTGACACCCTCTTGAGCAGTGAGGGAATCGACAGCGCGCTGCAATTCATCAGGTCGCTTTCCCATCGTGAGGACGACGCATCCGAAGTCCTGCTTCACAGTCGTCTTCTTACCTGTTCGAATGAAGTTTGGTGGAGGCGAGGATGGAGATCAGGTGTCCAAGAGTGACGAATGGGCTTGCGATCACGAGGATCAAGAAAGCCTCTTGGAGCACTCCGAAGCTATAGGCGAGCGTGAAGATCAGCGTCATTTCGACTGAGTGGTAGCTGCGGTGGAGTGGAACGAGATTCGCCATCCGGCGCAGCTGCGCGAGTGAACCTTTGCGAATCGGTGATGCCTTGTCCTGCAACTTCTCAAGACCTGAGAATGCCCGGGCGACATGTACGGCGTCATTGAGACCCTTGTTGATCACGATCAATGTTGCGAGAAGTGCACCAAGGAAGGGATAGAGATAGTCATTGCTTACATTCAACTCTTGTGAGAGGCGCCAGCCGATAGCGATAGGGATCAGCGACTCCGCGAAATAGTGGCCGACTTTGTCGAGGAAGATGCCAGCAGGAGAGAACTTCTCGCGCCATCTCGCCAATTCACCATCGACACAATCCCAGAGCATCTGCAGTTGACTCAGGAAGAGAGCGAGGAGGAATGCGATCCAACCAGGTATCAAGAGGGAGAGCGAGATAGAGATGCCAGTGAGGATCATCAGATAAGTGACACCGTTAGGAGTGATCGAAGTCGGGATCAGGATCCTTGTGATGTAGGGAGAGATACGTCGTAGGTAGAGGTCTGCAGTCCAGTGTTCGGAGTTGTGTCGACCCGTGACTGACTCAGGTTGAGTCTTCGCCTTGAGTTCTGCAATCGATGGACGCACGAGGTGAAGTCTAAGCGCGTGACGGCTTGCGGATTTGGAGGAACCACTGGATTGATGCGATTCCGATGAAGAGTGCAAGGAAGTAGTAGGCCACGAATTGGATGTCGACTCCTGTCATAAGGAGTAGTGCAAGGAGAGCGATCCTTCCTTCTACTTTCAGGCCCAAGAAGGAAAGCCACTTCGGGAAGCTCTGCGATTGCAGTGAACGATAGAGAGCGTCATAGTGGTGATAGACGATTGCAAAGAGCGCCAAGAAGAGGTATCCGTCGATCACAGCATCTTCCATAATGAAGGCGATGGCGAGAAGTGCGAGGATCTCGATAGCGCGAAGAAGTGAGGGAATCGCCCAGGAGTAGCGCCCACCTAGTGCTTTCGATGTGAGCAGGAGATCTTGTTGGAAGAGAACGACTGAGTTCTTCGCCCCTTCGCCCTTCCAAGTCAGTGTCCTTCGGACGCGAGTGAGCCAGGCGTAGAGAAGGGAAACTGAACCGAAGAAGAACATCCCCGGAAAGACCCATTCGCCCCCACCGATAGCTGCGAGTACTGAGATTGCAAGCCACCGTTCTCCGATCGGGAAGTTGAGGATCTTCTTTACCCAATATTTGAAATCTGATTCGCCGCGCCATTGCGGTTCGCTGAAGCCATCATCCGCGACGAAGATGTCACGCTTCTTCAATCCACCTTCACGTGCTTGAGAGATTGCGCTGAAGGTGTAATCACTCAGATGCCTGAATGTCTGTAGCGCCATCAATCCGATCGCCCATGGCCACATCGACTCTGGCGCGCTGTAGGCAAGTGCGGCATAGACGATGTACTCCTTGACGCGATCAGTGCTGGCATCAAACCAGCGACCGAAGTCGGAGAACTTCCTGGTGTATCGGGCGACTTCACCATCGGAACAATCGACGATCAATGAGAGCTGGAAGAGGAGTGCACCAAGGATGTAGTCGCGTTGTGAGAATAGATAGGCGGAGTAGAAGCCGATGAGCAGTGAGATGAATGTTATGAGGTTCGGCGAGATGCCGAGTCGGACCGAGAGCGCAGTGATCGGCTTTGAGAGGCGACGAAGGACGAGGACGGAGAAGAAACCATCGTTGGAGCGATTCGCAAGGGTCAACTTCAATCGTCGCTCTGCTCGTGGAGTCAGAGTAGGTATTGCATCTTCCTTGCCGCGCGAAGGATTTCGCCAGGGAGCGTCTTCTATAGAGACGGGGGTTACGGCGATCGCGTTACGGACCAAGAGCAAGAGGATGAGATCAAGGAGTGGGATCGACGCGAATTTCGCATCCTTGCCTTGCGCCAAGGCATCGAGGATCTCTGAACGTTGATTGAGACTGAGGCGAATCACGCCGACAAATCGTCGATTTGCGGCAGGAGAGGCATGGACCTCGGTGCGGACGCTTCGAATCAATTTGTTTCGGACGAAGAGGTCATTGACCTTTGAATTCTTACCACTTGCGACGAGCGCCGCGCTCTGTCGATGTGGGAAGTCGACGAGTTCATCGAGATAGGGCTGATGGACTTCGACTCCAGATTCTTCAAGGATGAGATCCTGATCAGTGGAGCGAAGATGTTCGATGATGGATGCGAGCGATGTGCTCTCGTCGATCATCAATTTCACGTCAGATACTATAGACGAGTGAATTACCAGGTTACGATCCTTGCGGCAGGAATGGGAACGCGCCTCGGTAAACCTTTCCCGAAACCACTCACACCACTCGTCGATGGTCGGACCATCATGCAACAACAGATCGAGAACATCCAAGGTGTCTTTGGTGAGAGCAGTCGAATCTCAATCGTGGTCGGATTCAAGATGGAGATGATCATGGAATCCTTCCCACGATCGATCTTCATCTATAACGAGGAGTATGACCGAACCAATACCTCAAAGAGTCTGATGCGTGCGCTTGCCTCTAGTTTCGATGGCGGAGTCCTCTGGCTCAACGGTGATGTCGTCTTCGATGCGAAGGTGTTGGATCGACTCAAGCGCTTCGTCGATGAGGATCGCTCCTTCGTCTCAGTCAACACCTCTGCTGTCGGAGATGAAGAGGTGAAGTACACCGTCGATTCAAGTGGTGATATCAAGGAACTCTCGAAGACCGTGAAAGGTGCGCTTGGTGAGGCGGTAGGGATCAACTTCATCTCAAGCCAAGACAAGGCTTCGCTCCTCAAGCATCTCATCGCATGCGACGAGGGCGATTACTTCGAACGTGGCTTGGAGCTTGCGATCGAGCATGACAGTCTCAAGGTCTTGCCGGTCGACATCTCCGATCTCTTTGCTGTAGAGGTCGACTTCCAAGAGGATCTCGACCGGGCCAATCGCGGCCTTGGCGCATAGAGTCTCGAAACGAGACGCGCCCCCTCGGCTCTCCCAACAAGTGGTTCCTGAGGCCCCTCGTCTAAGCCGACCTTGCTAGGGTGACGCCACTTCCCAGCATGAAGAGTTGGAAAGATATAGGAAAGAGAAGGAGTTCCCATTGAGCGCTGATGATGAGTCCACGAACGATGACATCATCACTGAAGAGATGCTCTGGGAACGGATCCCCGAGGTCCAAGGCGCGGAGCGTGCTGAGACCTATTACGAATTGAGCGCGCGAATCTATGCGCGTGGCCAGTATGACGAAGCTCTTGCTCTCGCAGAGACTGCTCGGGATATCTACTCAGAACTCGGCGCAGGAGCACCCGTCGAAGGGCTAGCTCAGGCCTACTCAGCGATTGGTTACAACCTCAATCAACTCCGTCGTATCGACGAGGCTGCAAGAGCGATGAGCAAGGCGGTTGAGCTGCTCCGCGAACATAAATCACCTGTTGCATTGGAACTTGCCTGCACCCTCGGTGAGTGGCTCTTCAACTCGAAGGAGTATGAGAAGGCGATCGAATGTGTCGAGGAGTGCGTTCAAGAGCATCTCGTCGATGGCAATGAGATCGGTGCTGCCAATGACTTCTATCTCATCGGTTGTGCCAAGCGGGAACTCGGTCGTTATGAGGAAGCGATCGAGGCATTCAACCAGGCGCGTCCTATCTATAAGAAGTTGAAGGAAGTCATCCATGTCGGCCGTTGCGATCAGAAGATCGCATATTGCATGATCGCACTGGGTGATGCAGAGAACGGAGCGCTCGCTGCGCAACGTGCGCTCGACGTCTTCCAAACCGCACACGATCACATCCGTGAGACCTTCGCACTCTTCGAGCTTGGTAAGGCGAAAGTCCTCACTGGCGATGTGGACCAAGGACTTCAGACCCTTCGCAAAGTACTCCACACCATCGCTGAGTCCGATGAGAAGGATTTCGACTTCATCCTCGAGGTCGAGCAAGAGATCGCAAAGACCCTTCGCAATCGCGGGGAGATCGAGGCTGCCGATGAGATCGAACGTCGGATTTCTGCGGTTCGGGATGTGATCGAGGACTAACCACCTCGATCGTGACCGCTGATGTCACTTCCTGATCTATCGCACCTGAAGAATCGTGACTCGATCGAGGTCATGATGGTCTGTCTTGGGAACATCTGCAGATCCCCGATGGCAGCGGCTGTTCTTGCTACGCGTACGCGTGGAATCGAAACGAAAGAGATCGTGGTGACGAGCTCCGGGACCTCTTCTTGGCATATCGGCCAAGGTCCTAACCCGCCATCGAAGCGAGTCTGGGAACGCGCTGGTTATTCCTACACGCACGTCGCATCACAGACCACGCCAGAGCGGATCGAACGTGCGGATCTCATCCTTGTGATGGACTCGGAGAACTACTCCAATGTCCTTGCTATCTCAGATCCGGATCATCATTCGAAAGTCTTCTATCTCCGGGATTTCGATCTCTCTGATGATCTCCGGGAGGTGCCAGATCCTTACGGTCGAAGCGATGATGCTTTCGAATCTGTCCTAGGGATGGTCGAACGTTCGGTCGATGGTCTTCTCACCGCTTTAGGTGTTGCAGACCCCAGTGATACATCGCGATAGCGCCCGCAGCAGCAGCGTTCATCGATCTCGTCGAACCATATTGTGCGATCTCATAGAGGGAACTGCAGGCAGCCTTTCCTTCCTCTGACATCCCAGCGCCTTCCTGTCCAAAGAGCATGACGACATTCTTCGGAAGTTCTGCCTCTTCCAGGGGTAGTGAACCTTCGACATTGTCGATACCGATCAAGACCATCTCATGCTCACCACACCAACGACGAAGATCTTCGACATCAGGGTGATGGATGACGGTCAGATACTTGTCGGTGACCATCGCACCGCGTCGATTCCAATCACGTTTGCCGACGATATGTACTCCAGAGACATTGAAGGCATTCGCGGTCCTGACGATCGAACCGATGTTTAGATCATGTTGCCAATTCTCGATGGCGATATGGAGCGGCGCACGACGTGTGTCGAGATCGGCGACGATCTCCTCTACCTTCCAATATCGATAGCGATCAATGACATTTCGACGATCGCCGTTCTCGAGTAGCTCTGGATCGAGCCGTGCATCCTCAGGCCAAGGTTTTGGATGTGGTCCTACACCGACGACTGGATAGAACTCGCCAGGTCCGATCTCTGCCTCTGTCATCGACCGATCTCGCGCACCATCAACGCTGCTTGATCGATGATGCTCTTCTCGTGGGCCTTCAATTCATGGCCGGGATATCGATCAGCATGGTCGAAAGGATCATCGAGCTTCCTCACACCAGAGAGTTGTTGCAAGACAAAGAGGCCGCAGAAAGGTGAATAAGTGGCGTTGTAGCCACCTTCATGGGTCGCCATCAATCGACCTTGGCAGAGTGAGTTCGCACTCTCCATCAGGATCTCGGTCATCTCTCGATATCCCTCAGCGGTGAGCAACATGCGTCCCAAAGGGTCGAAGACTGAAGAGTCAAAACCGGATGCGACTGCGATGAGATCGGGCTTGAATACAGAGAGCGCGGGTTGGATCACTTCACGCATCGCATAGCGGTATCCACCCTTACCGGTACCCGGTGGAAGTGGGATGTTGATGTTGCTACCTCCGGCAGCGCGAACGTCGATATCCCCACTCTCATGCGGATAAAGACGATTTTGATGAAGCGAGATGGTCAAGACGGAAGGATCATCGATGAAGATCGACTCGGTCCCATTTCCGTGATGGACATCCCAATCGATGACTGCAACACGGAAATCCTTGCCATGTCGCTCTTTTGCAGCCTTCACTGCGATCGCCATGTTAGAGAAGATGCAATAGCCCATCCCGCGCTCACGCACCGCATGATGCCCAGGAGGCCTTATCAACGCGTAGCCGTTCTGCACCTTGCCCTCGATCACTGCATCCATCATCTCAATCGCACCGCCAGCAGCAAGTGCTGCGATCTCGAATCCACCACGAGCGAAGGGAGTGGTGCCATCACCACCATCTCCACCATAGGTCGATGCTGACTCCTTCTTTATCCGATCGACATGTTCCTTGGTGTGGACTAGAAGTAACTCATCCTCCGTCGCTGGGCGCGGTGCAATCCGCTCCAAGTGATCTACAAGGCCTGAGACCACGATCAATTCATGGATACGACGCTTTGTGTCGGCATTCTCATAGTTCACATAGGGCTGTAAGCCGACACCGGGGTCGGAGGGCATGTCGGCGGTATAGGTGCCGGTATCGTGCCAACCGAAAATCTCGTGATAGAGATAACCCGTACGCATACTGCTCACCCTATAGTCGATTCCCAATCGGCGTGAATAGAGTTGTATCGGTGTGAGAATGAGTGAAGAGGAGGCGTGATGCGCAGAGCAGTGATATCGATACTTCTATCCACTCTCATCCTCTCGACCTCTCCTGTTCTTGCGATTGAACTTGAGCAGACCCAGTCCTGTCAGCTCACTGCCCCGAGTTGCGTCCCCAAGAAGTTCCTCAAGCAAGCGGGTTCCAAATCCCTTGCGGACCCCGCGATCCTCGTCATCGACCCCACCGATCAAGGTGAACTCCATGGCAATCGCCCCGATTCACCAAGCATTCCAGCATCAGTATTGAAGATCCTCACCTCCTTCACTGCGCTGACATACCTTGGTGGCAGCAAGCAGTTCGTCACCTCCGCTCACACGATGGAGTCGAGTACCTCTCTGGTGATCATCGGTCAGAGGGATCCCTGGTTGACGATGTATCGAAGCGTTTCGGCGAAGTACGGGCCAGCATATGCACCTGATCTCATCTTGAAGAATTTGCCAAAGGATGACTTGAAAGAGGGCAAGCGCATCAAACGTGAGATCTTCTACTCCGGTCTCTATCCGAGTGATATCGCAGGGCTGACTGCGATCCTCAAAGAGCGCAACGTCAGACTGACCTTCACTCCGGTCACCAAGAGTCAAGCAGAACTACTCGCTCTAGAGCAGACCTATCAGATCCTCTCGCCTACCGTGAATGAGATGGTGAAGTTCGCGGTGCGCTTCAGCGACAACCGCCTCTCACAACGATTGGCGGAGCATTCAGCCGTGGCTCATGGATATAAGAAGAACGTAAAAGGTTTGCAACAGACATATCAGGATGCACTCTTGTCGAAGACGATTGGCATTGATGGACTTGTGATCAAGGATGGCAGTGGACTCTCCAAGGAGAATCGTGTGACAGCGCGGACAGTTGTCTCACTCCTCACCGCAATCAGGAGTTTGCCGGAGTACGCCGCGATATATGAGGGACTTCCGAAGAGTGGAAAGACCGGCACTCTAAAGACGAGATATAAGAAGACCGCACCCGAAGCAGTCGGACTGATAAGAGCGAAGACTGGTTGGGTCAACGGCACAGTAAGTCTTGCTGGCTACATCACTGCAGGCGAGAAGGAGTTGGTCTTTGCGGTCCTGGCGGATCGGATACCGAGGTACTACAGCGCGACAGAGCGTGCTCGTGCCTCCATTGATCGGATGGTCGCCTCCTTGGCCGCTCCGAAGGCAATTGCCATCACGCCTTGATCAGGATCCGAATCAGGCTCGATGGTCCTTACCTTCCTTCCTTGCAGCAGAGATGATCTCTTTCGCTGCAGTGGAGTTGAGCGCAAAGATCACGATGCCAGTGATGAGGTCTGGCCAAACGCTCGTTGTTCTGATGGTGATGATCGCAGCGATGATGATAAGGATGTTGGCAATCGCATCGTTGCGGGCTGAGTAATAGGCGGCGACGACAAGGCCACCTTCATCACCCTTGTGTCGTGCTATCAAGAGCGCACATGTCACATTGACGAAGAGAGCACCAAGCCCGATCCATCCCATCCCAGCGCCATTAGGGATTTCGGGATCGGCGAACTGTCTGATGGAGTTCCATAGGAAGGCAATTCCAGGGATCAAGAGCAAGAGCGCGAGCAGATAACTGACTCTCTGTCGCTTCGCAAGTGACCAACCGATGGCTAGGAAGATGAGTATGTTGACTGATGCATCTTCGAGAAAGTCGACGCTATCTCCAATCAGAGCGACAGAGTTATAGATTCGGCCGAAGTGGAGTTCGATGGTGAAGTACATGAGGTTAGCGAGAGCTACGACGATGACAGTCCGTCGAAGTGTCATCAGATGCCCCTTTGGTGCTTAGCGATTGTCGAAGACCTTGATGGCGCCGCCATAACAAGCAACCCATGTCCTGTCGAAGTTCTTCTCGAAGGTGACTCCGATCGGCTCCTTGCAGACCTTCTTCTTCTCAAGAATTTTGAAGTCATCGGTTCCGACCTTTGCCAATGTGCCACTGCCGTAGTTGACGACGAAGAGGGCGCTGCCATCGTCGGAGAGGACGAGACTGCGGGCTGCCGAACCGGTCTTCACGCGCTCGATCACCTTCTGCGAAGCGAGATCGAGTGCGACAACTTGGCCTGAGAGGTTGAGGGTGGCGTAGAGCGTCGAATCATCGGCAGAGAGCTGGAGCGCTCGCGGATTCGAACCGATGGGAATTCGCACTGTCGAGAAATCGGTGAGATCGATGCGATGGATGGAGGAACCGCCCATCTCTGCGACATAGCCGTAACGAGAATCAGAAGAGATAGTGATACCTCGTGGGTACCTTCCGATAGGAACGGTCTTCACGACACGATCGACCTCTGTGGAGATGATCGAGACATCGTAGGAGCACCAATTCGAGACCAAGATGAAACGGTTGTCGCTTGAGATCTCGACCACCTTGGGAACGACGCCGACGCGATAGACCTTATCTATCGTGAACTTCTCCAGTTCAATCCGATAGAGGAAGGCTCGGTCGTAGCCATCGGATGGCTTGCAGGTATCGGTGCCTTCTTTGGTGAAGCCTTGCCCATACATCGCATAGTTGGTGACATAGAGGTGCTTGCCGTCCGGTGAGTAGGTTCCTTCGACGGGAGCACCACGGACTTCGGAGGGGAACTTCGAGTAACCGAAGTCGCTTAGCCTCACTCGATCTGGGACGGTGACCTTCAACTCCAACGTCTTCGCGTCATAGATCGTCACCGAGTGGCGATACATCATGTTGTGCGCACTGACGAGACCGTTTCCTGATGCTCGGACCGACTTCGGTGCGATATCGCCCGTGATGGTCTTTACAAGTCTCATCGTGCGATCAGCGACGCTCTTCTCCTCAGCATGGAGCGGTGCTGAGATGGAGATGAGAAGAGTAGTGAGGAGTATCGCAATCGACTTCGTGATCGAACGCACACGCCTACCCTAACCGAGCAACTTGGGTACGCTCACCGATTGTGAAGCCCTACATCGCACTGATGAAGTTGCGTGTGGTCGAGCTTCTTCTCGTCACCACTGTGCCCTCTCTCTTCTTGGCAGCAGATGGCCTGCCACCGTGGGATGTTGCGATCGCGACTCTCGTCGGGGGGACCTTGGCGGCAGGTGCTGCAAATGCCTTCAATATGGTGATCGAGAGCGATATCGATCAATTGATGGGTCGGACTTCGAAGCGACCGATCGTCAACGACCAAGTCAGCGAAGAGAAGGCACTCGCTTTCGCATTCGCAATCTCGATCCTCTCGCTCGTGATCTTCTGGGTCTTCACCAATCCACTCGCGACAGCGCTCACCGTCTCCGCGATCGCCTTCTATGTCTTCGCTTACACACTTCTACTCAAACGAAGGACGCCACAGAACATCGTCTGGGGAGGGATCGCAGGTTGCATCCCGGTACTGATCGGCTGGGCTGCGGTGAGCAATACCTTGGCAGCCCCAGCGTGGTGGTTCTTCCTCTTGATCTTCTTCTGGACCCCTCCGCACTTCTGGGCTCTTGCGGTCAAGTACAAGGAGGATTACGCGCGAGCAGGCGTCCCCATGCTCCCCGTCGTAGCGCCGATGGCAACGGTGGTCTGGCAGATGTGGATGCACGCCAGCTTCATGGTGATCACCTCTTATCTCCTCCTCTTCTCACTCTCAGCTCCAATCTGGTCCTATCTGATCTTCACTCTCGTCAACCTCTTCTTCCTTGCTTCGCTGACAAGGATGCGCGGTGAAGCCAGCAAGGTAGAGAAGGCCGCGATCCGCGTCTTCCACGATTCGATCACATATCTCTCACTGATCTCACTCGTACTCTTGGTGTTAGCCCTACTCTGAGTCACAAAGCGAGAAACACCTGCTAGCACCGTGATCAAGGCTCCTTTTCAAGGGGAAGAATTCCTCCCATGAAGTCATTCGGAAGATCGATGGTCCAGCGCCTTCGCGAGGTGGTCTACCTCTTCATCTCATTACCGGTCTCGATCGCACTCTTCACTGTTGTGATGATCGGATTCAACAGTTTCACTTTGATCCCATTGGCGGTCTTGGTCTTCCTCTTCGTCCTCACTTTGATGGAGCGAGTGGCAAAGTTCGAAATCTGGCGCACCAACAAGATCCTTGCAACCGATTTCCCCGTTGTCCCGAATTGGTTCCAGAATCCCTTCTTCTCCTGGGATGGCGTCAAGGAGCGAGTCACATCGCTACGTAGTTGGATGGCGATCGCCTACGTCTTCATCGCTTTCGGATGGTCGATCTTCTCCTTCGTCCTCGTCGTCTTCGGTGTCGTAGGGCTCTTCGTCATCTTGGCTGGGACCGGGGTGGTGATCCTCTCTAGCTTCAGTAGGTCCTTCGAAGTAGTCGATGGTGGAGATACCTTCTCTGGTTCATTCCAGTTCTTCGGCTCGAGTGGTCAATTACGCCTTGAGATCGGCGATGAGATCGATCGTGGCTATCTCACCTACAACATCGAATCGTGGTGGTCGATCCTCGTCGGAGTGATCCTCATCCTCCTTGCGCTCTGGCTCATCCCACGTAACACCAGGGCTATGGCGCAGATGGTCGAAGGGCTCCTCTCTGGCGGTTTCTACGGGTCGATCGAAGCGAAGGTGAGATCGTGGATTGATCGACGGAAGGTGAGCGAGAGAACGGTCCGCGAGGCGATGGCTGATGAGGTCGCCAGACCCGAACTTGCCGAACTCTCGAAGCGAGAGCGCGAGATCCTCGCATTGATGGCAGAAGGTAAATCGAATGCTGGTATCGCAAAGAGCCTCTACATAACCGAAGGTTCGGTGGAGAAACATGTATCGAGCATCTTGAGTAAGTTGGGACTCACCGTAGAAGCGGAGAATCATCGACGCGTCTTGGCTGTCCTCACATACCTTGGTCTCAACAAATAGAGTAGATACACGATTGATAGGGTGAGTTAGTGAGTAACCGCGCGCTGCTGGTCAAAGACCTTTCGAAGAAATATGGTGAGAGATACGCGCTCTCGCATGCGAACTTCGAAGTCCCACTCGGAACCATCTGTGGTTTCGTCGGACCCAATGGTTCAGGGAAGACCACGACCATTCGGATGCTCCTTGGTTTGATCTCACCGAGCGGTGGAAGTGGCGAAGTCCTCGACATCCCCATCTCAGAGCCGGAGCGATACCTTTCCTTCGTCGGCGCGATGATCGAGGGACCAGCCTTCTATCCCGCACTCACCGGTTTCCAGAACCTCAAGGTCTTGGCAAGGATCGGTGGATACTCCGCTGATTCCATCACCTCTCTCTTGGAGTTGGTCGGCCTTGGGGATCGAGGGGATTCCAAGTTCAAGACCTACTCCCTCGGTATGAAACAACGTCTTGGTATCGCAGCGGCGCTCCTTCCCAATCCGAAGTTGTTGATCCTCGATGAACCGACCAATGGCCTCGATCCGGCAGGAATCCAGGAGGTTCGTGATCTCTTGCGTCGTCTCGCCGATGGCGGGATCACAGTCTTCGTCTCTTCGCATCTACTGAGTGAATTGGAGATGATCAGCGAACATCTCGTCGTCCTTCGCGAAGGCGAGGTGATCTTCGCTGGAAAGACGCGCGATCTACTGGCGCAACATCAACCTCATATCCGCATCCGTGCCGTCGAACCTAGCGGCCTTCAGATTGTCAGGGAGTTGGCAGAGGCTGCTGGACATTCCTGTGAGGTGAGAGGCGATGAGCTCTACATCGTCGCGAACGAGAGTTATGGCGCCGAGATCAATCGTCTTGCGTTCACTCGCGGAATCACTCTTGCTGAGATCACACCGCTTCGACCAAGTCTCGAGGAGACCTTCTTCGAGATGACTGAATCTGACTCAAACCCAGAGAGCGAGGGGAAATAGATGTTTCGCGTCTTCTCTGCTGAATGGGTGAAATTGCGTAGACCGACCCTCCTTCTTGGGACGCTCTTTG
>JACCDG012074739.1_pt1 | contig 20237 bp, 18 predicted proteins | sample 7442471 | NCBI WGS metagenome assembly JACCDG01 (sample SAMN15323444, study PRJNA562643) | freshwater metagenome | isolation source: river surface water | place: USA:Blue River Watershed | collected 2017-08-17 | reverse complement strand
TGGCTCACCGTGCTTGAGACGACGGAACACGATGACAGCGCGCTCTGATACTCCATCAGTCTTCAATCGAACTGACAGGAGAATGATGATGAAAAAACTTTCGATACCCGATCAGCTGACCGATCTCGAGGACGTCGTCCGCGGTTTCATGCGACGACCGTTCTTCTATGACTCGCAGATGCCGGAAATTCGCATGGATGTGCGTGAAGACGACGAGGCCTACGTCATCCATGCAGAGATTCCGGGAGCCAAGAAAGACGATGTAAAAATCGACGTCGACGACAACTTCGTATCGATCGCTGCTCAACTCGGCAACCAAGTGGAGCGTAAGAACGGCGGACGCTGGATCTGCACGGAGCGCTACTCGGGCTCGGTGTCTCGAAGCATGAGCCTCGCGCATGACGTCGATCCCGCGAAAGCGAACGCCTCGTATGAGAACGGCGTCCTTGCACTCACGTTGCCGAAGAAGGCGCGGTCTTCCGCCAAGTCGGTAACTATTAGATAAAAAAATGGGGCGGACTCCGCTAGGAGCCCGCCCCAAATCCGCCAGCCTCAGGGATGCGGCTGTCGGGGGGGACAATTCTTGGCCTCAAAAAAAGGTGGCCCGGCTAGCGTCTTCGGAACCGGCCGAGCCACCTCTCCGTCCCCTTTGCGGGGCGGACGCAGACATGATTTGTTCCAAAGAACTCGTCGGTGCGATCCCTTCATCGCCTCCGCGTCGGCCTGTCGGTGACCGAACCACTCTGCCATCGAGCACTCTGCCTCGCCGAGGGTGGCGGGGTAACTTCACTCGACGGAGCAATCCTACAAAGCCGATCTATCGCTTTCCGTGGGGTAACACACGCCGGATCGATTTTGTTTGTTAAGAATTCTTTGACTGTTACCTCATGATTCTCATGGGTATATGTGAGGAATGGGGGTTAAAAGAAATGAGTGATTCCATACACATCGGATCAAACTGCCTCATGACGTGGCACAAACAAGCGGAGAATGATTGCAAGGGGGTTGTGAGTTGGAGGTTCAATGAAACCCGTGATGTCCCAAAACCGATTCCTCTCGATGCTTCCGAGACCCATTCAGGAGGTCTTCGATACGCATTCCGAAATCACGGAAATCCGTAAAGGACAAATTGGAGACTCCACCGACGACGATCAGGAATTCGTATTCTTTCCTCTGACCTGTCTCTACTCGGTCGACATCCGCATGACCGACGGATTTCAAGCTCACCTCGCTTTACTCGGTTATCGACACGCGGTGGGCACGCGCTACGCGTCAGAGCCTCCCTTGCCGGGGGCGGCTCGAGTCATTGTCTCGGGCTATGCGCTTCGACTTCCCTTCGACATCTTCATCGCCGAGTGGTCTCGAAGTGCCGAGCTGCAGCGTGCGTTGCAAGATCAGCTCTTTCAGCTCACTCGAATGCTGGGCATCGCCACCGCATGCAACATGCATCATCCACTGCAGCGTCGTCTCGCAAGGTGGTTACTGTCAGCGGCCGATGCCTCATCGTCCAAAAGCTTCGAGCTCACTCACGAAGAGCTCGCGAGCCTGCTCGGTGTTCGACGTGAAGCCGTGACGGAAAGCCTCTCGAGGTTGTCTTTGGCGGGTGCGATCGAAACAACGCGAGGTCGGGTCAGCCTTCGCGACAGGCAACTGCTGCACGATGCGTCCTGCGAGTGTCACGCACTGACGCTCGAGAACCTCACTCCGACCAGGCGACGGGCCGATCAACGAAGAGTCGTTGCGCTCGCCTGAGCACCGAAATCGTCGTCCACCGGCTGACCGAGCACCGCAAATTCGAGTGCGGCGCTTGGCGAGCCACCCCGCGCGGAGCTACCCTGCCCCTCTCGGTCTGACACGGGGGGATGGACATGAGGGTTTCTCGTCGCTCGGCGCTTCAGGGCGCTACGGCCTTGGGCGGAGCCGGGCTACTCGGACTGGCCACAACCCCCGCACACGCCTCGACGGCAACGCTGCCGGATTTCACTGATCCTCGGACGTCGCTGCGCACGCACGTCAAGATGGTGGGCAGCCTGGGAAAAGCCACCGTCTTCTCCTTCATGCGTCTCAATATTTATGCTGATCTGGGTGAAGGGAACTTTGTTCCTTTCTTTACCATGAACAACATCCTCGTCGACTACTGGCAACCCAAGGGCGACGACCAGCACGAGATGCGTAAGTATGAGGTCGGCTTCTATACGCGATTCGACAGCCAGGAGCCGCTCGAAGAATTCCTCAACCCCGTCACGGGTAAGACCTCAGCGATCCATCACTTCCGCCTGGGTCCCGTTCCTCGGCTTTACACGCCAAGCGGTGTCATCGCGATGGGTTACACACCGATAATATTACCGATCGAAGTCATTGGCGAGCGCGTTTTTCTGGCAACTCAGTCGATCGAAAGTCGACCAGACATGGTCAACCCGGGCCGCACGAGTTACACCAACTCGTTCATGACGATGTCAGCCTCACTGGCCGACATTATCGATCCTGCCGTGCTGTCGGCTCCCGTTCACGTGCAGCTGCAAAACAAAAATCGTTGGGCACCTTGGATGGGCATGGAGGATCGCCCGGGCGGAACCGTAGCACGCGGCTTTGGCGGCAAAGTGGCAAGCCTCGATGCGCTACCCAAGACGGTCATCGAGGGCGCCAGGCGCTTCGTCCCAGAGATTTTCGATACGGCCAACTGGCATGACTTCGTATTCGAAGACTCCGAATACCTCAAGAGCCGAGCTCGATCGTGAGTACGACAGAACGACTCCATCACCGTACTTGCCATCTCTGCGAGGCGATGTGCGGCGTCGAAATCCGCCTCCGTGGAGAAGAGATCCTGTCGATTCGGGGTGATGCGCAAGACCCGTTCAGCCGCGGTCATATCTGCCCCAAAGCTTTAGGTATCAAAGACGTCCACGAAGACCCAGATCGTATTCGGCACCCTCTGCGACGCACGGCGACGGGCTGGCAAGAAGTATCGTGGGAAGAGGCTCTCGATGAGGTCGCGCGCCGCTTACTGTCGATTCAACGTACACACGGCATGGACTCGGTGGCGAGCTACTTCGGAAATCCGCAGGTCCACAGCTATTCGGGTTTGCTCGGCGGAGCAAAGTTTCTGCGCACGCTGCGCAGTCGAAATCGATACTCTGCAACCTCAGTCGACCAGCTGCCACATCATTTTGCGGCGTACTTCATGTATGGCCACCAGCTGATGATTCCCGTCCCCGACCTCGATCGGACGAAGTTCTTTCTGGTACTCGGCGGAAACCCGGTCGTCTCCAACGGTAGTCTGATGACGGCACCCGATGTCGCAACCCGACTCAAAGATTTACGCGCACGAGGGGGCCGTCTGGTCGTCGTAGACCCGCGTCGAACCGAGACCGCCGACTTGGCGGACACCCATCTCTTCGTCACACCCGGAACTGACGCCTTTTTCCTTCTCTCCTTGCTGCATGTGTTCTTCAAGGAAGACCTCGTCTCCACTGGGTCGCTTGGCGGTACACTCGACGGACTCGACGTCATCCGCGATCTGACTTTGCCGTTTTCCCCGGAGGTCACGGCATCGACGACCGGCATTGCACCTGACGTGGTCACACAACTTGCACGAGACTTTTCGAAGTCTGAGGCCGCCGTGTGTTACGGCCGCATGGGCGTCTCGACCCAACGTTTCGGTGCACTGTGCCAGTGGCTGATTCAACTCATCAATATTTGTACGGGCAACCTTGATCGCCCCGGCGGCGCGATGTTCACGAAGCCGGCATTCGACGTTCTCGATTTGGCGGCTGGGTTTGGTCAACGTGGTTCATTCGAGAAGCGGCGTACCCGTGTCCGAGGCCTTCCTGAGTTCGGTAGCGAATTTCCGGTAGCCGCGTTGGCAGAAGAAATTCTGACCCCCGGCGAAGGTCAGATTCGAGCTCTCGTTACCGCTGCAGGAAACCCGGTGATCTCGACGCCTAACGGGCAGCAACTCGAACGCGCCCTCGCGAGTCTCGAGTTCATGGTGTCGGTCGATTTCTATCTCAACGAGACGACTCGGCATGCGCACCTGATACTGCCGCCGACCTCTGCACTCGAGCGCGATCACTTCGACCTCATATTTCATGTGCTGGCGATCCGTAACACTGTCAAATATTCGAAGCCGCTTTTCGACAAGCCGCCTAATGCACTTCACGATTATCAAATCTTCGATCAACTCGGTGCACGGCTCGAGTCGATCGATCCGTCCCGCAGGCCGAAGGGCCTCGCTCGATGGATCTCGCGCTTCCTGACTCCAAAACGCAGCGTCGCTTTGGGTATTCGCTTCGGTAGCCGTGGCGCCGGATGGAACCCTCTATCGCGGGGTCTCACGCTCTCGAAAGTGGCCGCGAACCCGCACGGCATCGATCTCGGTGCCCTAGAGCCTTGCCTCCCCCAGCGCCTCCTCACAAAAAACAAACGCATCGATCTCGCGCCGAAGCCATTGGTCGCCGATCTGCGACGTCTTGCCAGAACTCTCGTGAAAGACGACGCGCGTCCGCCTAATTCGATGCGTCTCATCGGTCGCCGCGAGCTGCGTACCAATAACTCATGGCTCCACAATTCGCGACGCTTCGTCAAAGGACCGAAACGCTGCACCTTACTCATCCATCCAGACGATGCCTCCGCCCGCGGTCTCGCTGCCGGGGATATCGCTACCGTCACGTCCCGCTCGGGAAGCGTAGACATTACGGTGGAACCGAGTAACGAGATGATGCAGGGCGTAGTGAGCATCCCGCACGGGTGGGGCCATCATCGCCCGGGCATTCGTCTACGGGTGGCGCAAGAGCATGCGGGCGTGAGTGTCAACGATCTCACCGACGACACCTTCATCGACGAGCTCTGCGGCAACGCCGCACTGAATGGCGTCGAGGTGACCGTTAAGCGAGCTACCGACTCAGCGCCCAACCCGACTCTTCGGCCGCTGGATCTTTCAGCGTGAGTCCGTTAACGATCCCGAACGCGCTGTCCTTCTTCAGACTGTTCGGAAGTCCTTTTCTGATTCCCTTGAGTCAGGCAGCGAATCAAGCCTGGGTCATCATTTGGTTTGTACTGCTCGGATTGTCGGATGCGTTGGATGGCGCACTCGCTCGCCGATGGAATCAGACGAGTGACTATGGCTCGAAGCTCGACGCGGCCGCCGATCTCGTTTTCTACCCATGCTCAGCAATAGTGCTCGCGATCGTTTTTCCGAGCTATCTGAACCCTAACCTGCCGTACATTTACGTGACCCTGACCTCGCTCGCGGGAGCGCTGCTGACCTCTCGCGTCCGATGCGGGCGAGTCATCATGCTGCATACGCACCTGAGTCGATATTCTGGGGTTTTCCTTTTCGTCGTCATGCTGGCCTCGTTTTTCATCGACACGACCCTCATGATTCGACTCGTGGCGCTCACCTATGCGGTCGGCTTCGTCGAAGCCTCTTTGATCTTCATCATCAAAGGCCCGGTTTCGCCGGATACCCGCAGTCTCTTCTCCAGCCAAAGCCCTGCATCATGACCACCGCAGAACTTCCCGTCATTCATCCCCATCTCGTGCTGCGTACGCCGGATGAATGCTTCGCGCGCGTGCCCGACTTTCCTTACGTGCCCCGCTATCTCGATATCGGCGGACTGCGAATCGCCTGTATTGACGAAGGGCCACGTGACGCAGCGCCGGTGTTACTCATGCACGGCGAGCCGACGTGGTCTTTTCTCTATCGCAAGATGATTCCCCCCCTACTTATGGCGGGGCATCGCGTGGTCGTGCCTGACCTCGTGGGCTTCGGTCGCTCGGATAAACCTTCGCACCCCGCCGACTATTCATATCGAAACCATGTGTTGTGGATGAACGCCTGGCTCGAAGCCATGGACCTTCGGCACATCACCCTCTTCTGTCAGGACTGGGGGTCTTTGATCGGACTGCGCATGCTCACCGCCCACCCAGACCGCTTTGCACGAGCCGTGCTCGCCAATGGAGGTCTGCCGACCGGCGCACGCGGCAGCGTCCCGTCTGCCTTCAAAATTTGGCGTGCCTTCGCACGCTGGAGTCCGTGGTTCCCGATCGGCCGTATCGTCGCGACAGGTTGCGCCACGGCGCTCACCCCGGAGGAGATCGCCGCGTATAACGCGCCCTTCCCGACCCGCCGCCATCGCGTTGCGGCTCGGATGTTTCCGCGGTTCGTGCCGGCAGAACCGGATAACCCAGAACGCGAAGCTAACGAAGACGCCTGGCGCATCCTCGAGTCGTGGAAGAAACCCTTCCTGACACTCTTCAGCACGCGAGATCCCATTACGCGCGGTGGAGAGCGTCTTTTTCAGAAACGTGTGCCTGGCGCAACGGGTCAACCACATACGGCGATCCGCGGCGCGGGACATTTCCTGCAAGAAGACAAACCACTGGAACTTGCAGACCACATCAGTCGTTTCATAGGTTCCCGATGATCATCACGCTGCTGATCCCGTTTATCGTCTATGCGCTTTTTCTCTTTTGGTACGGCGGTCGAGGACGTCCGCTCGCCGAAAAAGAAATCGGTGAGTTCCTCGGCCTGATGACCGCCCAGGGCATCGATCGCGAAGATCCCGAGCTTTTCGAATCTTTGAAGCGACTACTCTCACGTGACGACGGACGTGAGTTCGTCATGGTCAACCTGATCCGTTACCGCGAAAAAGCTGCGTACCCACCGGGATCACCCTTCGGCGATAGCGCTGTCGAAGCCGACAAGCGCTATGCCCGGGCGTTCTTTCCCTATCTATTGCGCTACGGAAACGTGCCGATTTTCATCTCGAGTCGAAGTGGGTCGTTCATCGAGCCGCGGCAGGCAGAACCATGGCAGGTGGTAGCGATGATTCGCTACCGAAGCCGCCGAGACTTCATTCGGAGTGTCAGCGCCGTGGTCGGCAAAAACGTAATGGTTCACAAGTGGGCCGCCATCGAGACAACGCACGTATTCCCGGTGCGCCCGATGTTTTCGTTCATCGCCGTACGCGGGACCGCCGCCCTACTGATCGCGGTCGTCTCGTCTTTCGTTTATTCGTTGGTGCTCGCCGGATAAACCAGCGGTGAGTCCGGGCCTATCGGCAGACCGAGCGTCAACCAGAGGCCAAATACGATCGACCATCCGATGAGGAAGGTGAACGAGTACGGAAGCATGACCGCCACGATGGTGCCAAGCCCCGTCTTCGGCTCGTACTTTTGGAAGAACGCGATGATGAGTGCGAAGTAACTCATCATCGGAGAGATGATGTTCGTGACGCTGTCACCCACCCGATAAGCCGTCTGAGTGAGCTCAGGCGAATAGCCGAGCAACATGAACATCGGCACGAACACGGGAGCCATCAAGGCCCACTTTGCGGAAGCTGACCCCATCAAGAGATTGATGGTGGCGGTCAACAAAATGAACATGGCGAATAGCGGTATCGCCGGTAGGCCGAGCGACTTCAAGCCCTCAGCGCCATTTACGGCAAAGATCAGGCCCAACTGGGTCCAATTGAAGAAAGCGACGAACTGCGCAGCAAAAAATACGAGCACGAGGTAACCGCCGAGCGTCGCCATGCTCGCGCTCATGCCTTTGATCACGTCGTTATCGTTTTTGATCGTGCGCGCACCGACACCGTAAGCGATGCCGCTAACGACACCGTACAAAAAAATGATGGCGACCACACCCGATAGCAAAGGCGATTTGAGCAAATCGCCGTCAGTCGGATTACGCAGAAATCCCGCTCCCGGCAGCAAGCCCAAGGGCAGCATCGACCACACCAACAAAATCGTCAAAATCAAGCTTATAACACCGGAATATCGCAGACCTCGACGCTCCTCGCCGGTGAGCGCACCGGCAAGATCAGAGTCATCGGCCGCTTCGATCGGGCGATCATCCGGAAAACGAGGCGCCGTGAAGCGCTCTGCAACGAACCAGCCAAGAAGAGTGATGACTGGTGTAGAGACCGCCATGAAATACCAGTTGGCGAGCGGACTGACCGAATAAGTCGGATCAACAATCCGCGCCGCTTCTTGCGATAGCCCTGAAAGCAGCGGGTCGATCGTACCGATCAACAAGTTGGCCGAGTAACCGCCTGAGACCCCTGCGAACGCCGCGGCCATACCCACAATGGGATGACGCCCCGCCGACTTGAAAATGAGGCCTGCAAGAGGAATCAACAGCACATAGCCGATTTCACTCGCCATGTTGGACATCACGCCGGCAAAGACCACGATGGGGGTCAATAACGAGCGAGGTGAGGCGAGTACCAACTTACGAAGCGCAGCGCCGATGAGCCCCGAATGCTCGGCCACTCCGATGCCGATCAGAGCGACGAGCACCGTACCGAGCGGCGCGAAGCTCGTGAAGTTGGTCACGAGGCTGGTGAGAATGCGATGTAGGCCCTCGAGACTGAGCAGGTTGACCGCCGTCACGGTGGCGCCGGTCGTGGGGTGCTGCACGGCGAGGCCCGCCAGTGACGCGAACCAGGACGCAACCACCACGAGGAGCGCTAACAAGGCAAATAGGGTCGCCGGGTGCGGGAGAGCGTTACCCCCTCTTTCGACGACATCGAGAAAACGGTCGAGCGCAGATTTACGAGTCATGGGTCGGATTTGAGCCGATCGGCCTTGCGGTTTCAACTGCAACCGATTCGCCTCAACGGCATCGAGATCCCGGCTCGGCCTTCACCAGAGGTCTGGTCAAATACCACTCCGATCATCGACAATAACGGCCGGGGGCTTCGGTAATTTTTTTGAGGAGCGTGTCGAGTGCTCTCTCTCAGCGAAATGATCTTCGGTATGGTCGGCCTCCTCATTCTGCTAGTCGGCGGAGTCGGGGTATTCGGGTTGCGCATGCTGTCGAAAATCCGGTCTACCTCCGGCAACTCACAGCCCGATTCGGGCGATCAACCAAGAGCAAATACATGATTCGCGTCACTTATCTTAGCCAGACCTCCGAACCCCTTTCAGCCGACGGCTTACTCGGCTTGCTTACTCAGTGCCATCGCAACAACACCGCGAAGGGGCTCACCGGAATGCTGCTCTTCGGCAACGGTACTTTCTTACAGTCCATTGAGGGTGAGGCGACGGTTGTCGACCCGCTCATCGAGCGTATCTCGAAAGACCCCCGACATCGCGATATCAAAATTTTGCGTCGCGACGAAATCAAAGAGCGGCAATACTCCGACTGGAGCATGGGCTTTGAGCGTGTCACCGAGTCGACTCTCGCGGCCATCCCGAGTTTGCGCAATTTCGGTCTTCGTAATTTCACTGCAGACTATCTCAGTACGCATGACGATGTCGTTGAGACGCTCCTCGACCGTCATCGCGCTCCGCATTGGGATCCGCTGATCCGCGAGCTCGATGCTCGAGACAAACTCATCAAAGAACTCCGGACTGAGCTCGCCAGCTCGCGAAACGATGTCGAAATGGCGGCGCTCGTCCTCGAAACCGTCGTCGAAGTGGCCTCGAATGGTCGCCTTGATGACGCGCACCTCGAGATCTGTCGCTCTACGCTGGGCTCGTTGAGGTAAATCGTCCGTCTTCGATGAAGGAATCCACCAAAGAAATTTTGGTATTTCTCCTAACGGGTATCGCTGCGGTCCTGTTGTTTTCGGGGTATAAAATTCTCGCCATGCTCGGCCTGAAGCCATGATCGACCCCCTACCCGAAAGATCACCCGTTCGCCGCCTGCTGATCATCGAAGACGATCGCTTGCTGCGCGATCATCTGGTTCGGGCGACCTCGGGGGCTTCAGACTGGTCCGTCATCGCCGCCGGCAACATAGCTGCGGCACGCGCACAGTTCGCCAAGCACGCCATCGACGCCGTTTTTCTCGATCTCGGCTTGCCCGATGGAGACGGGCTCACGCTAATTTCTGAATTCCGCCAGGCCAACCCGGCCTGCGAAATCCTGGTCATCACGGTCTTCGCCGACGGGAAACATGTCATTCGCAGCCTCGAAGCGGGCGCGTCCGGCTATATCCTGAAATCTGATCTCGCCGAGTACGCAGGCCGACTGGTCTCGATCATCGAATCAGGTGGCTCACCCATCAGCCCCGCGATCGCACGCTCGCTCATCAATCGCTTACGCCCGACGCCAGAGGCTGCGGAGTCACAGGGGCTGCTCTCGCAACGTGAGTCGGACGTGCTCGTCCTGTGTGCCAAAGGTCTTCGTTATGCCGAAATCGCCGAAGTGCTCGGCGTCTCGAGCCACACTGTCAATACCCATCTCAAAAGCGTTTACCGAAAACTCATGGTGCACTCGAGAGCGGAGGCGGTCTTCGAGGCAAGGCGCCACGGCCTACTCAATGATTAATGATTAGAGCGCTTAGCACGCTTCTGATTTCTTTTTTTCTCGGTGGCTCGACGCAGCTTGCCGACGCGAGCACCGCCCCGCCCAGTCAGATTACGCGCGCCGAATTTTGCGAAATTGCAGAGCACGCCAAGACCGGCCCGAACGATACGCCATGCCGTTTCCTGCCGGTCGACTTACCGCATAGTTGGGCACCCTCGAGAGATGGGCTCTCCACCGGCCTTTATCGAATCGAGATTGCGCGACCGGAGCCTGGCGCCTACGGTCTGATCCTCAACCGACTCGCGCTCGATGGCGCCCTTCGTGTGGATGGGCAAACGATCGTCGACGATCTGAATTCAGACCGACCGAAGCGTTGGCGATATTGGCCCATCATGGGGCATTTCAATGTCGATCGCTCTGATCAAAAGACGCTCGTCATCGAAGTCGTCGTACGAGCTCACTCGGAACTCAAAAACGGTTTAGGCGGAGTCCGTGTCGGCGCATTGCCGACGATCGAAGCGGAGTATCGAGAGAGGCTGCAAGTTGAGGTACTTCTGATCGCCGCGCTGGCCTTCGCCGCCATTTTCGCAGGCGTTATCGGCCTGACGATCAGCGACCAGAGCAATGTTACGTCGCGCATTCTCAATGTTGCATCGTGGCTGTCGATCGCGGGCGGGCTTCGATGTGTACACAACCTCGTAGTCGAGATCCCGCTTCCCGTGATCGTCTGGCAACGTATTGGCCTGTGGTTTCTGGCATTGGCGGGCGCACTTTCGCTTCAGATCGTCGTAACTTATCTTGCAGGCGAGCGTCCGAATCGAAAACCGATTGTCGTCGGCATCGCCATCATCACGATACTGCTCGCCATTCCCCCATCGCTCGTCGATCCACACCTCATCAGCAATATCATTTTTTCAACACTGATCGTTCTAGCTCTGATTCTGCTGGCGAGGCTGGCTTGGCGACTTCGGATCAAGCCGGACGTGGTGGGCGTCACGATTTTTTCAATCTTCATGATTGCGCTGGCGAGTGGAGTGCATGACCTTGTGGTGCACCTGAGTCGCGCGACGCTTTCAGATCAGTATCTACAGACCTGGACCCTTCCGGCCGTCTTGGCCATCTCGGTCGCAGCACTCGCCAACCGTGCCGCGCATCAACGCGATATCGAACGTCAATTGCAGCAAGCGACGCTGCGACGCGAAGAACTGCTCCGTGATCTTCACGATCGAATCGGAAGTCGTCTCGTGGCGCTTTCGTTTCACGCCCAACACGCCACTCAAGATCAGGCGTTGGTTGATGAGATCAAGTCGCTCATTCATGAGGTAAGACTGATCCATGGCGCCGTAGCGACCGAAGCCACCTCTCTTGAGGCTTTGCTCGCTGATCTTCGTCATCTTTATTCGCGTATCGGCGGCGGTCGGTTGCCGATACGCTGGGAGATTGCAGATCTCCCAGGGCCTCTCGAACTCGCAGCAGACCAAGCCATCGCCGTACTGCGTATCGTCGAGGAGGCCGTCGCCAACATCATCAAACACGCTGACGCCAAACACATCATCATTCGCCTGATCGGGCCTAGCGCCGGTCATGTGGCGACGCTCGATATCATCGATGACGGCGCGGGAGAGTTCCGCCCCGGAGAGTCGGGCGGGCTCGAGAATATGCGTTTGCGAGCCGCACAATCGGGTCTCACGCTCGAGTTGCTTCGGCTACCCGACGGAAAAGCCGCCAGAATCCGTTTTCCCCAGCGAAAGGCCGCCCCGCAGAACGGCCGTTGAGGCATGCCGCACAAGAGTGTCACCGACCCTGAAGGGTAGGATGTCGACAGCCACATCAAGTTTTCGAAGGGGGTTGATCATGATTTTGTTGACGGGCATCACAGGCAACATTGGCGGAGCAACGGCACGAGCCCTACTCGAAAAAGGTGTACGCTTTCGCGCCCTCGTACGCAACCGCGCCAAAGCGGGCGCTTGGGCCGATCAAGGCGTCGAGCTCGTGCAGGGTGATTTCGAAGACTCGGAATCCATCAAGCGAGCCCTCGTCGGTGTCGATCGCGCCCTGCTCGTGCTGCCGAACGGCGAGGTTCAGGAGCGGCTCGAACTCGCGTTCATTCGCACCGCGAAAGATGCCGGCCTACCTTGGATCATCAAACTCTCCTCTCCCGAGGCCGTGCGCGGCACCCAGAGCCCAATCCCACTCGCGCACATCGCGGCGGAAGACGCCATCATGGCGTCGGGCATGAAGTGGACGTTCGTACGCCCGAGCTTCTACATGCAGAACTTCCGTGGTTCCGTCAAAGCGGCCAAAGCAACGGGCAAGTTGTCGATGCCGATGGGTCACGGGACGGTAGCCGTGACCGATAACAACGACGCAGGACAATTCATTGCGCACGTGCTCACCGATGCCGACTCTGCACGGCATCACGGCCAGTGCTACGACATCACCGGCCCAGATCCGGTCATGAATTTTCATGACATCGCGAAAGTGATCAGTGAGGTGATCGGTCAGCCTGTTGTTTATGACAACTGCGATCCCAAGGCTTTCCAAGAGGCCATTCGGCCCTTCCACCGCAATCAATGGCACTCGGATGCCGTGGCCACGCTGTTTGCCGAAATCGCGAACGGCCGCACGCCCGGCCACAAAACCGATACGTTCCAGAAAATCATGGGACGTCCCGGTCGATCGCTGCGCGAGTACTTGAACACACTCGTTTGAACGGCGGATTGAGGCTCTGCGTCCTTGCGAGGAATGGATATCGCATTCTAAAATCCCATTCCAATTTCAGGAGATTCAGCCGTGAATACTGTCGACGGATCTGATCGCCCTACACAGCGACACGGGGTCTTCTACGGGTGGTGGGTGCTCGTGGCCTGCCTCATCGGTTTGGCATTCGGCTACAGCAACGCGGCCTACCTGTCGTTCGGGCTGTTCGTTCTGCCCCTCTCAGAGACCTTCGGCTGGGGCCGCGGCGATATCTCGGTCGGCTCCACAATCATGAGTCTGTCGGTCGCCGCTCTAGCTCCTGTCGCCGGCATGCTCATCGATCGCTACGGTCCACGCAGGGTGCTGCTGCCTGCAGTCGTGCTCTTTGCGATAACCCTTGCGTCGATGTGGTTTCTCACCCCGAACCTGTGGCATTTCTATGCGATGTGCGTGCTGATCGCCGTGACGGCGGTCTGCACGGCCCCCGCGACGTACGCGAGGATCATCGTCAACTGGTTCGACCGACTCCGCGGTCTTGCGCTGGGCATCGCCCTCACCGGAATCGGCATCGGTGCGACGATCGTCCCGCCGCTCGTTCAACGCGTTAGTGCAGAGTGGGGCTGGAGATCCGCTTATCTCGCATTGGCCGTCTGCGTTCTCGCCACGCTTCCCGTGCTCGCGATGATCCTGCGTGACGACCCTCGCCAAATGGGCTTAACCCCCGATAACGATCCGACGCCGGTCTCCGGTTCTAAGAATTCAGCAACCTCAGGGCTGACGGCTCGTGAAGCGATAAGAACCGCCTCTTTTTGGTTGATGGTATTCAGCTTCGTGGTATTTGGAGCCTATACCCTTGGCACTGTGGTGCACTTGGTACCGCTGCTGGTCGACCGTGGCCTCGACCGACCAACTGCCGCCCTCGCCGCCTCGTCGCTCGGCTTCGCCCTTATTGCGGGTCGACTCGTCGCAGGCTACTTACTGGACCGAGTATTCGCGCCCTATGTGGTCGTCGCCGTCATGCTTGCTCCGGTCATCGCCATGGCAACCCTGGCCTTGGGAGCGTCGAGCGTCCCCGTCGTTTTCGCCTGCGCAATACTCCTCGGAATTGGGCTCGGAGCCGAACTCGACTTCATGTCTTATCTGTTGAGTCGCTATTTTGGTCTTCGGGCTTATGCCCAGCTTTACGGATACATGTATGGCTTGTTCGCCCTGGGCTCCGCGCTGGGCCCCCTTTTCATGGGTTACATCTACCAAACGCAAGGCACTTATGTGCCGGCGCTTTGGACGCTTTGTATACTGACGGCTCTGGCGCTGGTTCCGTTTCTGATGCTCGGCCCGTACCCAAAATTGCCCGATGCGGAAGATTCGGCGACGACGACCGCTCGCTGATCGAAAAACATTGGGAGTGACACGAACATGTCGATGGTGCGGAACGAACCACTGAGCGACATTGTCGATTTCGAGCGTGCCTCGGATCAAAAAGCGATCCGAGCCCCTCGACAAGATCGTAGTCGACAGACCATGGACCGAGTCCTCAAGGCGCTTGAGGAGCTCCTCGACGAAAAGCCTTTCGACCGAATCACCATGATCGAGCTCGCTCAGCGCTCGGGCACCGGCACAAGCTCGATCTACGCCCGATTCAAAGACAAGCGGTCGCTCATCCTCGGTGTTCACGGACGACTGGCTGAGCAGGTCTATCCGTGTCTCGATCGCCTCTTCGACTTCGAGCGCCTGGGCAAAAAGCCCTTGCGGAAAATCATCCATGCCAATCTCGCGTCGATCCTCCGCTTCTATCGCGAGCACGGCCAACTCGTCCGTGCCGCCGTGATCGTTGACGCCCCCTACGTCTACGAACGCCAAGTTCGCGTCTATTGTTTTGCGGCTGATCGGTTTTCGAGCCTTCTCTACGAACGCTTGCCGGCAACGGTCAATCGCAAAGACATCGACCGCGCGGCCGATTTCTCGGTGCGTCTGGTCACCTCGATCCTTCATCAAATCTTGGTTTTCAAAGATTTTTCGCTGGGTCGAAAGCCTCTCAGTGATCGCGCTCTGGTCGACCAAATGACCGTCGCAATCTGGGCAACCCTTCAAGATGCTGCGGGTGGCCGCCTGAAGGACGAGTGATGTCCGATCTTGGATCCCGGATCGAACTCCCGAGACACCTAAAGCGCTATCAAGGAAGCCAGGCGTGGCGAGGGCGTACCATCGCCCAAAGCGCGATAGAGCTGGCGACGCGCTCACCTGAGCTCAATATCTTTCCCGGTTCCGTCCCGGAATACCATCTCGGACAGCTCGTAGCCGATGCTGAAGCACTCGCTGCGAGTCTCCAAGAACTCGGCATTCAAGCTGGGGATGTCATCAGCTTTCAGCTGCCCAATTGGCAAGAAGCCGCGATCATCAATATCGCCTGCGCATTGATTGGCGCAGTGGTCACGCCCATCGTGCCGATCTATCGCGATGCAGAAGTTGGTCAAATGCTGCTCGATAGCAGCAGCCGACTTCACTTCACCGCCCAAGCTTTCAGAAATTTTGATTACGCGGCCATGCTCGAGCGTCTTCGCCCTACGCTACCCGAGCTGATGGGCGTGGTGCTGGTGCGCAGTGCGGCCTCTGCATCGAATCTGCAAGAAATGATCAGCGCCGGACGCGGTCGTAGGTTCAGGGCTCGCGACGTGCGTTCGTCCGCCGTAAAACTCCTGCTTTACACCTCCGGCACAACGGGTCGACCCAAGGGCGTACTCCATAGTCACGACACCCTCACCCGCTTCATCGAGAACTGCACCCGTCATTGGCAGGTGCAGGCAGGCGAATTGCTGCTGATGCCGTCCCCGGTCACACACATTACGGGCTACGGATTCGGTCTCGAAATGCCCTTCGTTTCAGGAACCCGCACGCTCTTGATGGAAAGCTGGAATGCCGCCGAGGCCGCCCGACTGATCGACGCTTTTGGCGTAGTCGGTACGGTATCTGCGACGCCCTTCCTCCAAGAACTCGCTGATGTCGCGATACGCACCGGAACACGGCTTCCTTCGTTGAGATTCTTTGGCTGCGGAGGCGCTGCTGTCCCCCCTGATCTCGTGCGTAACGCCAACTCCGCCTTTGCCCAGAGCTGTGCGTTCAGGGTTTTTGGGTGCTCTGAAGCGCCGATGGTGACCCTCGGCTGGCTGGGGCGCGACAACGCAGAACTTGCCGCGACGACAGACGGCCAAATCCACGATTACGAAGTACGGGTTGTAGATGAGGCCGGGCAAGCGTTGGCTCGCGAACAGACGGGGGAAATTCTCGTTCGCGGCCCCGCCATGTTTCTGGGCTATGCCGATGACGTGCAGTCGTGTGAGTCCATTACCGAAGACGGGTTCTTCCGTACCGGCGACGTGGGTCTCGTGACTCAAGAAGGCTCGGTCATCATCACCGGACGGAAAAAAGATCTCATCATTCGTGGCGGGGAAAATATCAGCCCCAAAGAAGTCGAAGACGTCCTTCATCGGCTCGAAGGCGTCGCTGAGGCAAGCGTCGTGTCGATGCCACACCCAAGACTCGGCGAAGGCGTGTGTGCTTACGTCGTGTTGCGATCAGCTCATGATCTCGATTCAGCCAAGATCATCGCGCACGTCGCTGCGAGCGGCCTCGCCAAGCAAAAAATTCCGGAGCGAATCGAGATCGTCGAATCACTCCCGAAGACCGCCTCGGGCAAGGTCCGCAAAGACATTCTTCGGGAAGACATCCGTCGAAAAGTCGCCACCGTCGACTGAGTACAATTTGGCATGTCGCTTCAAGCAGATGCCTTGTTCGAGCCGCTGACGTTCCGTCGCGGAGCGCCTATGCGGAACCGGTTCATGCTCGCTCCCATGACTAATCAGCAGAGCGCCGAAGATGGCACGCTCTCGGATGATGAGCTGCATTGGTTGAGTGTCCGGGCTAGAGGTGGTTTTTCGTACATCGTGACCTGCGCCTCGCACGTCAACGAAAGCGGGAAAGGCTTTCCAGGCGCGCTCGGGTGTTTTTCTGATCAGCATATTCCGGGGCTCCGGCGTATCGCCTCGTCGATGCGCAGCGCAGGTGCTCTGTCAGGACTACAGCTCTACCACGGTGGCCTACGCTCGATCTCATCCGATAGGGTTGGGCCATCAGAAGACTCGGCGACCTCCGCGAGGAGCATGTCCGAAGAAGAGATCGAGGTCGTCATCGACGATTTCGTCGTCGCTGCACTGCGCGCACAAACTGCCGGATTCGATGGCGCCCAATTGCATGCCGCGCATGGTTATCTGATCAGCCAATTCCTAAGCCCGACCTTTAACCGTCGCTCCGACGACTGGGGTGGCACGCCCTCCGGGCGAAGCCGATTTCTATTCGAAATAGTCAGGCGCATCAGGAAAGCGGCAAAGTCCGACTTCCAACTCGGCGTTCGAATTTCTCCCGAAAGATTCGGACAGGAACTCGGCGAGGTCATCGAAGTCGTCACGCAACTTTTGGAGAGTGGCGACATCGACTATGTGGACCTATCGCTTTGGGATATCGAGAAAGAGCCGGAGGACTACCGATATGCCGGTCGAACGCTGCTGTCTTACTTCTCGACGTTGCCACGTCACGGCACCCGTCTCGGTGTCGCCGGAAAAATCATCCAACCGAAACAGGCGCTCGCAGCGCTTGAGGCAGGTGTCGATTTTGTGTCTCTCGGGAAAGTCGCGGTCATTCACCATGACTATCCCGCACGGCTGAAGGCCAATCACTCGTTTACGCCCGACTGGCTACCCATCAGCCGAGATCGACTTCGCCAAGAGGGCCTAGGACCGAAGTTCATCGAATATCTATCGACGTGGACGAACTTCGTATCCGATGCCTCCCCTCCGACCGACGCACCTCGGTTCGACATCGGCGAGTACCTCGCCAAGGGAAGCGGCGGAAAATCCTGACTGTGGCCGACGCGGCGGAGCCTAGAGCCGCAACTCTTTAGCGATGATCTCTTTCATGATTTCGGTGGTGCCGGCGCCAATGTTGTAGAGCCGCACGTCTGTAAACCACTGCGAGATCGGGTATTCCTTCATGTAGCCCCAACCGCCGTGCAATGAGAGGCACTGATAGGCCACACGGTTGGCCAGCTCGGACGCGTAGTACTTGATCATCGCAACTTCGCGAGCAAGCTTGTCGCCCCGAAGCTGCTTGCGCACCGTGTCATAGAAAAAGGTTCGGGCCAGCTCCAGCTCGGTATGCAATTCCGCAAGGCGATGTCGATTGACCTGGTAATCGGTCACGGCACGACCGAAGACTTTTCGGCTACGGCAGTACTCTTCCGTAAGCTTCAACATTTCGTCGCAAGCCGTGATGTAGATCGCGCACGCGATCAGACGCTCGAGACCGAGATCGGCCATCAACAACGACCAACCACGATTTTCTTCACCGATGAGGTTGCCGGCTGGAATGCGGCAATCTTCGAAGAACAACTCCGCCGTGTCGCTAGCCAAGGTTCCGAGCTTGTCGAGTTTTCTGCCCTTGCGGAACCCAGGCGTCCCGTCCTCGACCGCAAACAGACTGATCCCTTCGTGACCTTTTTTGGCATTCGGATCGGTGCGAGCCGCAACGATCAGCACGTCGGCCTTCCAACCGTTCGTGATGAACACCTTCTGGCCGTCGAGTACCCAGCCCTCTCCATCGCGTCTTGCACGCGTGCGGATTGCAGCCGCATCAGAGCCGCCACCGGGCTCAGTGAGCGCAAGACCGCAGATTGCCTCACCACTGACGCACTTCGGAATCAGTCGCTGACGAAGCGCCTCAGGGCCTTCCAGCAGATAGTTGGCAGACATATCGGTATGGTCACAGACGGTCATGGCGAAGCCACTGACCCGAGACCGCGTCAACTCCTCGGCAAGGACGATGGCGTAGAGCAGCCCTGCGCCCGTGCCACCGTATTGCTCGGGAAACGCTCCGCCTAAAAAGCCCAGCTCTCCCATTCGAAGCCATACGCTGCGCGGCAGCTCGCCCGCACGATTCCACTCTTCGGCATGCGGGTCGACTTCCTCACGAACGAATCGCGCCACCGAGTCTCGAAAGGTTTCGTGCTCGTCAGTGAATAGCAAATCTTGCATTGTTTGTTCCGAGGTCAGTGGTGTTTAGAGAGCGCTTTTCAGCAACGTGACGCCGCAGTGGCCCCAAGCCCCGAAGACCTGAGCCAGTCCGACTTTCGCATTGGCGACCTGACGAGGCCCGGCCTGCCCTCGAAGCTGCAAAACGATCTCGTGCAACTGGCCGTAATGCGAAGCGCCAAGCGGCTCGCCACGAGCCTGCAAGCCGCCGCTCGGGTTGACCGGCAATGCGCCGCCCAACTCGGATACTCCGTCGTCGATGAAACGGCCGCCCTCACCTCTCGGGCAGAATCCGAGCTCTTCGTAGTACTCGAGCTCTGAGAATGCGTCGTTGTCCTGGACTTCAGCGACGTCGATATCCTCGGGGCCGAGTCCTGCATGCTCGTAGGCCTTCCTTGCAGCCATCGCATAGACGGTCGGATTGTTCGTCGGTGTCGTGCAGAACGAACTCGCATTGAGTAATGGAAACTGCGAAACCGCATGCACACAGGCCGCCACTTCGACGGGTTTCTGACGATATCGGTGAGCGATTCGATCACTGCATACGATGACAGCAGCGGCGCCATCGTCTGGGGAGCACAACATGAAGAGCCTTAGCGGGTCGACTACGAGCGGCGACGCGAGAATTTGCTCTACGCTCATCGGCGTACGAAACAGAGCGTTGGGGTTCAATGCCCCGTTACGCTTGGCCTTTGCAGCAATCTTTGCAATTTGTTCTTCGGTAGTACCGTACTCGTGCATGTGGCGCTTTGCATTGAGTGCCCAGTACTGTGGGTTCTGTGTCAGCCCCATCATGCACTGCCAGTCATCGTAGAGCTGCCCCGGAGGCATGAATCCTTTGGGCATTTTCTCGACGCCGAACGCGAGCACGACGTCGTATTGGCCCGTTTCCACCATGCTGACCGCAAGACGTAGCCCTGCCGCTGCCGCACCGCAGGCACCTTCGACGTCCGGACAACTGATGCCGGTTCGCCCCATGCGCTCCATCACACGAGCGCCGGTTGCAGAGGGGAGATAAACCTTCGAACAAAACGCTTGCTGAATCTCACGGAAATCCATACCCGCATCAGCGAGCGCCATCTCGATCGCATCAGCTGCAAGATCCGTGAAATGTGTGTCGGGATGACGCCCGAAAGGTGTCATGCCTACACCGACGATGACCGCGCGACTCATGATCTGCTCCCCGACGATGCGTTCGGA
>JACCDG010466780.1_pt1 | contig 20240 bp, 24 predicted proteins | sample 7442471 | NCBI WGS metagenome assembly JACCDG01 (sample SAMN15323444, study PRJNA562643) | freshwater metagenome | isolation source: river surface water | place: USA:Blue River Watershed | collected 2017-08-17 | reverse complement strand
GGCAGAAGCCATGGGCGGCGGCGGCCATCCTCAGGCCTGCGGTTTCCGGATGGGTGTCGAGCGTTTGAACGAACTGCTGACCGGCAACTTCAACGCGACCGCGTCTTGAGTTGACGCTGCCAGGCTGACACCTCGGGGCAGGATGCATCATCGGCCCGGACGGAGTCAGCCAACTGCTTGAGCCACGCCCGCTGTTGGGCGCTCAAGCGTTGAGGCGATACGGTCTGGATGCGGACCCGCAAGGGCCCCGCTTTGCCATCACGCTTGGGAAAGCCCATGCCCTGAAGCGACTGTTCCATGCCATCGGCCAATGACACCTTGGCCAGATGGCCATCCAGCGTCGGCACCTCGACCGTGCCCTCGCCCAACACGGTGAACAAATCCACCGGCACGGTACACGTCAACACCTTGTCTTCATCCCACTGAAAAATGGCATGCGGTTTGATGTGCACGGTCAGTTCAATGTCACTGGCCAGATCGCCGCAGCGCTGCCCTTGTTGCCTGAGCAAAATCATTTGCCCATCAGGCATGCCGGGGGGGATGCGCACTTCAAAGTGATAGTCACGTGGCTCGGCAGCTTGCCCTGATCCACCGCAGGTGTCACAAGGTTTACGGTCAACACCGTCACCACCACAGTGATTGCACACCCCATCGCCCTGCACACGGCCTTCGCCATGGCACACGCTGCAACTGGATTTGGGTGAAATCATGCGGCCCACACCGGCACAGTCATCACACAAATCGGTGATGAAACCTTTGAGCTGATGCGTGCAACCAAAAGCGGCCGACTCCAGATCAATATGCGCCTGTGCCTGCACGGTTTGAGGCTGAGCCTGGCCATCGGCCTCCCAATTGCCAAAGCCCCAATTGCGCTCCCACCAAGCCTTTTTGGCTTTGGGTTGAGACTTGGCCTGGGGTTTGGCTTGCGCAGCGGGCTTGGGCGGCGCTGCAGGCTCATCAGGTGGTGCTGACGCATCGTCGTCATCACCCGATTCGAGCCATTCACACAAGCGGCGGTATGCATGGTTGATGCGCTGCATGCGCCGCACGGCTTGGGGGTCGCTGTTGCGATCGGGGTGCCATTTGGCTGCCAGACGCCGATAGGCTTTTTTGATCTCACCCAGGCTGGCGCCGACGTCTACGCCCAGCTCTTCGTGAGGATCACCGTCAAAGACGTCTGCAGAACTCATAGATCAACCAAACGCATGCCCGACATTGAGCAAAGCCAACACACCCATCACCGCGAAGATCACGGCTGCCACAGTGTGCACGATCTTGAGCGACACCTTTTTGACCAGCCAATCACCGACAAACACAGCCGGCACGTCAGCGATCATCATGCCCAGGGTGGTCCCTGCCACGACATGAAACAAGTCTTGATACCGTGCGGCCAGGGCCACCGTCACCAATTGGGTCTTGTCACCCATTTCGGCCAGGAAAAAGGCAATCGCCGTGGTGCCAAACACGCCCAGTACGTGCTTGCCGGTATCCAGGTCGTCTTCGATCTCATCGGGGATCAAGGTCCAGATGGCCATACCCAAGAAGGAGGCCCCCACAATCCAACGCAGCCACTGAGGCCCGATGGCCGTGGCCACCCAATTGCCCACGGCACCGGCAAACGCATGGTTGGCCAAGGTCGCAACCAGGATGCCAAGGATGATGGGAACGGGGCGCTTGAACTTGGTGGCCAACAGCAGGGCCAACAATTGGGTTTTGTCACCCATTTCGCCCAGGGCGACCACGCCGGTCGAGATCAGAAAAGATTCCACGTGAAGACTCCAGGGCTGCAAAAAACCATGACCACACCGCACCCCCAGCCCTAAGCGGGGGCAGTGTGGTCAAAGGTCTTGCCAGGCGTGGAGCTGCTGGCGCCATGGTCTGTGGACCAAGTGTGTTGACGCAAGCCCCTGTGGGTACAGGGCGGCTACTCCCCAATGACAGCGCCGATTTTAACCGCCAGAACGCCTCAACACAGCCCCCTGTTTCAGCGCATGGGTCAACGTGCGTGAAACCTGACCTTGAACCGCCCCAAATCGCCATAGGTAAAGCTCAAGTCCTGATCCACCGGACACGGAAAGGTGCCCGCATACGACCCGGTGATCACGACCTGCCCAGCCTGCAGCCCTTGCCCAGTGGCCCGTAAATGGTCAACCAACCAGTACAAAGGCAACAATGGGTTGTCATTGGGATGGCGCCCTGTCAACGTGGTTCCAGCCCCCTCGCCCACCGACCATTCCACGGCAAAAGCCTTCGCCTGACTGGCTTGCTGCCAAGGCACTTCAGGCCCCAACCACAAGCCTTGGTTCACCAAACCATCAGCCAACCGATCTGCGAAGGTCAGCTCAGCCTGGTCGTCATAGCGGCTGTCGATCAACTCAAGGGCCAGGTGGACCTTGGAGATGGCGGATTCGACCTCAGCGTGGCTGTAGGCCTGCGCACGAGCGGGCAAGTCTCGTCCCAGCACGAAGGCCAACTCGGGCTCGACACGGACCTGTCCGTTTTGCGCCCACACCGGGCATGGCGCCGCGTTGGAGATGGTTCGGCTGTAGATCGGGGCCACCACCACGCGGTCACCCGTGGGGGTGCCGCATTTGAAGGCCCCCACGGTGTCACCCATGTGCAGGCTAACTTGGCTTTGAATGGCCAAAGCCTCGGTCAGATCGGCGGGGCGACAAGTCTGTGGCAAGCGCGGGCCGTGCAAACCGGCTTTGCGGCGTCTTGCCAGTTCAATTGCAGCTTCTGTCACTGCCTGGGCGGAAAGCGTCATGCCATGCATCCTATTCAATTGCTTCGATCAACCTGCATCGCCGGGTTGCGCGCGCACACCCAGATTGCGCCTCAAATCTTGCAGCAAAGTGCGCGCCGCCAAGGATAAAGGCCGATCTTTGCGCCACACCAGGTGCCACATGCGTTTGATGGGAAAGCCCACAACCGGCAGCACCGCCACCCCCGTGTGCGCCAAATCTGCCGACAAGGTGTGTCGTGACAAAACGGCCAATCCCAAGCCTGCCTTGACTGCGTGCTTGATGGCCTCATTGCTACCCAAAGCCATGCGTGGCGCCCACTGCACGCCTTGATCGGCCATGAACTGCTCACTGGCCAAACGGGTGCCCGATCCGGCCTCGCGCACCAGCAAAGGTTGATCGGTCAATTGCGACAGCTTCAGGCGCTTTTTTTGCGTCAAAGGGTGCGCAGCGGGTGCGATGACCACCAGTGGGTTTTCTAAAAAGGGCCAACGATGCAAGGGCAAATGGGGTGGCGGCAACATCATGGCGGCCAACTCATCCTCGCCTCGCTCCAGTCTCTCGACCACTGCATCCCGGTTTTGCACGGTCAACTCGATCTCGATGCCAGGGTGGGCTTTGGCAAAGGGCCCCAACATATCGGGCAAAAAATACTCGGTGGTGGTCACCGCAGCGATACGCAAACGGCCTCGCTCCAGGCCTTGCAGTTCGGCTGATTGGTCTTCAAACCGCTGCCAGGTGCTGAACATGTGTCGCACGGTGTCAAGCAACAACTCGCCATGCTGCGTGAGCGTCAGGCCGCGCCCCAAAGGTTCAAACAAGGGCACACCCACTGCAGACGTCAGCTCCTTGATCTGCATGGACACGGTGGGTTGCGCCAGGTGCAATGCCTTGGCCGCTTTGCCGACGCCGCCCAAGCGGGCCACGGCTTCAAAGCTTCGCAACTGAACCAGGGTAGCCCGGGGCACCCGGTCCAAACCCAAAGGGGTGGCGCTCACATCACTCATCAATTTTCCTGATTATTTCCATCAGAACATATCACTTTACAGGATATAGCAAGTAACGGCACAGTCACGTCCAATGCAACACCGATGGTCTGTATGTCGTTTGATACCTTCCTGGACCCCGCCATTTTGTTTTTCGTTTTTGGCATGGCCGCCGGATTGGTCAAATCGAATCTGGAAATTCCACAGCCGATTTCACGCTTCTTGTCGCTGTACCTGCTGATGGCATTGGGCCTAAAAGGTGGCTTTGCCTTGGCAAAATCCGGCCTCACCGGCGAGGTTGGCTTGACCTTAGGCTTGGCTGTGGTGCTGGCCTTTGTGGTGCCTGCGATGGCTTACGTGTTCCTCAAACGCTTGGTCAGCCGGTTTGATGCGGCAGCCATTGCCGCCACGTATGGGTCAGTCAGCGCCGTGACTTTCATCACAGCCACGCAATACCTGGATAACCAAGGCACGGCTTTTGGTGGGCACATGGCTGCGGCCATGGCTTTGATGGAATCCCCAGCCATCTTGATCGCCGTGGTGCTGTCCAACATGATTCGACAAAAGTCATCTCCTGGTGCTCATGCACCAATCGGACGGGTGCTGCACGAATCATTGACCGATGGCGCGCAACTGTTGTTGCTGGGCGCGATGGTGATCGGCCTGGTCAGCGGCGCAGCGGGCCAAAAAGCCATGCAACCGTTTACAGGTGATCTGTTCAAGGGCATGCTGGCCTTCTTCCTGCTGGACATGGGCCTGCAAGCTGCACGCAACGTCAGCGGCATCAAAGACCAATCCCTTTGGTTGATCGCCTATGCTTTGGTGGCACCCCTGGTGCATGCCAGCCTGGCGCTGGCCTTGGCGTGGGCCTTTGGCATCTCTGCAGGCAACGGTGCGCTGTTGATGGTGCTAGCCGCCAGCGCGTCTTACATTGCTGTGCCGGCAGTGGTTCGCCACGCCATCCCAGAGGCCAACCCATCGCTGTATTTCAGCCTGTCTTTGGGCTTGACCTTCCCGTTCAACATCCTGGTCGGCATCGCACTTTACGTTCAGGTGGCACAACGCATACTGCACTGAAGCACTGCGGGGCAGATGGTCGGGCTCTCGCGTTATCGCGATACCATCTCTCTGTTCATTCTCGATCAAAGCCCATGCGTATCCTATTGGCAGAAGATGATCCGCTCCTTGGTGACGGCCTGCGTGCAGGGCTGCGTCAGCAAGGCTTTCAGGTTGACTGGGTGCGTGATGGCCTGGCGGCCGAACGCGAGCTACGCGCTCAGCCCTATGCGGCAGCTGTGCTGGACCTGGGACTGCCAATGGTGGATGGCCTGACTGTTTTGGCCCATGCCCGCCAAAAAGGCATCACACTGCCCGTTCTGATTCTGACGGCTCGTGACGCGATATCAGACCGCATCAAAGGGCTCGACTCTGGCGCAGATGACTATGTCGTCAAACCCGTCGACCTGCATGAATTGGCGGCACGTTTGCGAGCCTTGATACGGCGGGCTCACGGCCAAACCCAAGAGCTCCTCCATGCTCAGAACGTGAGCTTGGACACCGCAGCACGCGTGGTCACGGTTGCCAATGAACCTGTGACACTGTCAGCACGCGAATTCGACCTGTTGCACGCCCTGATCCTCAACGCCGGTCGGGTGATGTCCAGAGAGCAACTGGAGCAACACCTCTACAGCTGGGGGCAAGAGGTGGAAAGCAATGCCATTGAAGTGCACATTCACCACTTGAGAAAAAAGCTCGGGACCTCACTGATTCAAACTGTGCGAGGCATCGGATACATGCTGACCAAGGATGAAACACCCTCACCATGAGCCGCCCCCTTTCCCTTCAAAATCGCTTGCTCGGTTTATTGCTGAGCCTGGTCACGGTGGTGTGGATCGTGACCGCCATCGCCACATGGTTTGACACGCGCCATGAACTGCATGAATTGCTGGATGGCCACCTGACACAGGCGGCCGCCCTTTTGGTGGCGCAACAAGCGCATGAACTCGACGAAGACGAAACACACGTCGAGGCGCCATCTTTGCACCGCTACGCCCCCAAAGTGGCCTTTCAGGTTTATCACGGCGACCAGCAGGTTGCGCACTCGGCCAACGCCCCGATCACCCCTCTGGCTGGCCGGCATCCGGGTGAAAAAGTGGAAGGGTTTCAGACTCGCGATATTGACGGCGTCACCTGGCGGGTGTTTTCGGCGCGGGGCAGGGAGCGTGACATTCAAGTCCATGTGGGCGAGCAGATTGATTCTCGCTCTGCCATATTGTGGGCACTGCTGCGCAGCACGCTGTGGCCCATGTTGCTTGCCCTGCCAGTGTTGGCGCTGTCAATCTGGTGGGCAGTCAAACAGGCTGCAGCACCGTTGCGAGAGTTGCGACTGACCCTTGCACACCGGGAGCCAGCAGAACTGTCCCCCATCGCCCTCCACCGCGCCCCGGAGGAAATGATGCCCATGCTGGATGCGTTGAATGCACTCTTCCAACGGATCCAGACACTGATGGACTCAGAACGACGCTTCACAGCGGACGCAGCACATGAACTGCGCACCCCCATTGCAGCCATTCGGACTCAGGCCCAGGTTGCGCTTGCCGAAGCAGACGACGCCTTACGCCGACATGCATTGCTGAGCACCCTAGAAGGGTGCGACCGCGCCACACGCTTGGTCGAACAACTGCTGACCCTATCCAGACTGGAAACCGGTGCCACCCCCATTTTGGCCCGACTGGATCTGAGCGGCCTGGTTCAGCACGTCATGGCGGATGCGGCGCCCCAGGCCATTCAAAAGCAACAGACCATCGAACTGGATGCAGACCAGGCGTGCGTTGTGGCAGGTGATGCCACCTTGTTGTCGGTGCTGGTTCGTAACTTGGTTGACAACGCCATCCGTTACAGCCCATCGGGCGCGCATGTCCACGTCGAACTGAAACAGGACATGGGCGCCCCCACACTGATGATCGAAGACAGTGGGCCAGGCTTGAGCCCCGAAGATCTCCAACGCATCGGGGAGCGATTCTTCCGCGTGATGGGAACGGGAGAAAGTGGCAGCGGCCTGGGATGGTCTATCGTCCAACGCATTGCAACGGTACATCACGCTCAGTTGCAAGCAACCCGATCTCCGATCCTGGGTGGATTGAAAATCACGGTTCGCTGGCCTCAGGCCACTCAATCATCGTCATCATCATGATCATCTGACGGCCTGTTGGCCTGCACCAGCACATCCCCATCCGGTGCCTGAGCTGGTGCAGCTTGCCACTGCGTCCACCAAAATCCCAACACAGCAGCCAGGATCAAAGCACCCAACCAAATGCGGTTGCGAGGCACCAGATCCGGACCGCGACCAGGTGCTCGGCCAGTCACCATCAACCGAAGCGGGTTATCTGACTTGATGACAGCCCCCACGAGCACAACAGCCAAGTGGCCCAGCACGAATGCCAACAGCCCATTGCCTGCCACCTCGTGGACTTCCTCAAACCAATCCCCCAACCACTCCTGGTCGAGTACATAACCCGATGCGGTGGTCAAGACGACCGCCGCGAGCAAAGCCACAATCGCCAGGGTGTTCAACCCCGCTTGCAAAGCGGGCCATTTGAACTGGCCAAGTTGTGCGGCCTTGACCGAGCCCATCAAAGCCCGAAAACGTGCGGCCCAAGCCGTCCAGCGTGCGGGCTTGGGGCCCAGCAACAGCCAGATGAGACGGAAACCCACCAACCCGATCATCGTGTAACCCAGGGTGATGTGGACCAGACGCCAGCGCTCGCCATCCGACGTCGCGTATGCACCCACAAAGCTCAAGGCCAGCAGCCAATGGAACACCCGCGTGGGCGCGTCAATCATGCGACGAGAGGGTTGGGCCTGGCTTTCTGACACAGCAGAAACAGATGTCGTTGTCATATCAATGGTCCTATTCAAGGTCCTATTCGTTCACCGAGGAATCCGTACTCGGTGCTCATTGAAATCACCTTGCTCCGCCCCGGCATGACAGGCCATGCAATTGGCGGCGCTTTTGATGGAGGCGCGCTGCCAGACGGACGGCGAAATCTCGTCATGCTCATGCACAAACCATCCGGTGCGCGTGATGCGGTCCTGCGCTGGGCGTGTCGCGGCAGGCGCTGCATTGGCCGTCAGCCACGTGCTGAGCTTGCTCACGGAGGCCGCATCCAAAGAAGCATCACTGCCATAGTGCTTAGGCAAGCCCGTCATGATGGCTTGCCAAGACGCGGCGGGCAGCATCCCGGGGGGGTAGGCCATGTGGCACGCCGCACATTCCTGCTTGTAAAGCGGTAGCTGGACGGTGCGCGTGTGAAGACGCTGGCGCCCCTCATCATGTCTCTCGTCGTCATCGGCCCAGGCCACGCCCCCGGCGACCAAAGCCAGTGCCGACAACACACCCACCCAGATTGAACGTTGCTGTTTCATGGTGAAGGCTCCTCAAGGTTTGACACTGATCAACCAGGCCATCACATCGGCCTTCTCGGACGCGGAGCACTCTCGCTCCAGCACATCTTTGCAATTGCGTTTGAACCATTTCTCGACCTTGCTGGGATCCGTCAAGCGCTCTGGATTGAAGCCCGGCGCCAAAGGTCGAATGACCTTCCCCGTCGACGCATGTTTGCCGTCTTGAGAGGCACTGGCACCGTGACACGAGGCACAACTCCATTGACCGCCATGACGGGTGTTAAAGAACTGCTGGCCGCGTGTTACGGATGGGGGTGTCCCCGCTTGCTGGGCATAGCCCTTCAACAACTCTGTCGGGGTGGCCGCCCACGCAGTGGGCAGCATGCTTGCCCCAACCAACCCCAACCCAGACAGAACCCACAACCATGATTTCGTGCGCATATGCACCTCCATGGCTTCATTGTGAAAAAACGACCTTAAATCAGTCTTAAATGGATCTGCGCCCGCACTCCAGCAGTCGAGTGCGCCGTCATACACGCCCTTTTCCGTGCGAAATACACACCTGGCATGTCACCTGCCCAAAATGAAAAACCCCAGGTGTCGAAACAGCAACATGGACCATTCCTTTTTCGAACGCATCTTTGCGCGGGCCTTGCCCCGCCACGACGCAAAGCAATCCGTTCGCATGCAGCGTTTTTTGATGGCGGCCGCCACATATGTGATGACGATTGGCTTGACGAGCCTGTCGGCCTATCTCGGCTTCATCGAATGGCATGCCGTCAGCTTCATGACCATGGCCATGGCCATCCTGCTCGTCAATGGCGTCTTCTATTTTTTGATCCGCAGCGATCTGAACTTGAAGTTCAAAGACCCCAGCCTGACGCAACAACAAATCTTTGCTTGCTGCATGGTTTGCATGATTCCGGTTCACTATGCGCAGACAGAAGCGCGTGGCATGTTCTTGATGCTCTACATCGTCCCGATCAGTTTTGGGATGTTCAAGCTCAACCTGCGACAAATGATCGAAATCGCCATTTTTGGCACCGCCCTGTATGCGCTCGACACAGCTTGGGGCTTGTACATCGGCAGCAGTCGGCTCAACCAACGTGCTGAGATCTTGCACCTGGTCATCCTGTGCGCCGTGTTGCCTTGGTTCGCGGCCTTTGGTGGATACAACAGCGACCTGCGCAAAAAAATGCGCGAGTCCAAAGTTGCAGCAGAAATCGCGAGTGAATCCAAAAGTGAATTCCTCGCCAACATGAGCCATGAAATCCGCACACCCATGAACGGGGTGATTGGGATGCTGGGCTTGCTGCTGGGCAGCGATTTGAAGCCGCAACAAAAAGAGTTTGCCGAAGTAGCCCGAGGCAGCGCAGAGAGCCTGCTGGGCCTGATCAACGACATCCTGGACTTTTCCAAGATCGAAGCGGGCAAGCTGGCCATCGAACCCATCCCCTTTTCCGTCCGGTCCACCGCCGAGGCGCTGACAGATTTTCAGTTACTGGCCGCCGAAAAGAAAGGCTTGGATCTGATTTTGCAAATTGATCCCACCCTGCCTGACGACCTGGTTGGTGACCCAGGCCGGATCCGACAAATCGCATCCAATTTGGTCAGCAACGCGATCAAGTTCACCAAGGACGGACAAGTCATCATCCGGGTCTTGCAGGCTGGCCCCATCGATACACACGCGCATCTGCGTGTGGAAATCATCGACACAGGCATTGGCCTGACGCCCGAGCAACAGCAACGCCTGTTTCAAAAATTCTCACAGGCTGATTCGTCCACCACACGGGTGTACGGCGGAACAGGACTGGGCTTGGCCATCTCGAAACAACTCGTCGAATTGATGGGCGGCACCATAGGGGTCCACAGTACGCCTGGTCAGGGCAGCACATTTTGGTTCACCCTAGATTTGCCGGTTGCTGGCACCGCAGATACAGCAGGTACAGCCCAACTCACGGCACCCAGCGTTCATGCAGGCAAAACCATGTTGTATGCAGCAGACCACCCCACAACCCGTCAAGTGCTGGGCGATGAGTTGGGCATGTTGGGCTTCAAAACGTTGCAAGCGTCATCGGGCTTTGAAGCCTTGAACGCGATCCAATCGGCTACTGATAAGGGCACGCCGATCGACGCGGCCATTTTGTCCATCGATTTATCCGGCCTGGATGGGGTCACACTGGGCACCGCCTTACAGGACGAAGCCAAACTACGACAGACCCGATTGATCATTCTGGGGCCAGCCTCACGACAGTCTGAACAAGCCACCTTGGTGGCTGCAGGTTTCTTGGGCTACCTGTGCAGCCCGATACGCCGAAGGGATGTTCGCAACATCGTGGAAGCGGTGCTTGCACCGCCGCCCCGTCCGCTTGAATTCATCACCCGACATGGCCTGGTCGCAGCCATTGAAGACGATGGCAAAAACACGCCAAGCCAGCACCCCTTCCTCAATTGCCGCATCCTGGTTGTCGACGACAACACGGTGAACCAGAAAGTGGCTTCGGTCATGCTGCAACGCTATGGCTGTATGGTCGATGTGGCGGCCAATGGCATCGAAGCCTGCAACATGGTCAACATGTTGCCCTACGATCTGGTGTTGATGGATTGCCAAATGCCCGAGATGGACGGCTACCAAGCCTCACAAGCCATTCGCAAGCGTGAGGCCGAGCAGCGCGTGCTTCGGCGCATCCCCATCATCGCCCTGACAGCCAACGCCATGGAAGGCAATGCTGAAAAATGCCTGGCCGCAGGCATGGATGCCTACCTGAGCAAACCCATCAGGCCTGAGGCGCTGTATGACACCTTGCTGCAGCACCTCTCGCGAAGCGATCCGCCAACGGCCGTGCCCAGCTCGTGGCACAAGGCCAGAACACCGACCGACTTGTACGCCGGATTCAAGGAGATGCACGACATCCTCGGCGAGTCCTATGCTGAATTGGCTCAGCTATACCTGACGGAGGCCCCCATCAAGGTCAAACAACTGACAGAAGCGATGACCCAAGGCAACCTTGATGCCACACACAGCATCGCTCACCACCTGAAGGGGAGTTCACTGTCTTTGGGCGCCACAGACCTGGCTGAACTGCTGGCTGTTTTAGAGGCCGCGGGGAAAGCGGGTGACCAGGGCACCATCAGTTTGAACAGCCCCAAACTGATGTCAGTGTTTGCGCAAACCGAGTTAACCATGAACCATTTCTTGCAGGACGAAATCAGCACAACCGTCCGCTGATCACATTAGCGCTTTCCCTCGACACCCCTTTTTTAGGGGTTTTCATGCGTTGTCCGTCACAAGTGTTTAACGAGACCATGATCCCCCCGATACACGGGGATCATTCAATTCGAGACATTTGAATTACCGACAGGCACAACATGAAAAAGATCCTGATCACAGCCGCAATCGCTCTCGTTGGCGCATTGACCGGTGCTCAACCAGCGATGGCCGCTGGCTACACCCAAACCAAATATCCCATCGTCTTGGTGCATGGCCTGTTCGGCTTTGATAGCATCTTGGGCATTGACTACTGGTATCGCATCCCGGAAGCACTGCGCGCTGACGGCGCCCAAGTGTTCGTCACCCAAGTATCGGCCACCAACGCCACTGAAGTACGCGGCGAACAGTTGCTGACGCAAGTCAAACAGATCTTGGCCATCACCGGCGCCAGCAAGGTCAACCTGATTGGACACAGCCACGGCGGCCCAACAGCGCGCTACATCTCCGGCGTGGCCCCTAGCCTGGTCGCATCGGTCAGCAGCGTAGGTGGCGTGAACCGAGGCTCTGACTTTGCAGATGCCTTGCGTGGCGTGCTGCCCAACGGATCCCCCTTGACTGGCGCTGTGGCGGCCACCGTTGACGCGACCTTGACCGCGTTGATCCAGGGTTTATCGGGCCAATCGTCGCTGCCTAAGGATGCCAATGCCGCATTGAACTCGTTGTCGACAGCTGGCTCGCTGGCCTACAACGCCAAATTCCCTGCAGGCGTCCCCACCAGCGGTTGCGGCAACGGTGCCACCGTCGTCAATGGTGTGCGCTACTACTCTTGGGGTGGCTCGACGCCATACACCAATATCCTGGATCCGATTGATGCGCCCTTGTTGCTCACCAGCGCCTTCTTCAGTGGCAAAGCCAACGACGGCTTGGTCTCTGCTTGCTCGATGAACCTGGGCCAAGTCATCCGCACCAACTACATCATGAACCACTTGGACGAAGTGAACCAGACTGTTGGCTTGGTCAGCATCTGGGAAACCAACCCGGTTGAGCTGTTCCGCCAACACGCCAACCGCCTGAAGTCGGCTGGCCTCTGATCGCATCAAACTGCCATCTCAAAAAGACCGCCTAGGCGGTCTTTTTTTGGAGAAAACCATGACTAGCAAGATTCTACTGAAAACCACTGCCAACAAGTCAAGAATCGCGTGGGCCCTGGCCGCAGGCGTGGGCGCCTTGATGACCTTGGTATTCACCCACGGAACCGGACCAGCAGACCCAAGCCATGCACCCTCGGTTATTGGCAGCTCAAATGGCAACGACCTCGCCCGCACCTTCATGGGCACTACACCTGACGGCACGCTGGCCAATCAAGGCAAGGACTTGATCCTCAGCCCTGAACTGATCCGGCGCTTTGAATACCATTTGACCGCCGTTGGCGAACGCACGCAGGCACAGATTCGCGAAGCGATTGTCAAAGACATCACGACAGAACTGAACGAAAAAGGCCAAAAGGAAGCACTGCGTATCCTTGATGCTTACTTGAAGTTCAAAACGGCACTGGGTTCGGTCGATCAACCCAAAATGACCGAGATCAGCGGGGCGGCGCTAGCGCGCCACTTCAGGTCCATCCGTGACCTGCGGGCGCTGTACTTTCAGCCCAGCGAAGTCGCCGCACTGTTTGGCAATGTCGATGAATACGACGATTACACCGCCAAGAAGTTGGCCATCGTTCAAAACAAGTCACTGTCAGACGCCGACCGCGAAGCGCAACTTCAATATCTGAAGAACACGCTGAGTGCGGAAAGCCGCGCCAACGTTGAGCAACCCGTCGTACACCTGACCTTGGCTACCAAGGAAGAACAAGCACGGCAACAAGGTGCCACGCCAGCCGAGATTCAACAAATCAGAACCAATTTGGTTGGCGCGGATGCAGCCAAACGCCTGGAAGCGCTGGATCGTGAGGAAGCGGCCTGGAAGGCCCGCATCAAACAGTATCAGGAAGCTCGCGCCACCTCACCCGAGAGCGCACAGCAACTCAAGCACAACCTGTTCACGCCTCAAGAACAATTGCGCTTGGCTGCCTACGAATAAACATTCAATCAGGGAGGGCTTGCGTCGATGACGCCCCTCATGAACGCTGCCTGTTAGCCCGCTGACCATCCTTTGGATGGCTTCGTTGCCAGCTGATTGCAGCGCTGATCACGGTGATCAGGAAGTAAGCCATCGCCACCGCATTGAGCCCGGCCCCGAGGACACGCCAACGATCATCCCACGCGCCAGCCAACAAGCGACACAACAGAGACAGATGCAGCACGCACAGAGGCCCATAAAAGCGGGCATCAAAGTGCAATTTGACCCGCGCCACAGCAGGCAAGATCACGGGGGCGTGCCCCATCACCATGCTCAACACAAAGCCCAAGCCCAACGCATGCAATGCGGCATCTCGGGTGCCATACCCATTGGCTGCGGCGATCCAGCACACACCTGCAGCAGCCAACCAGGCATAGCCACTCAGCAAACAAACCGCCATATAGCGGCTCAGGCCATGGGCTCGTATCGTGCGACGGGCAATGTCGAACAGCCCCAGCCACAAAGCCAGAGACAACAGCGCGCCCCCATACAGCCCACCGCCCATGACGCTGTCGCGCGATGCCAATGACACACCCGCAACCATCACGCCCACGATCAACCACAACGCCAGACGCGCAGCGGAAGGCACCTTGGTCAGACGCGTCATTTCCAGCCGTTCTGCGGCAATGGTCAAGATCAAAAAGCCGAACCACGCTGACAGCACACTGTCGCTCAGCCCCGCCACCATGAAACGGGACGTACCCATCAACCACACCAAAGCCGACAGCAACAGCATCCACGTGTGCTGAGCCGATTGCCGCTTGACGATCACCGCGTTGACGAGCACAAACACCACGGCTGCCACCTCAAACAGGGCTGCCCCCCAGGCATATTGGCGAACCAACAAACACGCTGCGCCCAAAGACGTGGCCAGGGGCACGACAAAAGCCCATGCAGCGCGCAACGCCACGGCACGTTCGATGCCGATGACGGTGCCCAAAAAACCGCAAATCATCAACGCAGAGTGCAAGCCCGATGCTTGCTTAGCCCAATCGAAAGCGGCCAACTCAGGCAAGGGCACGCCAGCCCGCAACAGACCACCAACCACCCCACTGATCAAACTGACGGCCACCAGGGCCATCATCAGCGGACGTGCCACCAGCAAAGTACGGCTCACCATTGCATCATCTGCCTGGCCCGCTCGCTCATGCGATCGGGTGTCCAGGGTGGCTCCCAGCAGATTTCAACCTCGATCTTCATGTCTGCCGGCACCACCCGATCCAACTCAGCCTGCACATCGTCAATGATCACATCGGTGACGGGGCAGGCAGCCGATGTCATGGTCATCAACACATGCACCTTGACCGCCGTCACGGTCACGGCATACACCAAGCCGACGTCCACGATGGACAAAGCCACCTCGGGGTCCACAACCTTTTGCAAGGCCTGCGCAATAGGCTGGCGCAATGATGCGTCACCGTCATAGTCAAAGGGGGAAGACTCTTGCATGGGCTGGCGCTCAGTAAAAACAATGTGTGGCAAGGCCGATGTTATCCATCTCCCTTGACGCGAGAGGCAGATCCCCTTCATGGCAACATAGCTTTGCTTTGCATCAAGCCCCCAACAAACCAAGCGACATGACGCTGGATTTATTCGCCCAAGAAGACGAACCCCAAGGCATGGAGCCCTTGGGAGCCCAAGCTTTTGTGCTGCGTGGTTTTGCGCGGGCACAAAGCCCCACCCTGATCTCTGCCATCGACGCGATCGTGCAGGCAGCGCCGTTTCGGCACATGGTTACCCCCGGAGGCTTCACCATGTCAGTGGCGTTGACCACCTGTGGGTCAAGGGGCTGGGTGTCAGATCAGCACGGATATCGCTACAGCACAACCGATCCGATGAATGGGCAGGCGTGGCCGGCCATGCCCGATGCCTTGCGCGACTTGGCACAGCAAGCCGCCACGGTTGCGGGCTTTTCAGATTTTGAGCCGGATGCCTGTTTGATCAACCGCTACGTGCCCGGCAGCAAAATGAGCCTGCATCAAGACAAGGACGAGCGTGATCTGCGTCAGCCCATCGTCTCAGTGTCCTTGGGTATTCCTGCCACTTTCTTGTTTGGGGGCCTGCAGCGCAAAGATCCCACGGTTCGTGTGCGTCTGACCCATGGCGATGTGGTGGTGTGGGGTGGCGTGGACCGCCTGAGGTTTCACGGCATCGTGCCCCTGAAGGACAACACCCACCCGCTGCTGGGCGCACAACGGTTCAACCTGACCTTTCGCAAAGCCGGCTGAGCCCTCAGCGTTGTTGCGTCATTTTCAGGGTGTACAGGTAAAGCCCTTCGACTTTTTCCCGTGCCCAAGGTGTCTTGCGCAAAAACTTCAGGCTAGAAGACACGCTGGGATCGTGTGTGAAGCAACGGATCGGTATCCGTTGACCTAACCCGTCCCAGCCGTAGTAGTCAGCCAAGTCCTCCACCATGCGAGCCAGGGTCACACCATGCAGCGGGTTGTTTGTCTGTGTCTGATCCGTCATGGGGTGAATTATCGGTTGGGATGCCCAGAAACGAAACAAGCTCCCACCAAGGAGAGCTTGTTCAGGTTCAATCGCTTGGATCTGAATGGAATCAGAACAATTGCAGGCTGATCCAGTAAGCCACGCCCGCCACAAAAGCTGAGGCAGGAATGGTCAAAATCCAGGCCCACACGATGTTGCCGGCCACACCCCAACGCACCGCGCTGGCACGTTGAACCGAACCCACACCCACGATGGCACCAGTGATGGTGTGCGTGGTCGAAACTGGCACACCCATGGCCGTGGCGATGAACAAGGTCAACGCCCCGCCCGTTTCAGCACAGAACCCACCAACTGGTTTGAGTTTGGTGATCTTTTGCCCCATGGTCTTGACGATGCGCCAGCCACCAAACATGGTGCCTGCACCAATGGCTGCATAACAAGCCACGATGGTCCAGCCAGGAGGAGACTTGTCTGCAGCGGATGCATAACCGGTCGAGATCAACAACATCCAGATGATGCCAATGGTTTTTTGAGCGTCGTTACCACCATGGCCCAAGCTGTAGGCACCTGCAGAAACCAATTGCAAGCGCCTGAACCATCGATCCACCTTGGATGGCGCCGTCCTGCGACAGATCCAGGCGACCAGCACCATCATCAAAGACCCCAAGGTGAAGCCCAACAGCGGGGACACGAAGATGAAGGTGACCGTCCGAATGATGCCGGTTGCCATCAAGGCACCAGCCCCGGCCTTGGCCATCACCGCACCCACGATGCCGCCAATCAGCGCATGTGACGAACTGCTGGGGATACCGTAGTACCAGGTGATGAGGTTCCAGGTAATGGCGCCACTCAGCGCGCCAAACACCACATAGACATCCACCACACCTTTGTCGGCAATGCCCTTACCCACCGTGGCAGCAACGCTAAGGTGGAAAATGAAAATGGCCACAAAGTTGAAGAACGCGGCGAACGCCACAGCTTGCGTCGGGCGCAGCACACCCGTGGAAACCACGGTGGCAATCGAGTTGGCAGCGTCATGGAAGCCGTTCATGAAGTCGAACAGCAAAGCCAGAATCACCAACGCGACGATGACCCACAGGGCCACCTGTACGGTTGTCATGGTCAGTCCCCTCGCATCAGGAGTTCTCGAGGATCACGCCCTCGATCAGATTGGCCACGTCCTCGCACTTGTCGGTGACGGTTTCCAGCAATTCGTAAATGGCCTTGAGCTTGATCACTTCACGCACATCAGGCTCTTCACGGAACAGCTTGCTCATGGCATTGCGCAGCACGCGGTCGGCGTCTGATTCGAGCTGGTCGATTTCTTCGCAGGTCTTCAGTGCCGCTTCAGCCGTCTTGGCATTACCGATGTCGTCAAGCAAAGCCACGGCGGCCTTCAGGCGCTCGCAGCTCTTGACGCACAGATCAGTCAAACGAATGATTTCATCGGTCATGGCGCGAACGTCGTACAGCGCCATGGTTTCGGCGGCGTCCTGCATCAGGTCAGCGACGTCGTCCATGGTGTTGATGAGCGAGTGAATTTGCTCACGGTCGATCGGCGTGATGAAGGTCTTGTGCAGCAAGCGGTTGACTTCTTGCGTCACGCGGTCAGCCGCACGCTCTGCGTTGTCCACGTCCTGGTTGAATTTTTCACGCTGCACAGGGTCCGCGTAGTTCTTCACCAGATCGGCAAAGGCGTGCGCAGCCACGACGATGTGGTTGGCGTGCTGATTGAACAGCTCAAAAAAATTGCCCTCACGGGGCAGCAGCTTTCCGAAGATCATGGATTCGACTCGCGTGTCACGAAGGTGACATTAACTTGAGGTAAAGGGTATTTTACCCGCCGTTACGGATCCAGCCAAATCACCTTGGCTTCCGTTCGCGCTCATCAATCGTCGTCGGCGTCAGTTGGGGTACATCAATTGAAAGATCTCCACGGCACTGATGCGGCGGCATTGCTCTCGATCATGGATGTCGCTGGTGTCGAAGAAGTAGGCGTATTGCAGACTGGCTTCAGCCTCCTGCTCGACGATTTCCCACGCTCGACATGACGCGGGATCGGAGATTTCGTCACGCATGAAATCTCGCTCAGGTTTGGTCGCCATGTATTCAGCGAGTGCATCCATGGTTCGGGCGTAGTGCACACGGTCTGGCTCGGGCAAACCACTGGTGTGATATCCGCTGCACATCGCCTGTTCCAGATCGTCGTAGACCTTGGCGCGCTCAGCCATGTCCTGCGCCTGACGCAGGGCATTGTCATGCTCGAACTGGCGCTGCCACTCAGGCGCACCTTTGTTGTTCAAAGCCGCTTGGGCCATTTGAAGGAAAGAGGCCTGCCGGATTCGAATTTCCTGGGCCAAGACACCTGGCGTCTGATTAGAAGGGGTGCTCGGCACCTCAACCAATTCACCATCGTCCAGGTACTGATAGATCAATACCGGAGACTGAGCAGGATCGGCGCCCTGTGGCATCGCCAGTTTGTGGGGACGAGTCTTGTCAATGCGGTCTGATTGAATCATGACCAGATCTCATGAATGAGAACGAACACACAGCGCAAGACCATATTGCCTCCAAAGCCCCACCAGGTAGATCATGGGTCTCGGACCAGTATGGTTGATGTTTGGTGCGTCTGATCAGGCAAACAGCGCACCGTTTACACAGGTATTACGCTGTCAGACGTCGTTTCGATCTGGCCGAGTGAGGTCCGCTTTGTAATCGGCCAACATCGCATCCAACTTCGCATCATTGCGCGTGAAGGCTCGGCAGTATTTGCATATGGCGATGTGCAATTTGGCTTGCAAACGTTCGTCCAGTGGGGCACCGTCCAGTTGTCCGGACGTGAGCTTGAAGACGTATTCCTTGCACTTCATCACAGCGTGCTCCCTTCAAACCAGCTCTGGTTCAGGCATATCTGGATCTGCTTGCGTGCTCTGCTCAAGCACTGCCAATAGTCCGACTTGGTCAAACCCAAGGTGGCGCAAATTTCTTCAGGTTCGCAATCCAAAAATTCTTTCATGCTGAACACCCTCGCTGGTTTACTGGGCAGCTTGTTGACGCAAACATCAACCACAGTGAAGAACTGCTCCGTCCGGAGTTGCTCATCGGGCGTTGTCCAGGTCTTGGGGGCCACACCTTCAGCCCAATGATGGCGATCATCGAACAGCACGTTATCCAGATCATCTTCAAACGCATCGCTGTACCCGACTTCTGGTCGATACTTCATCCGCAAGCGATCCGTGATCTTGTGTTTGAGGATGCCAAACAGGTAGCGTTTGGGGTCCACATTGGCCAAGGTTTCGGCCGTCACGGACAAGGCTGCAGCGAGTGCATCCTGGACAGCGTCTTCGGCATCTTCGCGCGGTTGCAAATGCAATTGGGCAAACCGCATCATGGGTCCACGCCATTCACGAGCCCACTGGGCGAAGTCCGAAGTCAAGGTCATGTCGTGATGAGTCGGGTATGAAACCTCTGTGCCCAGCGGCGCCAAGCATCTACGGCGTATTGTCCACCGCCTTGCGTGACGAGGGCCACCAACATGATCGCCAACATCAATGGCACCTTGAACCCCTGCCCTGCCTCGGTTTCAATCTGATTCCAACCAGCCCACCCCAGGTCAAAGTGCACGGTGTACACCGCCACATAGGTGATGAACAATAGCCCCAGGGCAGACAATCGAGTGAACAACCCCAGCATCAAAGCTGTACCGAGCACCATCTCGCCCACACCGGCCGCCACCCAATTGGCTTGAACTGGTAACCAGGCCACGATGGCAGGAAAGTCCAGCGCAGCAAACCACTCAGGTGCCTCCAGGCCTCCTGATAGTTTGGTGAAACCCGCCAGCACAAACTCCAGGCCCACCCACAGGCGCAATGCGAGCAAGCCCAGGCCGTTGATCGAATCAAGCGCTTTCTCGCGCCAGGAAAGTAAGAAATTCATCTTTCAAATCTCCGTAATAGTTCGAGGTCCATTGGGACTGACGCACAAATTCCTCGATCAAAGTACGCCAGGCCTCGTCGCCCAGTTCTGCTTTGACCTTGGGGTAATGCGCCTCCACCATCTGGCTGGCGCCCAGGTAGACCAGGTAGCGATACACACGCATGCCAGGCTCGGTATAGCCGTGGGGGACCTCATCCGTACGCCCCCTCACATAGTCATAAAACGCAGACATGCCAACTCCTGGTTGATGGTGTCCATGTCGGGCACATCGTTGTCCCATTCCAGCAAGATCGGAATGCCATGTAGCCGATGCAATTGCAAAGCCGCTTGCACGGTGTCGGCTGCCACGGGTTGACTGTGCGTGTCGATGTACATGCCAAACCG
>JACCDG010535812.1_pt1 | contig 20241 bp, 20 predicted proteins | sample 7442471 | NCBI WGS metagenome assembly JACCDG01 (sample SAMN15323444, study PRJNA562643) | freshwater metagenome | isolation source: river surface water | place: USA:Blue River Watershed | collected 2017-08-17 | reverse complement strand
TACTTTATCTATCTTATCACAGAAATAGTATTTTGTCAATGATATTTAAGGTCAATTATACTGGACTAAAACCACACTTCCTTACCTCTTTTTTATAGTCATTTATTATGTCATCAGCATCACACTCGTCTAGGGTGATGATTGTATTCATTACTTTAATGATATCAAACTATGCACCTTTGTATAACCCTTTCACTTTAGGACTTTCATGTACTCTGTTGCTTTCAAAAACTCATCATAAAGCCCTTCTCTTTTTAAGGCAGAAATGAACCAAGCATGATTGTAACCATCGACAATAAATTCATGAATGTCTTTTGAGAAATTATATGTTTCGCCGTCGGTATCATGAAAAGAGTCTTCCGATATTACTCGTTTTACTTTTTCGTAGAGATCGAGTAGCTCTTGCGTTGGCACATGTGATAACTCTACAGAGTGAATAAGTTCGTGTCGCAAGTTTTGATCATCTGATGAGGGGAACATTACAATGTGATCACCTCCGTGTCCGATTCCTGCATCCATAAAAGGAAGGTCTTTATCTAAATAGTAAATTGGAATATCTGTACGTATCGCAATACCAAGACGTTCAGCTTCTTGTGCAGATGATCCAAGTCTGAGAATTGTTAAAGTGAGTTTTTCTCCTTTTGGGTTAAATATAGCTATAGTGTCTCCTACTTTTTTAGCCTTAATTTTTTGTTCAAACGTTTCAGGGGTTGGGTTGCTTTCCATATATGTGATTACTTAGGTATTTTTGTCCCTTGATGAAAATACATTTGGGTCTTACCTTCCGACGAAGTCCAAAGAGAGCTTCTCAGTGATCTAAATTTTGTACCAGTATCAGGGTCAAGTTTAGATGTTATGTAGGTTACAAAAACTACAGAAGGAGAAAGTCTTGTAGCCTTAAAATCATCAACAGTAATTTCCAGATCTACTTGTTCTTCTTGTAAACTCTCAAGCGTATACGCTTTATCATATACAAAACCAGAGCTACCAAATTCAGTGAACTGATCTGAGAGTAGCTCTGACAACATCTCTTTGGAGTTGCGTACCTCTTTTTTATGTAGTCTCGTTTCAAGAGCGTAATACTTTTCTAGCTCTACTCCTTCGAGTTTTTCAGGGTAATTCATACTTAAATTATACCATCGTAAAATCGAAATGTCTTAGCTGTTATTTTTCTTGTAAATATCGCAATAAGACTAGAGCACTTCTCTCTTCGCTGATTGAACCGTCTAAGCACATTTTCTTGACTGACTCCTTATCAGCAAACTGAAAGGTAATATCTTCACCTTCTTCTAAGTCTTGGGAGGACTCGATAAATTCATGAACAACAAAATAAAATAAATCCCATACTACTGTTGCACCACAAACTGACTTATGAAAGAACGAGAGTTCTCTCACCTCAATCCCAGCTTCTTCTCTTGCTTCTTTAATTGCTGCCACTTTTGCAGATTCATTTATATCAACATTTGAACTTAGAGCATTATTATATTCATCCAAGGAATCATAAACTTTACCCCCAGGCAACCTATAATCATAACTATTTAGCTCACTACGAAATTCTTTGGTAAGTAGTATCGTGTTTCCTTTTGGAATTATTAATCTAGTGCCTGGTGAACGACGTGCATACTCAAAAACTTTTTTCTTGCCGTTAATATCGACTTCTTTCTGGACAACCTCAATAATTTTTCCTTGGTGAGTTATTTTTTCCATATCAGATAATTATATCATTTTCATAAAATAGATTATGGGGGAGGTAAAAACTACACTTCAAACACTAGAATAATTATTTTTTTGGCAATTTCTAGCTTATCCTTAAACGTCACACTCTCGCTATAAAAATCATGGAGAGCGAGATATAATTCTGGCTTAATCTCTTTTATTTTTTGAAGTCTCTGTTTCGGTGCGGGAGTCCACAACTGTCTAATATCAAAAAACAAACTGGTGAGTGCAAATATTTTATTGGTAAGAATAAAATTTGCTGTGGTTGGGTCATTATCAAATAATAAGCCAGACACCTTAACCTGATCTTCAGCATCGAATCTGAACTGACCTAACTGAAGTTCATTTATCGGCTGCTTGCCTTCCTTTAAAAAGGCCTCGACTTCATTTTGAAGGTCTTTTACTGTCCCATCTTTGTCATACAAAATTTTTGCAACTGCCCATAGACCCGCACAGTCGTCTCTGTGATTTTTCCAATAGTCTAGTGCTGATTTTCTTGTAGAAAAAATAATTTCAAATATTTGCCCATCTCTATGTTCTACCGCTCTTTGGTATCCATCGTTTACAATAACGATCAAATCAACATCACTATCATCCCTATTATTTCCTCTCGCCCAAGAGCCAAATAGAACAATACCAACGACGTCATCTCGTAATTTTAGTTCTTCTATAAATTTATGAGAAGTTTCATTCATACCCAAATTATACCACCGTAAAAACGAAATGTCTTAGTGCGTATTTACTCATTCGGCACAATACTAATCTTCTTCCCCGCCATAGTAATCCGACTCCGTAGACAGGTGAGTAATTCTCGCTTCTCCTGTATCAGACCATCTCTCAGTATGTACTTGGCATAGTTACGGATATCAATATCAGCTACTTTGACTGCTTTCTCCTTGATGCCAAGTAGCCCAAGTTGGAACTTCCTGTTCCTTTCTATCTCATCCTTAATCTTCTCTTTAATACTAATCTCATCTAAGTCGATAGTATCCATGAATGAGGAGAGTTGCTCTATCAAATCCTCCTCTTTCATATACCCACTCTTACAGTCCTTGTCATGGAATTTACAGCATCCATAGTAGACGTATCTATGCATATTGCCATTCTTCTGTTTCTTGAACTTCTCATCTGCGGTAATCCCTGATCCACAGAGTGTACACGTTATGAGCTTGGTAAAGGCGAACTCCTTGTTCTCGCTACTACTCTTTGTGGTATAGGTAAGCATTTTCTCTTGCACAGCATCAAAGAGTTCTTTAGTGATAATCGGTGTGTGCTTGCCTGTATACCACTGTCCTCCACCTTTAGGGTATTCAAAGGTACCGTAGTAGAAAGTGTTTCGTAAGGTAATGTAGATGTTACTTATGGAGAAGACTTTACCGTTTCTGGTCTTAAACTTCATCTCGTCTTTCAGCCATGCGTGTAGTCTCCGCCCGCTATAGTTTTCATATGCCACTTTCTCAAACATCTTCTTCACGATATGTGCTCGATGGGGATCCACTTCCACATGACACCGCTTATCCGTATTCTTACTGTTCAAGTACCCAGTTGGAGCAGTACACGGCCAGAGACCCATCTCACACCGTGCTCGTAACCCTCGCTTCACATTCACCATCTTGTTATCATTCTCAAGTTTGGCTTGACTCCCGAGTATCATAAGGAGAAACTTCTCATTCGGGTTATTACTAAACTTCTGACCATACGTACGTATCTCGCATAACTTACCAGAGTCCATGAGGTCAACGATTCGTCCAAGGTCTCCTGCATTACGACTGATACGGTCTGGTGCCCATGTCAGTATGGCGTTGAACTTTCCGCTCTTTACTTCTTCCACCACTTCATTAAAGACAGGACGCTGTCCTGCTTCTTTAGCAGAGTGTGACTCCTTCTTTATCTCCACTATCTCTAGATTATCCCTCTCTGCCATCTGAAGCATTTCCTTTATCTGACTGTCGATTGAGAGTACTTGCTGTTCTTCACTTTCAGTACTCTTACGAGCGTACAGACAGTATCTAACCCTTACGGGTGCTTGTAATTCTCTTGCTAACATTCCTATTGGTGCTGTTGTTTTCATACATACACATTGATGACGCAAACGCGCTTGTGTGTCCAGGAGGGGTTGTTGGTAACTGTATACCTAAGAAAACTAAGAAATCCATTGAAATATAGTGATTTACAGGAAATGCTTGACTTTTTGAGTGAAATGTGCTATGATATAAGTAGTTCTTTGAGTTATCTGACTTGCGTTTACCATAGCCTCAAACCTTTCATTTTTATGGAAATTTTGAAGCTATGGTAAACAAACTTTCGTTTGAGCCCTCTAGCACGGTCAAGCTACGTTCCTGTACGTGGTTAGCCAAATTCTAGGAGTTACTCCATGAGCAAGCCCTCACAAGGTCAGGTTCTGAACGCCATCGCCATCCTGATGAACAATGCGGACTGGGACGCCATCAATGGCACCGTCTTGCAGAAGGTCATCGACAACCCCCGTGACGCAGGTTTGCAGTTCACTGCATTCCTGAAGAACGGTGGACGTGTCATCCAAGGCGTTCCCAAGGTCATCCCCATCGGCCGCACCTCCGCTTTCGACCCGGTCGCCTTCATCGGCGAAGGTTGGTCGATCGCGGAAGAGGACGAGCGTTCGCTTGCACTCACCGAAGTTGATCTCTCCAAGGTCAACTTCGAAACGATGCTTGCGGAAGGTGAAAACTCGGTCGGCGGAGAAGAAAAGCTGAAGCGTCTCAAGGAGGCAGGTCACATCCGTCTCGACGCCAAGGCGTTCCAGACTTTCTGGGAAAACCCGCATCTCATCCCCGAGTCGTTCAAGCAGAAGACGAACAACAACACGACCTACATCTTCTTCGACGGAACCATCCTTCGTCACCCGCGCGGCTACCGCTGCGTCCTGTACTTGTACTGGCGCGTTGGCGAGTGGGACTGGTACTGCCGTTGGTTGGGCCACGAGTGGAGCGTGGGCCGCCTTTCTGCTGTCCTCGCAAGTTAGGACTTGATTTTGGTCACTTTGGTCTTTTAGATCCTTTGACCTTAGTCCTTGTCCCGCACGGTACTCCGTGCGGGACTTTTTCATTTTAATATTTTCGTAATGTTACAATTATGAGTGAGAGTAGGTGAATATGTGAGTGATCACGGTTGCTCGCTACCGAAATCAGTATCCATACACCGAGAGTATCTTAGATCATGGTTTAAGGTAGAGTGGTGTATGCAGAAACTTCACCCTAAACAAGCAAAACTTGTCGGGTAACAAAAAATGAAGATACTTGGTATAGAGTGCTAGAGCATTATCATGCCAAATACTATACAACTTCAAGAGTTACTACGAAGTACTCAAGGGGTGGTGGAATGGGAGGCACTCTATACAATCCTTCGGAACCCGAACGGCAACCGCTACGTCCTGTACTTGTACTGGAACGATGGCAAGTGGAACTGGAACTACAATTGGTTGGGCAACGAGTGGAACGTGAGCAACCAATCTGCTGTCCTCGCAACTATGTCATTTCTAAAAGCCGATATCTATCGGCTTTTAGTTTTCCTTTTCTGTCTGTTGCTTCGTAAGTTGCCCATGCCATCCACCCAGCATTCTCCCTACCTCATCAAACGGAAAAGAAATAGTAATATACTTTTTATCATCTATCGACTTACTCTCCCAGAGTATGAGAAGTAGCACTTTCACTGTATCCATTTTTCGTATTGCGATACGTACATATGGATGCTTTTCATCTTTCGAGAGAAAGCTCGCTTGAGCCACAGATTCTATTGCTTCAATCAAAAGCTGATCTATTTTCTGACCAAGTGTATGTCTGTGATGCTTTGGTAGAATCTGGTAGAGCTGTATCCACGTCATATACCCACTTTTTAGCTTTTCAAGCACTGGTAGTAATTGCGGGGGGGGGTAGACTTAACAAGATGAGAATTACTTTTAATCATTCATATAATGATATCATCTCGGTTGAGAATTTACTCTTGGCATGGAAGGAATTTAAGAAAGGAAAGAAATCACGTATCGATGTACAAATATTTGAGAGAAATCTCATGAGTAATATTCTGTCACTCCACCATGAGCTTGCCAATAAAACCTACAAACATGGTACCTATTTTGCTTTCAATATCTCCGACCCGAAGCCACGAAATATTCATAAAGCATCTGTGCGTGATAGATTACTTCATCATACTGTTTATCGGGTGCTGTATCCGTTTTTTGATAAAACATTCATCGTTGATTCGTACTCATGCCGAGTAAATAAAGGAACTCATCGAGCTCTCAGACGATTTGAATACTTCGCAAGAAAAATATCGAAGAATCACACGAAGACGTGCTGGGTGCTTAAGTGTGATATACGAAAATTCTTTGCTTCGATTGATCAAAAGATACTACTTGATATTTTGGATGGTTATGTCAGTGACAAGGATATAGTGTGGTTACTTACTACCGTCATTCAGAGTTTTTACTCTACGGAATCTGGTAAAGGCTTACCACTTGGCAATCTCACCTCACAGCTCTTTGTAAATATCTATATGAATGAGTTTGACCAGTTTGTGAAGCACAGGCTGAAAGCGAAATATTATATTCGGTACGCCGATGATTTTGTGATTCTGTCGACTGATAGAAATGAGGTAGAAATTTTTCGTCAAAAAGCTTCCGACTTTTTGACGGAGAGATTGAAACTTTCACTCCATCCAAACAAAGTGTCCATCGAGACCTTCTCTTCAGGAATTGATTTCTTGGGATGGGTGCATTTTCCGAAACATAGAGTGCTCAGGACTACTACCAAGAGAAAGATGCTTGGAAGAGTGAGTGAGAAGAATGTGACGTCGTATCTTGGGTTACTCTCGCACGGAAATACGTACGAGCTGAGCGAGGATTTGAAAAGGTCTTTACCCCTTCAAAAATTCCCAAAATAGGTATAGAGTTCCCCAGAGGTGCTCTCTTTTCTGATATCTCGCAGGTACATTGGTTACCCATAACAACCATGAAAAACATACTTTCGTATGATGACTATCAAAGAAAATTAAGTGAGCTTAGCACACCTGAAGAAGTAGCACAATTCGCTCAAGATCTCATTGCTCCCATGCTCACAAAGCTACAGAGTGATACAGGTGAGCAGAAGGGTGATGAGACACCATTTGTGCCTCTACCGAAGAAGTCCAAATACAACAGTAGAAACCCTTACGATCTAGAACCAGTGAGTCCTTGGTATGACGTTGTCGCAAATGATACCGAATCCCGTATCATCGACCTCTATGCTAAAGGACTCACTACTCGTGATATTGTGAATTACCTTAAGCGTAACCATGGTATTGAAATGTCTCAGTCTTCCATCTCAGGGGTTACCGACAAAGTATACCCACTCGTCAAAGAATGGCAGTCACGTCCACTCTCCTCATGCTACCCAATCATGTATCTCGATGGTATGCACTTTAAGGTACGTGATTCAGGGAAGATTACCTCTAAAGTAGCATACATTGCTCTTGGTATCAGTCAGTACGGACAGAAAGAAATACTCGGTATATGGGTGAGTGAGACAGAAGGAGCAAAGTTCTGGATGCACGTATTAAACGATATCAAGAATCGTGGAGTAGAAGATATTCTTATTGCGTGTGTTGATGGACTCAAGGGCTTTCCTGAAGCTATTAAAGCTATGTATCCTCACGCTGATGTACAGGTATGTATTGTTCACCAAATCAGACACACAGTTATGTTTGTCGCTTCCAAGGATAAGGAAAAATTCTGTGAAGATCTTAAGTCTGTCTACATGGCTCCATCTGAAGACGCCGGTAAAGAAGCACTCCATACCATGCAGAAGAACTGGCCTATGTATCAAGCATACCTTAAAAGCTGGGAAGTGAGATGGTCAGATCTAGCGCCATTCTTTAGCTATCCGCAAGCAGTGAGAAAGACCGTGTATACCACGAATACTATTGAGAACCTTAACCGTCAGTTTAGAAAGGTCACTAAGACTACTACAGTGTTTCCTCACGATGAGTCCCTCATTAAGTTGCTCTGGCTTGCTCAAGCAGATATTACACAGAAGTATCAGCTCACTGTCCGTAACTGGGGAGAGGTTATTGCTCAGCTTAGTATCATGTTCCCTGATCAGATTAAGTTTTAACTAAATTATATACCAACCTAACTAACCCATGTACCTATGAGTACCAAAGTGGGAGCACCGAAGCGAAAGTTGCGGAGAGTCCGCAACTTTCTGCTTATAGACAAAATGCCAAAAGTTTTTTAGAAGAAAATATCTCAAATATACCAATACCCTATATACCACAACTCTCATTTACCATTTTACCAAAACAGCAAAATCCCAGAATTTTGGCATTTGTTGGCATTTTAACTGTGGTAGAATATGAGTATGGAAAGTCCTAAATTTGCTCCTGCACCACCAAAACTTGAAGTCTCTACTGACTTACGTTTTGTTGATGCTGCAATTTCACTGCATGATATGGTTTTTAACGAAACAGAACCATCACTTTATAACGACAAAGATGAATGGTTAAAAAGAATCAATGGTGGTGGATATTTTGTTGTGGTAAGCGAAGCAGAACACGTTAAAGGTTTTACTGTATGTGATATAACAAGCGATGGCGGTTTCAAGATTTGGCTAGCGGGTGTAGATCCTGAATCGAGAGGTAAAGGAGTGTGGTCAAAAATGTATAGTGAAGTGGCCGCTTATGCAAAAGAGAAAGGACATAAGTATATTTTACTTAATACCTTCCCTAAAAAATTCCCGATGATGTTTTCTTTCTTACAAAAAATGAATGCGGAAATCTACAAAGAAGAGCAGGTTGGTGGTTTTGATAAAGTCTACGCCAAGATTAAAATCTGAGTATCGAACACTCTCTTTTCAAGAAATATACCCCTGACCGAGAGGGTTCGGAGCCACTTTACAAACATTCCTTGGGAACCCTTACAGGGTAAGGTAGGTAGAATTCCGAGACCGAGGAAGGGCACGGGTCTATGAAAAGAAAACACCACATGATTAATGTGGTGTTTTCTTTTCATGTGCTCTCGGCAGGAATCGAACCTGCATCGCAAGTACCGCAAACTTGAATTCTATCCATTGAACTACGAGAGCATATACATTACAGAAGGTTCCCCTTCTATAATGTGTCTACTAACTATTTAGCGGCCACCTTTGCAACAGCTTTTGCGAGACGTGACTTCTTGCGGTCAGCCTGCCCTTTCTTGATTGTTCCTCTCTTAGCAGCTTTATCAAGCGCCTTGAAAGCTAGAGAAAGATCAGTCTTAACAGCCTTCACATCCTTTGCAATAACGTCCTTACGAACAGTCTTTACTGCTTCCTTCATGGTGCGACGAAGTTTGTCGTTAACGACTCGCTTTCGCTCACTTACACGAATACCTCTTTTTGCGTTTTTTGTAATTGCCATATCTTTAAATTTGTAGAACCCACTATACCACAAACTTTTCATTTTTTCAAGTACTATATGGGTTTTGTAAAGTCCCTCTTTTTCACCACATGCTATACTTTTGCTATGATTGGCTTTCTTCAAGGAAAAATACTCTCGACAAACAACTCTTCCCTCATTCTTGTGGTTAATAATGTGGGATACAAGGTACTTTGCCCCCTCCCAGTTCTTCTCTCTACTACAGCAGGTGATGAACTTGCTCTCTATATTCATACACATGTCCGTGAAGACCAGCTCATTCTTTTTGGTTTTAAAGATGAGGATGACTTATTTCTTTTTGAAAAACTAACCTCTGTGTCAGGAATTGGTCCAAAAGGTGCACTTTCGATGCTTTCTGTACACTCCCCTTCTTCACTTGCAAGTGCAATAGAAAATGGTGACGCCTCCGCACTCTCTCATACACCAGGGGTTGGCAAAAAAACAGCTGAAAAAATTATTATAGAACTCAAAGGTAAACTCACTCACTTGTTAGGAAAAGAACTTGATGACGAGAGCGGGGAAGCTCGTATGGCACTCGAATCTCTCGGATACTCTTCAAAAGAAATTCATCAAGCACTCCAAGCTCTCGACACTAAAAACAAAACAACAAGCACTATTATCAAAGAAGCATTACAGCAATTACAGTAGATACGATAACAGACCGCTACGCTAACAGATGATAGAACATAGACAATACTAATACATTATTAAACACATTACTCATAACTCTCTATGGAAAAATTATTACGCACAACAGAAAAAATCATACCTAAGAAGCTCTACAAATTCTTTCAGCCATACTATCACCTTCTTCTTGCTGTTGTTGGAACCACTATCTATAGAAAACCTTCACGTCATATATATGTCGTAGGTGTTACCGGAACAAAAGGAAAATCTTCCACCGTAGAATTCACAAATGCGATTCTTGAAGCCGCAGGTAAAAAGACTGCAGTGCTTTCAACGATTCGTTTTAAAATTGGAGATATTTCTCATCCGAATAAGCATAAGATGACCATGCCGGGAAGATTCTTCACACAAAAGTTTTTGCGAGATGCGGTAGATGCACAGTGTGAATATGCGGTTATTGAGATGACATCCGAAGGCGCGCGTTTCTTCAGGCATGTTGGTGTTGAGTTAGATGCGCTCATCTTTACCAATCTCTCACCTGAACATATCGAGAGTCATGGATCCTTTGAAAACTACAAGAAAGCAAAGTTACGTCTTATCCAAAGACTAGCAAAGAGTAGAAAGAAGGCTCGTCTTTCTGTTGCAAACATCGACAACAAACATGCCTTCTCATTCCTCATTCATGATGTCGAAAAAAATCTCGGGTATTCACTCAAAGATGTTAATGTTCTTAGCGAGACAAAAGATTCAAGTACTATTATGTATAAAGATGTAGAGATTACTATTCCTCTTCCAGGGAAGTTTAATATTTCAAACGCACTTGCTGCACTTACTTTCTCACAAGAAGCTGGAATCTCACTGCTTGATGCGAAGAAAGGAATTGAAGGGCTTACTCAGATTCGTGGACGAGTAGAGAAAATTGACTGCGGTCAAAACTTTGAAGTGATAGTTGACTATGCACACACCGATGATTCTCTTCGCAAACTCTACGAAACTTTTTCCTCTTCAAGAAAAATAGCAGTGCTTGGATCAACTGGTGGTGGACGAGATACTTGGAAGCGTCCTGTACTTGGAAAAATTGCAGATGAATTCTGTGATGAGATTATTGTAACTAACGAAGACCCGTATGATGAGGAACCAATGAAAATAATTAACGAAGTAGCAAGTGGCGTAACAGCACACACCCCTACTCTTATTCTTGATAGGCGTGAGGCTATCCGTCATGCGCTTAGTCTTGCTCAGGAAGGTGACACTGTACTTATCACCGGTAAAGGAACTGATCCCTATATCATGGGTCCACACGGAACTAAAGAAGTGTGGGATGATGCTGAAGTCGCACGAGAAGAACTTACTAAATTACTTACCAAATAAAAAACAAAGCCGCGCTTCGCGCGGCTTTTTTCTCACCAAGAAAGTTTCAACTCTCTCGTGTATAGAACTCTTGCTTCTCGTTATTCCAAAAAAGTCTATCTCGTGGAAAGAAGCGTGTTCGAATGTACTCGTAAAAAAGATCCCTATTACAAATCACGTAGATAATCTCTCCAAGCCAAAGTAAGATATATACAGCAACCAACCCCACAACAACTGCAAGGGGAAGTCTCAAGGAATCAAAAGTGCTCAATGTTTCCATGACTACTCCAGAATGATCAAGCTGTTTGCATACTATCAAAAGCGCTGTAGTATGTACACATGCCAGAACTACCCGAAGTTCATACCACTGTCACAGGTCTACAGAAAGTTCTCCCCGAGCTTTCTATTACTGATGTATGGTCAGATATGTGGAGCACATCAAAGCTTGCTCGTAACACGATTAAAGATCGTAGCTATTTTCCGTATTTTAAAAAATATACGCTTAATCAAAAAGTGCTTCAAGTACGAAGAAGAGCAAAACATATTCTTATAGATCTAGAGAATGGTTTCACCGTTATCATCCACATGAAGATGACAGGACATCTCATGTATGGAACATATATTCAGAACAAAAAATATAATGGGCGTGAATGGCCATGGATACCGGTAGAAAAGAATTCTCCACTACATGATCCGTATAACCGTCATATCCATGTTGTGTTTACGCTTTCAAATAAAAAACAGTTAGTGTTTTGTGACTCTCGTAAGTTCGGAACTATTGTTGTTGAAAAAACTGACACGTTACATACAGAGAGACTAAGCCATCTTGGGCCTGAACCACTGGAAACGTCGTTCACACTTAACAACTTCAAGGAACGCTTACTGAAATCCCCTGCTCGTGCTATCAAAACAGTACTCATGGACCAAAGTATCGTCGCTGGTATTGGCAATATTTACTCTGATGAAATGCTGCACCGTGCACATATCCTTCCTATGCGTACTACAAAAAACTTATCTTCTCAGGAGTTTTCTCTTCTTTTCAAATCCATGAAACAGGTCCTTTTACAAGGAATTGATTTTGGTGGTGATAGTACAAGTGACTACAGAAATATACAGGGTGAGCGTGGAGCATTTCATGCTAATCATTTAGTGTACCTTCGTACAAAGCAAAAATGTTTCTCTAAAGGATGCACAGGTATCATTGAAAAGAAAACCATAGGTGGCCGTAGTGCGCACTTCTGTACAGATTGTCAGCACTGACAATCACAGACTTGCACTCTTGTCTTTTGTCTTGTTATTAAGTTACCTATATACTTAACGTACATGGGAATACTTATAAAAGCATTTGCAATATTTTGGGTCGTTTGGATAATCTGGTATCTAACAGGTGGTCCGCTTCGAGATGACAAAACAAAGCCACTTGTTGGTTTCACTGCCTCTGGTACCATAGAATCTTTTGGAACAAGTACTCTTACAAAATAACAATCTCCTTGGCATACTGGAAATGTATTGTATTTTATGATAGGATGTTTGGACATTGCATTAGTTGTTTTAATTTTTAAACGGCTATTCCAATACCCTGTAGCTCGAGAAGTTTGACTTCGAAGATATCCGTAGGTACCAACCGAAGGATACAATCGGTAGACTAAACAAGTAAACAGAAAAACAGGTGGTGAACAGAATATATAATATGTCCCTATAGCTCAGTCGGTAGAGCAGCTGCCTTTTAAGCAGACGGTCGAAGGTTCGATCCCTTCTGGGGGCACAGAAATATAAAAAGCAGAATCATTTGATTCTGCTTTTTATATTTCTGTGCCCCCAGAGAAAGTGACCTGCGTCACTTTCGTAAGGGATCGAATACGGGGCCGCGAATCTGCTTCGAGCGCAGCGAGGCAGATTTGTGACCGATCTCTTCTGAACAAACACGAGTACTTATGAGCAACCTATGCAAAGCATAGTTAGCGCAATTAGTAACTCGTGACCATAGGTTAATTCACTTTCGTAAGGGATTGAATATTGGCCGTCTACAGGTATCAACTTACTTACCAGTCGACTTCGCGGAACTATATCGACAAACAGAGTGAGGAGAAGTTCTGTGACCGATCCCTTCTGGAGTAAATGTGAGTTACTAATTGCGCTAATTGTATTTTACTTTAAGTTAATATATCTGATAATTTTTTTATTGTTTTTAGTCTTTTATCCTTCTTCATATAATCTGATTCAATAAGTAGTGCGTCGATGCCAATACTCCGTGCCGGCTTATAATCCCACAAATAATTATCACCAATCATTAAAGCTTTAGTTTTTGGAATATTAAATCGCTTTAATATTTCGGCCATATATTCACCCTTAGATTCATAATGTTCACGTGTAGCATGAACTTCTGTAAAAAGTCCTCCTAGGTTAAAATACTTAACTTTCTTATTGATTATTGTATACGCTTCTACTTTTTCATGTGGATGAGTCGAAAGTATTACCATTACTATACCCATTTTCTTCAGTTTCTTTAATGTACTTTCTACAGTAGGAATGAGCATGAGGTGTGGGTGGTAATCTTTAATGCTTGCATCTTTGTAGAGCCAATGAGGTTTTATTGTGTGTTTAGTTTTGATTGGATACCAAAGAGTACCATCTCCATCAAAAAATATAATTTTTTTCTTAAAGAGTTTGGTTTTCATATTAGAAGTATATCAGTTTATTAAAAATGCTTATGCCTACGAGTTGGGTCAAATACAGGGTAGAAATCTGCTTCAAGTAATACGAAGTAGGTTCGTTATCAATTTTTTACATCTTATTCCTCAGTCTAACAACCCCCATCCTCCCCACCTTTCTCTCTGCTATACTTTTCTCATGAAGAAAAGTCTTATTATTGAAATAGGTATTGTTGTCGTAGCAGCACTTGTGCTTGGTGGTCTTGTCTATTTTAAAAAAGACAAAGAAGCAAATCTCATCACTCCGTGTCCTGAAGATGCAATGATGTGTCCTGATGGAACATCTGTTTCTCGTAGTGGGCCAAATTGCGAATTTGGCACCTGTAAGCAAGATGTTCCGAGTTACATGGAGCAACCTAAAATTGAGACCCCTCTTCCTCCAATCTCAGACTCTCAACCAACAGGCTCTCTGTTCTCGAAGATTGGAAAAGCAACATCAAATATCGTAAGAAAAGTTACAGGAACACAATCTCCTGAAACAGTTCCTCCTACCACAGAAACAAAACAAGTTCCTCCACCTGCACAACAAAATCAAGAAGTATCCGCACCCACACAACCAAAATCTCCTATTAACGAAGAGCGCTATGACGTAATAGACAATAAACTTGTTGACGATGATGGTGACACTATCTATGGATTCCCTGCACCTCCTGGGGATGGGGGTAGTTACGTGAATGCTATAGAACTAAATGAAGTTCCTCCGGTGATTGATGGAATTCCTGTTGATGGGCAAGCTGGAAAATATTATCTTAGTGAAAATTGGTTTGGAGATATTGAAAAATGTGAATTTTCAAACAAGATTTATATTCTAGATACAATCAACAAAACAGAGACTCTTATGTACGAAGAAAATTCTTCAACACTTTCTCATGATGATCCTCGAGCATGTAGTAGTGAAATCTATCTCTTAGCAACTGAACATGAAAAACTAATTCTCAAGTATCACACCATTGGAACAAATCAAACATGTGACAGCACCTGGAGCGAACCAGAAAAAACATGGTACTTAGATGTTACAAAAAATGAAGAAGGTACGAAACGTTACTATATTACTCCAACACTCTACTCTCAAGCAGAGACATTTGAAACTGACTGCCGCGCGCAATTAGAAGCAACAACAACACCTTAAAAATATTCTTTAAAGGGAAAGAATTATTCTTTCTAATTCTGTCATCAAATCTTTTTCTCCACGATGAGCTAAAATACTTGAACGAACAAGTTCTCCTCCTATACGTTCACAATCCGCAAGTGAAAAGGGTGATTTCTTCCCATCCTTAACTCCTTGCCAAACAGTCTGAAACTTCCACCAGAGCGCTCCTTGAATGGACTCCCCTGGCTCTCGTGTCTTCACATCAGTAAAATCAATCCATGCTTGCTTCTTATCCCTCATTGCAAATGAATCACATAATTTAAAAACACTTGTGTCTTTTATTTTCACTTCCTTTGCATCAAAAAATTTCTTTGAAACTTTTTTTAATTTGTTAGTAAGATGAACATCTGCAAAAGGCTCATCAATAATAAAAATAGTTGAAGATGCTTCAAGTCTTGGAAGCATCTTCACGAGAATTTCTTTTGAAGAAGCAACATCTCCCAATTGGACGCAGGTAATAATAAGTATTCCGCCGAACATATCTTGTGCACTAATATGCATCTCAAGTTCGTGAGCCTTTTCACTATAGATGTACTGAGTTACCTCCCCTAACGTAGAGAGTTCTTTATTCGCTTTATCACGTCTTTCTTTATGAGTTCCTACAATTGTATACAACATATCAATGGCTTAGATTACTTGAAGATTTGCTCCGAGTGATTTGGTTACAGCAAGAGGGAGATTTGTAAGATTTCTTTTCTTTAAAACATTTTCCAAAATAGAAGCGAGCTTGTCTGCAACTTCGTCTTTCATGTCTTCATCAATTTCAAACACAAGCTCATCGTGAATTTGAAGCAAGAGATCAACTTTTCCTTCTAATTTATTTTCTGTGATATATGAAAATGTATCAAGCATAGCAAGCTTCAAAATATCCGCACTTGTTCCTTGAATCGGTGCATTGATTGCAATTCTCTCCCCTTGTGCCCGAAGAAACGGGAGAGGACTTTTAAGGAGTGGCACTTCGCGGCGCCTCCCGAGCAAGGTCTTGGTATACCCATACTTCCATGCTGAGGCTTTTACTTCTTCAAGATATTCCATGAGTCTCACAAACGTTGCTTTGTATTGATCATAAAATTCCTGTGCTTCTTTGCGTTCAACTCCCATGCCTTCCTTGAGCGCAGTTACTCCCATGCCGTAAAGAATGCCGAAGTTAATAGCCTTTGCTTTGCGACGCATATCGCTCGTTACATCTTTTTCGTCTACTCCGAACACTCGTGCAGCAGTTCCAGTGTGAACATCAATTCCTTTTTCAAAAATCTCAACCAGATGAGGATCATGAGATAGTATCGCAGCAGAACGAAGATCAATCTGTGCGTAGTCACACGAGAGGAGTACTTTTCCTTTACTTGCAACAAAGGCGCCACGCACTTTTTGACCTAGCTCACTTTTTACTGGAAGGTTCTGTAGATTCGGATCTTCACAACTAAAGCGCCCAGTCCCTGCACCTGTCTGAATGAATCGCGCATGTATCTTACCATCTTCTTTCACAAATGTCGGGAGAAGGTCTACATAAGTTGAAAGAAGTTTTGTCAGTTCGCGGTATTCAAGAATTTTAGGAACAACAGGATGCTCATCCTGAATTTTTTCAAGCTCGGAAACGTTGGTACTCTTCTGACCTGTTTTTGTTTTTTTGATTTTACTGCCGAGTCCGAGCGTGTCGTACAGCACATCGCCTAGCTGTTTAGGGGATGCGATATTAAATTCTTTACCTGCGAGTGTGTGGATGTCTTTTTCAAGAAGTGACACTTGTGCATGAAGCTCTTTACTCATCACTTCTAGCTTGTGTACATCAAGCGTAATCCCTACGATGTTCATCGCCTTCAATACCTCCATGAGTGGCTTCTCTACAGTTTCAAAAAGTTCTATAAGATTTTCTTTCTTGAGTTGTGAAAGAAGTGCTTCACGAATTTTTTCTTCAGTTGTCTCCTTGGTTACATTTTGAATATCAACAAAACTAGCGTTCGTCATCTCACTATGAAGCAGATTCACCATCACTCGGAACTCGTTCAAAACTTCAGGCGTCACAGTAACTTCTTCTTCTACTATTTCAGTTTCACCTTTAATTTTATGAAGACGGTTACGTAGTGATCTAAATTCATACAAGTCGCACATAGCCTGATACTTCTCCATATCAATAGTCTCGTTCCATATTTGTGCCGGCTCTTGGTACACAGTTGGTGCGTCACGTCTTATGGTAGCGAGAGTTTTTGAAAACAAAGCCTCTTCTTCTCCTTCTTCAAGAAGTTTTACTATGCGCTCCTTGAACCCATCATCAAGAAGTCTCTGCCTGTCCTTTTTGAGAACCTCATACATCTCTTCTATCGTTCCGTACTTTTTGATAAGCTCGGTTGCGGTCTTATCCCCTATTCCTTTGATGCCAATAATATTATCCGAGGTGTCACCGGCGAGGCCTTTGTAGTCGGGAATATATTGTGGCAAAAAACCAAATCGTTCAACCACTGAATCAGTAGTGAAGAGTGCTGCTTCATTTGCTTTTTTAAGGGTATAGACAGTGACCTTGTCTCCGTCAATCAATTGAAACGTGTCCATGTCCCCGCTGGCAATGATTACTCTTGTATTCTCTTGTTTCTTCAGTTGTTCACTAAGCGTCCCTAATAAATCGTCCGCCTCAAAACCTTCTTCTTTGTATACAGGAATAGAGAGCGCTTCACATAATGAATATGCTTCTTGTATTTGTGTAATGAGTGCGTCGTCAGTCTTTGTGCGACCTGCTTTGTATCCATCATATGAAAGATGACGAAACGTAGGCTTCGGTAAATCAAAACATGCAGCAATATAATCAGGTTTGATGTCTTCATAAATTCTGAGCACCATCATGACATACCCATAGAGCGCTCCTGTTGGCTTGCCATCACGCGTCGCAAACCCTCCCATCGCATGATATGCACGATGTAAGATGGCATGAGAGTCAAGAAGTACAATTGTTTTTTGTGTGCTTTTTTTCATATTATCCATTCACATAATTAACAACTACTTCTCGTGTCGTATCATCAATAACAGAAAATGAAATTGTCATATCCTCGTCGATTCCTCCTCCTAGTTTTGATGGCCACTCGATAACAACTAACGCTTTTTCATTCTCCGCATCGCGGTCAAGTTTGAGTACGTTTGCTTCCTGCGGGTCATCAAAACGATATGCATCGATATGAATAAGTTTTTCAAAAAATGGATGCGCTGCTTTGTATTCTTTTTTCAAAATAAAAGTTGGGCTGTGTACGTCGTCCTTTGTGATGCCAAGAGCTTCTGCCAACTCTTTGGTAAAAGTTGTCTTACCTGCTCCCAAATCTCCTTCAAGAAAAAGTATTTTTGCTTTTTGTGATGTATGCTCTGCGAGTGTGTCGATAACTCGTTTTGCCATTTCTTGTAAATCTTTTTCTGCGATAATAAACGGTTCTTTCATGTGCCTATAATACCATACAAAACCGCCCCTTACGGGGCGGTTTTGTAAACCTTTCGGCTCACATAAGGCATTACGTTATTGTGTGATTTTAGTGATGCTTTGCAGCTTCGTCATCTTTATATGAAGCGTAGATACTACGTCCAAGGATAAAGATAATGAAAAGGATTGCAATAAGTGCGAGCCATTCGATAAGACTGTTTGGCATGAACCCTTTTCCACTATTTGCTCCTATCACATTCTTTGCTCCAGTGTCCTTGTTGATAGTATCAACAGCAGGAACGATTGAGCCAACAACATATGCAGTAACTTCGTCTTGTGCGTGAGTAGTAGGAACAGTGTATGCAGCGTATGCATTAGTTACTATTGTCTTTCCAAGAGGAGCATCGTTTACTACCATACCACTGATAAGGATTACTCCTTCTGTGTATGGGTCGATACTGTCTTGATTAAGAGTAAGTGTTCTTGTCATTGGGTCATAGACACCACTGTTAGAACTTGCAAAGAGTACTTCTTGTGGAAGTGTTACTTTGATAACAACTCCTGTAAGACGTGTGTCTACGAGGTTCTTGTACATAACCTTGTAACGAACATTTGATCCACTTGAAAGATTTCCTTCAACCTTTTCAATCTGTAGAGCTACAAGCTTCTCACCTTTAGAAATCATTGATGATACAGTCTTGTTGTCTACGTTGAGGATTGTTCCATCGGAACAAGTAATAACAGCAGGCTTCTTAACAGGTGTTGATACTGGTACGTGTACAGGTGGTTTTACGTAACTAACTGAGGTTGCAGTTGTAACGAAACTTACAATTTCACCCTTAACGATTCCATACTGATTCTGCATAACAGCACGACAGTAGTACTTGGTACTTGGACGGAGGCTTGCGAGTACATTTGAGAATGGTGCAGTTGCACTAGATCCGATTGCAGCACTTGCAGTTGTTCTTCCAAGAGCTGGAGTATCTCCATATTCGAACCATCCAGTTGATTGAGCATTGTTAGCAATAAGTCCGATTCCATTACAACGTCCTGAAGTATTGGTGATTTGTGTTGCAATACTTGTTACCACGTTATTGAATTTAACAATTTGTGGAGGGAAGATTGGTGTAGTAATTGGAGGAGTAACGATTTGCTGACATGTTCCGTTGATAAGACGAGTATTTGGAGGACAGTTAGTTACTGTTGTGACAGGAGGAGTAACTGTGTTGATACACTGACCATTAGAAAGTGTGGTACCTGCTGGACAAACAACGTTTGTAACAACATTGCCTGTAACAGTATTCACACATGTATTTCCATTAGGTGTAGTTCCTGCTGGACAAACAACGTTAGTTACTACGTTACCATTTATGGTGTTAATACACTGACCGTTAGTAAGAGTCATTCCTGTAGGACAAACGATATTTGTAACAATATTTCCATTAACTGTGTTAATACAGTTTGTTCCGTTAAGAACAGTTCCTGTAGGACAAACAGTTGTTGTAATAACTCTTCCTGTAACAGTACTGATACATTGACCATTTGTAAGGATTGATCCTGCAGGACAGATGATGTTTGTAATTACATGTCCAGTCACATTGTTAGTGTTCGTGTAGGTATATGAAGGAGAGGTGTAGTTACTGTAATTAGGTGAGGTATAGTTAGTGTAAGAAGGAGAAGTATAGTTAGAGTAGTTAGGTGTGGTATATGAAGGGGAAGTATAGCTAGGAGTTGTATATGTAGGTGCTACATATGAAGAATTACATCCAACGCAATCATAGGTACCGGTGTATGTTGCAGCATTGTTCCAGTACGTATTATCAAAGTCATTGTTTGCGGGAGTATATGGAGAAAAGTTATCATCC
>JACCDG011279347.1_pt1 | contig 20244 bp, 18 predicted proteins | sample 7442471 | NCBI WGS metagenome assembly JACCDG01 (sample SAMN15323444, study PRJNA562643) | freshwater metagenome | isolation source: river surface water | place: USA:Blue River Watershed | collected 2017-08-17 | reverse complement strand
GGCAAGGTGCCTTTGGCCTTTCGGAAAATCTGGGAATATCCAGATCCGAGGCCTCTGAGATTATTCGACGCTATTTTACAAAATTTCCCCAAGTTCAAAATTACATTGAAAGCACGATTCGCTTTGCCTACGAGCACGGCTATGTGGAAACACTTTTTGGACGCCGCCGTTACTTGCATGAGCTGCAATCGAAAAATGCCGCCATCAAAAAGTTTGGAGAGCGTGCCGCGATCAATGCTCCGATGCAGGGAACAGCCAGCGATCTTGTGAAGAAAGCGATGATTACGATTTCTCAACATTCAAAGATGCAGATGATTTTGCAAGTCCACGATGAGTTAATCTTTGAAGGCCCCGAAGCCCAATTAAAGGCGGAAGCGCCAGTCATTCAAAAAATCATGGAGTCTGTGGTTCAGTGGAAGGTACCCTTAAAAGTACACTGGGGAATCGGTCCGAATTGGGAGGAATGCCATTAGCGAAAGCTGGCTTATTGAATTTCCCAGGCATTCACTTTGCCACCTTCAAAGTAGACAATTTTGCCTTCTTTTTTATAACCATCGACGGAGCTGATAAATTTGCTATAGGTCCATTTTTCATTTTTAAAGGACGGGTTTCCTGCCACTTCAATTTTTTCAGGTTCTCCCCATGCTCGACGAACAAAGTCCATAGGCATTCCCATGGCGATGTCTTGGGCTTCAATGATGGGTTGAAATTTTTTAAGAAGAGTGGCGGATCGAGAAAATAATTTTTTCTCAGTGATCCATTTTTGTTTGGCTGCAAAGTTTGGTTTTTCCAAATATTCAAGGCGTTCTTGATCGTTTTCAAACCAAGGCAGTGCCTTACTGTACTGCTCAATTTCTTGTCGGGTATTTAATTTATCTTCTAATTTTTGCAGGTCATCTTTGCCACCCATTTCTTCCGACATCACATTGGAAGTTCTTTTGAATTCAGAAGATCGGGAAGACTGGCGATCTTGGGAAGAGGCATAACCACTTTCTGAAGATCTTTCCGTCGGAATCAAACCGCAACCAAGAAGACAAAGCATTGAGCAAAGTAAAAGATGTGTTTTCATAGATCCATTTTAAAAAGACCCCGTCTGAATAGCAACAGTTCCCTCTTGCCTGCAGGACCAAAGCTCAATAGACTCGAAGAAGACGGGACAAAAGAAGGGGATTCAAGTGGCTGAGCAATCAAAGCCTGAAGGTGCGGGGAATGACGATTTAACAAGTTTAATGTCGAATGAGCCTTCCCACCCCTTGGATCCAACCAAAGATTTGTCGGCAGAGGATTTGGATCATCTGATTGAAGAACAGGATCCTGAATTTGCAAAATCCCTGAAGACCATCGCTGAAGATAAAAATCTGACCATGCTTCAAGAGGATGAAAGCAAAAATAAATTCGTCCAAGAAATTGAAAACTGGAAGTACTCGGAAGGCTGGAAATCCAAAGTTGGCCATTTCGCTCCTTTTATTCCCGTGATTGTTCTTCTTTTAAAGATTGCTGTATTTCATTGCGTTTACTGGACGGGGTGGACCCTTTCAAAAATAGCCACAGGTGTTCATGTTTTGGCCATTGAAGGGCGTAAGGGCATTGTGCATTTTATTCGATTTCTACTCAGTTGGGCCTTGGGAAAACTGAAGGCCTTCCAAAAGGCATTTTCTTCTCTAAGTTTAGTTCGTAAAAGCATTTTTATATTTTTCCTTGTGATGTGTGGGGGGTTAGCCGTTTTAGTTCGTATGTATCTGAAGGGTGGATTTCTTCCTGCAAAAACAGATTTATTTTTAAATGATTTATCCAAGGTCTCTTCGCAGGTCTACAGTTACGATGCATCCCATGATTTAGAGCCCTTTTATGAAAATCTTCGAGTGGCACAGAATTTATTTTTAATTCCAAAGCTGTTAGTGAATATCAAACCATCCTCAAAGTCAGGGAAAAACCCCATGGCTGCCTTTGAGTTTTTTCTGCAAGGGGTTTCTCCGGAGGTCGTTGTCGAATTGAAGGACCGAGAGGTGGAGTTTAAAGATGCGATTGCGCGAACAGCAGAAGATTTTGACTTTGATGTCTTGGATACAATTCAAGGGAAGAAGCTACTGTGTGATCGCATCAAAAAAGAAGTGAATCTTCGATTGACGACGGGGAAGGTTCGTCAAGTTCTGATTAAAACAGTGATCATTAAGCCTTAAAAAAAGAAAGCCCCACAGAGTTTCAACTTTGTGGGGCTTTCTTGATGTAGGCACTGTGGAATCCAGATCCAGTTATTTTTGGGAAAACATTCTGGGATCAATTTCGTAACCTCTCATGCGATCATGAAAGGTTGATTTGGGGATACCAAGAGCCCTGGCAGCAGCCCTTTGATTGCCTTTTGTTTGGCAAAGCTGCTCGATGATCAATTGTTTTTCCACTTCGCGAACAATATTGATGGGAGAGGTCGCTTGTCCTCTATTGATCTCGACGGACGTCGATATTTTATCAGAAAGGGGTTTGTCCCCTTGTGAATATTGCGGAATGTTCGACTGTGGAAGAATTTTATCTATTGGAATATGAAATGAAAATGGCGAGGTCACCTGTTTGTCTAAAAGTCGACGAATGTGGTGAGGCTCAATTTGTTGTTGAGGAAATAGGGCGCTGGACCTTGCAACCACATTGCGAAGCTCGCGGATATTTCCTGGCCATGTGTGTTTTTTGAGCTCTTCAATCGCAGCGAAAGAAAAGCGTACACGAAGATCTTTTGCAAATTTGTACAAGAGATCCTCAAAATCCTCCATGCGATCTTTCAGAGCCGGAGTATGGATGGTGATAACATTCAGGCGATAAAAAAGATCCTGACGAAAGGAACCTTGCTGAACTTTTTGCAGTAGATTTTGGTGAGTTGCTGCAAGAATCCGCACATCTGTATGAATGGTGCGATCAGAACCCACGGGGCGAATCTCGTTATTTTCTAAAGCTCGTAGCAGTTTGGCTTGCAGAGACATAGGAAGATCCCCAATTTCATCCAGGAATAGAGTTCCTCCGCGAGCAGCTTCAAAGGCGCCTTTGCGATCGTTGGTGGCTCCAGTAAAGCTTCCTTTAATATGACCAAAAAGTTCGGATTCAACCAGTGTTTCTGTCAGAGCGCTGCAATTCACGCTGAGGAAAGCTCCCTTGCGACGTAAAGAAGCTTCATGAATTTTATGGGCCAAGACTTCTTTGCCAGTACCTGAAGGGCCAAGAAGTAAGACAGGAAAGGGGGTTGAGCACACATTGCTGATCGCAGAAAGTTCATAATTCCAAAGAGGGTTTTTGCTGGTCATTCCAAAGCGACTTTGACTATCCTTTTGAGATGTAAAAACAAGTCGAGTATCCGCGAGCTCAATAACATCAAAATCAGTCAGTATGGCTTCAGTCATAGGAAGACCATTAAGTAGAAATCCAGACGAGGATCGAAGATCGCGAATAAAAAAACCATTCTCCCGATGTTCGATCCGTGCATGCCTTTCATTGGCTTGAGGAATTTGAATATGGCAGTCAGATCCAGATCCAATCAAAGTGAGTTCTGTTAGCCCATAGCATGTATTGTTGATCCAAAGATTTCCTGTGTTTGCGTTCATACGAACCTCCGACAGAAGGCTATTTCAAAAGCTGTGCCAGAGAAAAAGCTGCTTTTTTGGGCAAAAGTGGTGTCAAAAAGTTCAGAAACTCTCGAAAATAGGAAAAATCGTCTTTTTTTCGGGACGATGAATTGTTGTTTTCAAGAAGTTGGATTATCTTGAGCTCCCATATGGCAAGAAAAGTAACCTACCTGAAGAGTGCGGTAAAGCCTGTGGATTATCCATTGGCTGACCGACCAGAAATTGCAATTGCTGGGCGTTCCAATGCTGGCAAAAGCTCCTTTATCAATGCAGCCACGCGATCAAAAATCGCGAATGTCAGTCAGACTCCTGGGAAAACAAGAATTCTGAGCTTTTTTGATTTTGGCGAAAAATATCGCTGGGTCGATATGCCTGGATACGGGTTTGCAGCGCGAAGTTCTGATGAAATTGAGGACTGGCAGCAAATGATCGAATCATTTTTCACCATGCGTGGAACTCTGGCGGGAGTCATTTTGATCATGGATGTTCGCCGAGATTGGTCTCTGGACGAACAGAATCTGCAGCACTTTCTGAGCCATGTTCAAGTGCCTATGGTTGTTGTGCTGAACAAGGTCGATAAAGTTTCAAAAAGTGAACAAATGAAATATCAGCAGAAAATTCAAAAGTTATCTTCTGCAGATCATGTCTTTTTAACGTCGGCTGCCAAATCTTTGGGCGTGGATGAAGTTGAAGAATTTGTTTTTCGAAAGTGGATTGAGCCAGCCTTGGAAAAAGGGAAAAAATCATGAAGTCAGGATCCTCAGCTCCAGCCAAAGTTGTCGGTGTTATTCCTGCTCGTTTGGCATCCACACGTTTTCATGCAAAACCTCTGGCGAAAATTCTTGGAAGAGAAATGATTTTGTGGGTTTTAGAAGGGGCTCAAAAAAGTCAGCGTTTGGATGAGGTGATTGTTGCAACTGATGATATGACCATTCAATCCTTGGTGGAAAAAAATGGTGGTCGGGTTGTGATGACAGACTCCAGTTTGCCCACGGGGACAGATCGTATTTGGTCCGCTATTCAGGGGATCGATGCGGATGTTATTATCAATATTCAAGGGGATGAACCCCTGATCAATGAAAAATTGATTGACCCTTTGGTGCAAGCTTTTGAAGATCATCCTCAGATATCGATGGCGACATTAGGGCATGAGATCAGTTGGGAAGAGTTGCAATCCTTGGATGCGGTGAAAGTTGTCTGTGATCGCCAGGGGCAGGCTTTGTACTTCAGTCGATTTCCCATTCCCTATTCACGGCAGTCGGTGACAGCATCTGATAAAATAGTTGGATGTCTCAAACATATTGGAATGTATGGTTATCGTCGTGATTTTTTAAAAAACTTTTGCCAACAGACTCCGACCCTTTTGGAGCAAGCGGAATCTCTCGAGCAATTACGAGCTCTTGAAATGGGGGCTCGCATTCAGGTGATGACGGTCGATCAAAAAAGTTGGGGAGTCGACAGACCTGAAGATATTTTGAAAATTGAAGAAAAATTAAGGAGTCAAATATGACCATCAAGCGTCCTCAAGTATCGACAAAAAAGAGCACAAAAAAAGCGATGCAACAGAAATTTATTTTTGTGACAGGTGGGGTTGTCAGTTCCATTGGCAAGGGTCTTTCTGCAGCAAGTTTGGGGACTTTGCTGGAAGCTGGTGGGGTTCGCGTCACCATTATGAAGTGTGATCCCTATTTGAATGTGGATCCAGGAACGATGTCTCCCTTTCAGCATGGTGAAGTGTATGTGACCGAAGATGGTGCTGAAACAGATTTGGATTTAGGTCATTACGAGCGCTTTACTTCCTTGAAGTTATCTCGTTCAAATAGTACCAGCTCTGGGCAAATTTATGATTCTGTGATCACTCGTGAACGTCGTGGTGATTATTTGGGGGGTACAGTTCAGGTCATTCCCCATATCACCGATGAAATTAAATCTCGAATTTATGAAGCGGCTCAAGGCGCGGAAGTTACGATTGTCGAAATTGGTGGAACTGTTGGAGATATCGAAAGTCTGCCTTTTTTGGAAGCTGTTCGTCAGTTACGAACTGAGTTGGGTCCTGAAAACTCCGCCCTTGTCCATGTGACCTATGTTCCCTACATCGCAGCCGCCGGAGAATTGAAAAGCAAGCCGACTCAGCATTCTGTGAAAGATTTACGGGAAATTGGTTTACAGCCTGATTTCTTAGTTTGTCGTGCTGAGAAAGTGATGGATAAAAGCTTAAAAGCCAAAATTGCATTATTTTGCAATGTGAAACCTGATCATGTTATTGCTGCTTATGATGCTAGCTCCATCTACGAAGTTCCGTTGAATTTGCATAAAGAAGGCTTTGATGATCTTGTCGCTGCTCACTTGCACTTAAAAACGGAAAAGCCTGATCTTAAAGGTTGGAACAATATTGTTCGAATTTTGAAAAATCCAAAACATAAAACACGCATCGCTGTGGTTGGGAAGTACGTTGATCTGAAAGAGTCCTACAAGAGTTTGCATGAATCCATTGTCCACGCAGGAATTGCGAATCATGCCACGGTGGAAATCACCTATGTGGATTCAGAAAAACTGAATGAACGCAATGTAGCTTCTGTTTTGGACGGAGTTCATGGGATTTTGGTTCCAGGTGGTTTTGGAACTCGTGGGGTCGAGGGTAAAATCAGTGCTATTAAGTATGCTCGTGAAAAACAAATTCCATTCTTTGGTATTTGCTTCGGGATGCAGCTTGCGGCCATTGAATTTGCTAGGAATGTTTGTGGTATCAAGGATGCCACATCCAGAGAATTTCATGATGAAAACCAACGTCGTGGAAACTTTGTCATTGATATTATGACAGAACAAAGATCCCTTCAAAATAAGGGTGGGACAATGCGATTGGGGCTGTATCCCTGCGCTTTGATGGCGGGATCTCGATCTCGAGAGATCTATGGTGAAAGCACGATTTTTGAACGTCATCGCCATCGTTTCGAATACAACAATAAATACAAAGCTCTTTTTGAGAAAAAAGGAATGTTGGCAGCAGGGGTGAATAAAGAAAGAGACCTGGTGGAAATTCTAGAAATCGCCGATCATCCTTGGTTTATTGGAGTTCAGTTTCATCCTGAATTTCAATCCAAACCATTGGTTCCACATCCTTTATTCACAGCTTTTGTGAAGGCCTCTCTTCAAAGAGAGAAAGGAAAGCGAGTACCATCATGAGTGCAATTCTTCAACAAGCCCGCAGGGTTTTTGATATCGAAGCGAAAGCCATTCTTGGATTGAAAGAAAAATTGGGAGCAGAATTTGAAACCGCTGTTCGTATGATTTTAGAGTGCCAGGGAAAAGTCGTTGTGACTGGAATTGGAAAATCGGGACAGATTGCTCGCAAAATTGCCAGCACTCTTTCTTCGACAGGAACTCCTGCTATTTATTTGCATCCAGCAGAAGGCAGTCATGGAGATTTGGGTGTGATCGACAAAAAAGATATTGTGATTGCCCTAAGCTATGGTGGCGAAAGCGTGGAGTTGGTTCATGTTTTAGAATATATGGGGCGCAAAGGAATTCCCATGATCGCAATCACGGGTGCGGCTCAAAGCTCATTAGCAAAAGCTGCAAATTGCGTCTTGAATGTTTTTGTCTCTGAAGAGGCCTGTCCCTTGGGCTTGGCACCCACCGCTTCCAGCACAGCAACATTGGCGATGGGCGATGCCTTGGCAATGGCTTTATTGGATCAACGAGGATTTCGTCCTCAAGATTTTGCAGAAATTCATCCGGGGGGAAGTCTAGGTTTTAAACTTCTGACGAAAGTCCGTGATGTGATGCACTCGGGAAGCAGTTTGCCCTTGGTTAAATTGGGAAGTCCTATGAAAGAGGTCTTTTCGGTGATGACTCATAAAGATGTTCGTGGAGCAGCTGGAGTTGTTGATGATCAGGGAGGTTTGGTGGGGATTGTGACGGATGGAGATATTCGTCGTCGTCTTGAAAAAAGTGCGGACCCTCTTCAGGGGACTGCTGAACAAATGATGTCTCGGCAGCCTCGTGTGATCGAAGCGGATGAATTGGCAGAAAAAGCTTTGTTTTTGATGGAGCAATTTCGCATCAATTTACTTTTTGTTTTAGATCGTTCCGCCGCGAACCCATTCGCGCCAGTTGGTATTTTGCATATTCAGGATCTTTTGAAAGCAAAAGTTCGTTAAATTGAAGGTCGAGTTCTTAGGCCTTTTGTCCAAGAGCTCGACATAGGACTTTCTTATAGTCCTATGTCGAGTCCCAGATACATCTTGCCCATTCTTCAAAAAGTTTTCAGAATGAAAGAATGGAACTCAAACAGAAAAAACTTCAAAAAATTAAAATGCTTGTGTTGGATGTCGACGGGGTCATGACGGACTGTCGTATTTTTTTAGACTCCAATGGTGAATGGAAACGATTTTTTTGTATTCGTGATGGTGTGGGTATCAAACGACTGCAAGAACATGGTTATAAAACAGCTGTGATTACAGGAAGTGCAACGACGGATATTCGTGCACGTGTGAAATCATTAGGTATTCACTATTTTTATGAAGGTGCTTTGGATAAAGAACCCTCCTTTCAAAAACTCATCCAAGAATCTGGTTTGCAACCAGATCAGATGGCTTATATGGGCGATGATATTTTCGATATCCCTCTGCTGAAAAAAGTAGGATTTGCAGCCACAGTTCCTGAAGCGGTGGATGAAGTCTTGGAATGTGTGGATTTTGTCTCGAAGCGAGGTGGCGGGCAAGGAGCCATTCGTGAACTGACCGATCTGGTGTTTCAGTATGGGGCCTACTCAAAGGAGAAAACGCCGTGAAAAAATGGATGAATCTAGGATGGATTCTGGTTTTTGCAGCAAGTGCTGCTTTCGCTGAGGTGGTCGAATTTTCAGAAGATGAACTGGCAACAGAATCAGTGATGCCAGTTTTTGATCGTCCAGAAATTGTACGCAATCGATCCATTCCTATGACAAAAAGATTGGAAGCTGGATTGGATGTGGGATGGGCTCTGACAGAAGCTATCTACGGTGCCTACAATCTTGGAGCCAATATTACCTATCATCTGAATGATGAGCGTGGAATTAATTTGCATTACACTTCTTATCTTCCAGGAGTGTCTACATATGCGGATCAATTGTATGGTCAATATGGATTGGATTACTCAAGGGCACCAGCTCCAAAATCTAGTTATTTTTTAAATTACGAATTGAAGATGTATTACGGTAAAATGAGTTTTAGTAAAGAGACCGTTTTGAATCTTTCCTTGTATTCACTCATTGGTGCAGGAATGGTGAACTATTCACATAAATCCTATCCTGCGATCAACATTGGTCTTGGGCAAAGGTTTTACTTTACTAAAAAGTTTGCTCTTCGATTTGATATGAAACTTCAATATAACAATGCAACTGTTCCTGTCTTGAATCATACAGCCGCAAGAAGCTTATTGAAAAACTCGCCAGCGCCATCTCCGGATGATTTTTCAGAGAGGTATCAACTTTTTACATTTCTTGATGGGGGTTTTGTTTGGCTATTTTAAGAAAAACACGAATTCCAAAAGCAGTATTTTGTCTTTCTTTGTTGTCCTTGATTTTAATGACTTCGTCATTTGCACAAGCTGAAGAAGATGATGATTTGAACTCCATTGAAAATGAATTGAGCAAAAGTGCTCCGAAAAAAGTGGCGCCGCGTATTGATAAATATGGAGACGACAAAACTTCTTCTGATGCAAATTTGTACAACTTATCCCCTTTTCAAGAAGTGGCAGTGATACAAAAACGTTACTTACCTAAGACGGGGCGCTTTGAGTTTCATGGTGGATTGACGACCATCACAAATGATTCCTTTTATTTAAGTGGTGGAGCCGAGGCACGTATTGCCTATTACTTCCGTGAAGCTCACGGTGTGGAGTTTTTGTATTTTAATTTTGGTACAACGGAACGTCAAGTCACAACAGATCTTCGGGATATCAATGCTGTGGCGACAACCTCTTTGATACGAGCTCATTCTTACATTGGTTTGGATTATAAATGGACGCCCATGTACGGAAAATTAACTTTATTCAATCAACGGCTTGTTCCTTTTGATTTGTATTTTTCATTTGGAGCGGGAGGAACTGGGACAACGACAAGCAGTGCTGCGCCGACCGTTCATATTGGAACAGGACAATTATTTGCTCTTTCGAAGAGAACAGCTTTTCGCTGGGATTTTAGTTGGAACTTTTTTGCAGATAAAGGGATCAGTGGAACCTATCAAAGCTTTAATAATCTCTTCTTAAGTGCGGGTGTGAGTTTCTTCTATCCGGAGGCAAAATACAGATGAAAAAGATATTTATTATTCTTGTATCTTTGTGTTGTATTCGATCTTTGGCAGCACCCTCAGGTGCGGGGATCTATCAAAAACAATTGGCAGAGGCTTTGGAAAGAGTCCGTGCTGGCAAGTATATTCAGGCTGCACCCTTGCTGTTTCAATTGAGCCGTCGCAATGAGCTTGCGAATGAACAAATGCAAATCAAATATATTTTAGGTTTATCCTTGATGGAACTTAAAATGTATCAAGTGGCTTCCTTCCAGTTTGTCGAAGTGATCAAGCAAGGAAATAGCAAATACGTGAAATTGGCTGTTCAAAAGTTGGCGGCCATCGCTGATTATCTGGGGGATGATACGATTTTGAACTATGCCCTGAATAAAGTTGAACTTTCGGATTTTCCTGAAAATCAAAAGGATATGCTCTATTTTCGACTGGGAGAAATCAAAGCCAAGTCAGGTGAAAACGATCAGGCCATTCAGTATTTCGATCGTGTTCCTGTGAACAGTTCTTTTTATCATCAAAGTTTGTATAAAAAAGGACTGGCTCTTGCTGAACAAAACAAAACAAAAGAAGCCATAGCTGTTTTTGAAAAACTATTAAGTAACCGTGAAAAAGCAGGAACCTTGGATGCATTTCGTGTGACAGCATTGATTTCCTTGGCTCGGGTTTATTATCAAGCGAAGGATTGGGATGCGGCCATTGATACTTATCGAATGATTCCTCGAGATCATGAGCTGTGGCACGATGGTCTTTTTGAGTCTTCATGGGCAATGCTTCGAGCTGCAAAATTTCGTACAGCTTTAAGTAATTTTCAATCGATTCATTCAGGATTTTATGATGATTTCTATATGCCCGAATCTTTATTGTTAAGATCAATTATTTATTTGTATATTTGCAAATATGACGAGATGGAAAAAGTACTGAATCAATTTGAAAGAACCTATGGTCCATTGCGATTAAGTCTTGGAAATTTTTTAACCAATACCAAGAATTCTGATGAGTTCTACGTAGAAATGGAAAAAGCTCAAATTCAACGAAGCGGAAAGACTCCAAAACCAGCGTTGAGAATTCCTTATCAAGCGGCTCGCTATATGTTGGATGAAGCCGATGTGAAGCGGTCCATGACTTACTTGCAAAAATTGTCTGAAGAGCGAAAGCGATTTGAGGGGTACGGAGGTCCTGTTGTGAAAACTCCTTTTGGTGCATATGTTTTGAAGATTTTGGCCAATCGAGAAAAGAACACTCGCTTAGAGATTGGAGAAAAAGTTCGAGAGCATATGGTTGAGATTCGTGCAGAACTTAAAGATTACTACGAGCAATCAGGATTTATTCGTTATGAAATGATCAATGGTCGTAAAGAAGCTCTGAAAAAGAAAATTGCTAACAAGGTTGTTGATCAAGTGCAAGTTGATTCAAAATTTGACAGGACTTACTTTATTCAAAATGGTTGGGAGTACTGGCCATTCCAGGGTGAATTTTGGCGTGATGAAATTGGAAACTTCTTTTATCTGGGCAAACAAAGTTGTGAGTAATATATGAATAAAATGATCGGTGGGATTCTACTTCTAAGTTTAGCAGCTGGTGCCGAAAGCAAAAAAAGCCCGACAGTGGGAGAAGTCTTGCAGAAGGCCGCCTTGGGACCTAAGGGTGAATCTTTGCAACAAATGCAAAAAAAGCAAACGGTTCTGGCTCCTCAAGATAAAACTCAATTTGAGCGTAAAAAATCCAATGTCAATTTGGATCAAGTGAAACCTCCTAAATCATCTAACTTTGTCGATGATAAGGGGACAGATCATGCGAAGTTGGAAAAAATCACAGACCAGCAAGTTCAAGAAATGTACAAGCTGACGCAAAAGTATAAAGACTCATCTCAACGTGGAGAGATGTGGTTGCGTCTTGCTGAACTGTATGTAGAAAAGTCAAAACTGGTCGATTATCGTAAGCAACTTGAATATGATAAAATGCTTGAGTTGTATGACAATAAAAAGCTTAAGCATGCACCAAAGTTAGATGTCACTGGGGCAAGGGATTTTAATAAAAAAGCGATTCAGTTGTATGAATGGTTCGTGCGTGACTTCCCTAAAGATGAAAAAATTGATCAAGCTCTTTTTTTCTTGGGATATAACTACTATGAATTGGGAAATGTGAAAAAGGGAACGGAATATTATGACGATCTGATCCGTCGGTTTCCAAAAAGTCCCTATGTTGTAGAGTCTCACTTTGCCCTTGGTGAATACTATTTTGAAAATGAAAAGTGGCAAACAGCCTACGATCACTATCTTGAAGTGACAAAGTTTAAAAGACATCAGTTTTATGCTTTTTCTCTTTATAAATTAGCATGGTGCTTGTACAGATCGGGGCAAAGTCAAAAAGCTTTAAAGGCAATGGAGTTATTGATTCGTACGGGTCGTCAAGATTCTGCAGATAAAGCTAACGGCAAGAAGGCTTCTGGAGGAGCTCAGAAGTTGGAATCAGAAGGTATTCGTGATCTGATCGTGATTTATGCAGAGGCCGGTGATCCTCAGAAAGCCTTTGAGTACTTTCGTGACATTGTAGGTCCCGATTTTAAGAACTATGTCGAGAAATTAGCGTATTACTACGGAGACCGTGGAAATCGTGATGCCTCAAGGAATTTATTTCGATTGTTGATTCAAAGTCAGCCCACTCATCCTAAGAACGTGGAATATCAATATCAAATTGTCATGTTGTATTCCTATGCCAATCAGCCAGAAGAGTTTAAGCGGGAGTTATTTACTTGGATTTCATCTTATGGATTGAATTCCAATTGGGCTCAGGCAAATCAAGGGAATAAAGAGTTGATGGAAAGCACAACGAAATTGCGTGAAAAAACTTTACAAACTTTTGTCATGCAACGCCATCAAACGGCTCAAAATTCTCGTGGTGAAGAGTCTCGCAAGTTGGCCTATGAAGGTTATAAACTATTTTTGAGCGAGTTCCCTCAGTCCACATCCGTTGGAGACATGCATTTTTACTTTGGTGAATTATTGTATGATATGGGACGTTTTAATGAAGCGGGAACTCAATATCGTTGGGTTGTAGACCATGCACCTCAAAGTAAATTTTATCAGACGGCAATGTTGAACTCTGTACTTTCCTTAGTTCGAGATTTACCTTCGGATGCTGAGATTGCAGCTCGAGTGGGTAAGTCATTGAATGTTGTTGCGATGGATCCAAAGTCTGAATTTTTTGTAAGTTCTGCAAAAATTTTCATGAGTAAGGCTGTTGAAAATGAGAAAACAGCTGAGATTACTTTTCGAGTTGCCAGACTTTATTATCAGCACAATCAATTTGATGATGCCCTTCCCCTGTTTCGACAAATTATTAAAAAATATCCTTCAACGAAATTTGCAGAATATTCAGCAAATTTAAGTTTGGATATTTATAATATTCGTAAGGACTACGCGGGGCTTGAAAAAATTTCTCAGGAGATCCTTTCTATTCCTGTCTTTGCAAACTCGAAGCTTGGAGCTGAAATTCGAACATTGGGCGAGAAAGCTTCTTTCAAAAAAGCTCAGGATCTTGAAGGCGAGAATAAATTTGCCGAAGGTGCAGAGCAATTTGAACGATTTGCAAAAATGAACCCACAATCGGATCTAGCAGGGATTGCCTATTTCAATGCGGCGATCGATTATGAAAAAGCAGGCCTTGTTGCTGCAAGTATTTTGGCTCATCAAAGTTTGTTAAGTCGAAAAGATAAATCAGCGGAAAAGTACAAAGGTCAAAGTCGTCGAATTCTTGCTAAGCTGTTACATGAAAGTGGTCGCATCGAAGAAGCTGCACGGGCTTATTGGACAGCTGGATTTGAAGCAGATAAGGATTTATCAGCAAATTTATTTTTTAATGCGGCTCTTTTGTTTCAAGCTTTAGGCAAAAATCCAGAGTCCATTAAGAATTATGAGGAATACTATCGAAGAACTGAAAAAGCAGATAAGGCGGAAGCCTTGTTTGAAATGGCAACCCTGTTTGCCTCTTCAGGAAATCATTCGGCAGCTCTACAAAAATATCGAGAGTATATTGATCAACCTCAAGCAACACCCTCCAGAACCATGGAAGCCTATGCAGCTATCTATGATCTTCTTCAAAAAAATAATGATCATGAAGCCGCCAAACAATGGAGAACAAAGTTACAAGTAGCTCAGAAGTCACTTTCAAAAAAGCAAAAAGGAATCGGCTTGGATAAAGTTGCACGCTTTAAATTTCAAGATGCAGAGGAAGCCTTTTTACAATTTCAGAAAGTTTCAATTCCATCAGATCCAGCCAAACAAGCCAGTGCTTTGAAGTATAAAATTAATCTTTTGTCACAATTGGATGCTCAACTCAGCGAAGTTATTCGCATGGATGTGGCGGATGAAATTGTGAACAGCTTAAACCTTCTTGGTCTTGCTAACGAAAAGATGTTTGAGTCTTTGACGAAGGCACCAGAGCCAAAAGGTCTGACAGAGGATGAATTGAAACAGTACAGAGAGGGCATTTTAAATATCGCTCGTCCCTTTCAGAAGAAATCATTAGAGGCAACGAAAGCTGCCGTTGATAAAGGGCAAACATTGGGGGCCTATCCCTCTGGCTATAGGGCCGCTTATCAAAGAATGGCATCCCAAGATTCTAATTACTATGAAGGTGCTGAGATCCATTTTCCAACTCAGTTGATGTCAGCAGTGGGTGGGCAATGAAAAAAAGTTTATTGATGATTTATTTATTAGCAATACTTGGGTGTTCTACAAATTCGACGGTCGAAAAGTCATCCTCACAAAATCGTTCAAGTGTGGAATCTTCGCGTAAAGAGGAGTCCTCCTCTTCATCCAGATCAAGATCCTTCGATGATCGAAAAGAACCTTCTTCATCCAGCGAGTCTGTTCAGGTTTCAAAAAACTCTGATTCAAAAATAAATGAGCTTGTGCAATTGCAAAGAGATGATGAACTCTACCAATATTGTGTGGAAGTATTGACAAAAGAACCGCACAATCCAGCGGCATTGCATGGATTGTCGATTTATCACATGCGAAAAGGAAGATTTCTTGCTGCACAAATGTTCATTGAAAAAGCACTGAAGCTTCAACCTCAAAATTCGGCGTTACATAATAACTACGGACTCATTTTTTTAGGTATGAAAGATGAGCGCAAGGCGATGTTAGAATTTCGTAAGGCCTTTGAGTTGGATGAAAATAATATTCAAGCGGGAGTCAATTTAGGAAATTACTATATTCGAAATTTAGATTTTGGAAAGGCATCCATTGCGATGAAAGGATTGTCTTCAAATCCAGTGAAAGACTGGCGGGTTATGAATAGTTATGCTTCTGTTTTGGCCAGTCAGAAGAAATATTCTCAGGCGAAGGATATCTATAAAGACATCCTTAGAAGTCAATCCAATCAAAGAGAAGTCTTATTTAATTATTTGGTACTCTTAGTGGATGGATTGAAAGATCAAGATGAATCTTCTGCTGTTTTACAAAAGCTTAAATTTTTAGGGTACCCAGACGGAAGTCAAGGTAAGATGATTCAGTTGGAAAATAAGATCAAAACAGGTTTAAAATAATCTTGAGGTTAGAGTTGTGAAAAAAATCAGTGTGTATCTTCTTTGTTTATTCATATTTCAAATGGCGCATTCGGAAGAAGCTCCAAAGAAGTCGAACAAAAAAGTTTCTATTGATTTTGAAGAAGATCTTGTGGAAGGGACGGCTCAGAAGCCTGATCTTATGTTTTTGTTTCAAAAGAAAAACTTTAACTATAAGAAATTGATTCGTTTAAGAGAGAACTTTTTGCCCGAAATGAGAAAAACATCTGAAGAATTGCATCGTGTTCGGAGAAAGAATTGAAACAACCAGTTATATTACGAGTTTATCATCAAGGTGCTGCAGTCGCTGTTCGTCAATTCGATACAGATATGGTTGTTATTGGACATCATGCAGATGTACAGCTTGAGCTCGACCATCAAGATGTTTCCAATATTCACTGTCTGATTGAGCGTCGAGACTCAGGTTATTATCTGTGTGATTTAGGATCAACGACAGGAACCTATAAAAATGGCGTTGCTGTTTTAGACGAACCATTGTCTTCAGGAGACAAGATTCAGGTGGGTCCCTATTCTCTTCAATTTTTTGTAGGAGCACCCAAACCTAAGGTGGCTCCACCGACATTGACGGTGAAGCCTGTTGCTCCTCCTGCGCCTCCTTCTGTGCCTGAAAACTCTGTGGTTTCTGATGATCATGATTCGGAAACTGTTTTACATATCGTGCGAGAAAATCCACAGCAGGAATCAGTTGTTGGGGATCGAGGACCTCAAGAGGAATCTCCGAAGAAAATTATTCCACTGGCGAAAAATCGTCCTGAATTGCCTTCACAGAAACCATCTGCAGACGTTCTAAAAAAATCTCATCATAAAAAAGGTGGGGGGACTTATGCTCCTGGTGGTCATGTTGAAAACTTAAGAGATTATTTACGTCCAACCAAGGGCAGTCAGTTAGAAATATTGGTTTGTTGGCAGGATCGCATCACAGCGTCCTATCATTTTCAAAATAAGAAAGTCATCACGATAGGTTCTGATCAAGGTGCAGATGTTCAGGTTCCTTCTGCTTACTTTTCTCAAACATTGCCATTGATTGATACAAAGGATGGATTTCGTTTGTTCTGCATTGCAAGTGCGACTGTCGACTTAATGACGAATCAGCAGCATTACAATATTGATGACCTTTTGAGATTAGAAAGAGCTGTTCGATTAAATTCTGGTTATACAATTCGTTTTGATTCAGGAGAGATGATTCATTTGTCCTTTGATCGTGGAAACTTGCAGATTTTTATTCGGCTTATTCCTGAAAGTGTACAACCTATCCTTGCTTCTCCCTTTGATCTGACAGTTGGTGAAATGACGGGTGTTATTTTATCCGTCGTTCTTTGTACTATTTTAGGATTTTTATTTTCAGTTTCAAAACCTGAAGAGATCAAAGATTTGGATAATCAGCCTCCAAGAATCGCGCAGTTTATCTATGAAAAAAAACCTGAAACACCAAAGGCAAAACCGATTGAATTGACAGAAAAAGAGCAGCCAGCTCCTCCTCCGCCGCCGGAACAGGAAAAGAAGCCTTTAAAAAAGGTAGAGTTATCGGACAAAGTTGCAAAGTCATCGGCAAAGAAAGCCACAGTGATGACTCAACATCAAAAGCCACTTGTGAAAGCTTCGGAAATTCGTGAAAAAAATTCGAATTTGAAATCACCTAATTTTGGAAGTGTTAAGCAAGGTGGTTCTATTAAAATTAGCAATCAAGAAAGTGCCAATGCAGCCACTGTGAAAAAAGATATTTCAAAGCAGGGTCTGTTGGGAGCTTTATCCAACAATGGTTTACGTGATAAGTTGGATCAAACTTACAGTGGAAATAATAAAGGTGCCCTGGGTCTAGGAAGTCAAGCAACAGGAAAAGTTGGACTGAATCAAGATCATTCAGGATCAGATATTGGTGATAAATTTCGTGAAACGGGAGCTGGCGGCAAAGGAACTTCTACTGTAGGGATCAATTCAAATTTGGGAACTAAAGGAAAAAGCAGTGGTCAAGATTCCTATGGAAATACTGGAATCAGTACATCCAAGGGAACTGTTGCCATTGAGTCGGGCGGGTTTGAAGAAAACTTTGTTGGATCCATTGATAAAGAAGCTGTTCGTCGAGTCGTCAAGGCTGGACTTCGAGAAGTGAAGGCTTGTTATGAGCGAGGTTTGCGTGCAAACTCCAGACTTGAAGGTAAAGTGATTGTCAGTTGGGAGATTGTGGAAAAAGGTCATGTGGGATCTGCTTCAGTGAAGAGCAGCACATTGAACAATAAAGAAGTAGAAAGTTGTATTGTGGCAAGATTGAAGTCATGGCAATTTCCAGAGCCACCGGCTGGAACGTCTGCGGCAGTGTCGTATCCGTTCTCGTTTGTGAAACAGCAGTAAAAGAACTCGTTTATCAAGGAGGATAACGTGAATCCGAATCCAGAAAATTTAAACTTTCTTCACAAGGCATTTGTGGACGGAGGGCCCGTCATGCTCATTATCCTGGCCTTTGGGATAATGACAGTATTACTGATTGTTGAAAGATTCGTTTCATTACGAAGCTTCAGTATCAGTAAGAAAGAATTTACAGATCAATTATTTAGTTTGTTGCTAAGAGGTGATCTTCGCCAAGCCATTGCATTTTGTGATTCACGTCCTGCACCTTTAACAAATACGGTGAAGGCAGGTTTAGTTCAAGTGATGAACAAGCGACCAGATGAAGAAGTGCAAGTCGCAATGGATGCATCGGTTCTTCGGGAAAATGTTCGAATTGAAGGTTGGACAAGTTTTCTTGCAGTCTTTGGAAACGTTGCCGTTCTTGCGGGTCTTCTTGGAACCATCATTGGTATGATTGGATCCTTTACGGCAGTTTCTGCGGCTGATCCAGCTACGAAGTCAGAATTATTATCCAAAGGGATTTCTCATGCCTTAAATTGTACGGCATTTGGTCTTTTGGTTGCGATTCTTTCGATTGTGTTCTTTGGATACTTTCAAATGAGAATTTCTCGTTTGGAAAACGAGTTGATGGAAGTCAGCATGAGTTTGTTGAACTTGGTTTCTTCCAATCGTGAAAAATTTAAAGAGTAATTGAAGAAGAGGATACTATGGCTCATATAGATACCGGTGGCGGTGGTCGAAAAGCGAGTTTTGAGTTGAATCTAACACCCTTCATTGATTTGATGAGTGTTCTGATAACCTTTCTTTTGATCACAGCCGTATGGACCCAAGTATCCATGCTGCAAATTGATACCAGTTATATGGGAAAAAAAGATCCCAATCAAACAACGCCTGTGACTCCTCCCATGGATGATGTTGTTTTAAAATTAGGAATTCGTAAATCCGGTTATACGTTGACGGTAGGAACAAATATGGTTGTTATTCCTAATGTTGATGGTGAGTTTGATGAGGTCACTTTGCTGTCGCATTTAGAAAAAACAAAGAAGCAACATCCTCAAAAAATCAATGGAATTATCGAAGTTGCTGATGACATTCCTTACGATCGTTTTATTAAAGGGATGGACAATATGTTGGTCTCTGGATTTTCACAAATCGATGTTGCTGCGGGGGGGATCTGATGCCCATTCATACACCCGGTCAAAAATTTAGACACCATCGTTTGTTGAGTAAAAAAGGTTCTGGTCGAGAAGTTGCAGCTGTTTTATCTTTAACGGCCATGGTGGATATGTTCACCGTTCTCGTGATTTTCTTGTTACAAAACTACAACTCAACAGGAGATGTTTTGTACATTCCAAAGGAAGTGACCTTACCTAAGGCCGAAAGAGTCAAAGAATTGAAGCCCGCTGTGGTTGTGACGATTTCAAGTGAAGATATTTTTCTGGATCAGAATAAATTGATTAAAACAGCAGAGCTTCGACAGCAGGAAGATCTTTTGATTCCTAGATTGAAGGACTCTTTGGTGGCAGCTTTGCAAAAAGCCAAAGATGAAGATGCCAAAAGTTTGAAGAAGAAACTTCAAGATGCTGTTGATCAGACAAAGACAAAAGTGAAAGCGGAAACCAACGCATGGAATAAAGTTACGATTCAAGCGGATAAAGATGTGGACTTCTTGACCATCCGAAAAGTCATGTATACGGTTTCAGACGCTGGAGCCGGTGAAGTGAATTTTGCCGTGATGAAGGTCAATGATAAAGAATAAATCACTTCAAAAAATTAAAAACATCCTTTTATTTTCTCTGTTTGCTCTTCTCTTCATTGAAGTTCTTATCGGCTTTCCTGTTCCCTTAGAAAAAAAAGTGGATCCCTTTGTGACGCAAGCGGGGCGAGTCACTGAAAAAGAATCCACAGCAGATCAGCAAATGACAGATATTCATCTGACGGAAAGTGGTGGAAATCAGGTCAAGAAATGGGAACTCTGGGCCAAGGTTGCCGAGGGATATGAAGGTCGCGGCGCTTGGGAATTGCACTCTGTTGAGGTTCATTTTTATTCAAAGTCAGATGTCTCCTTTCGTGTGAAAGGAGATTTTGGAACCATCGACACAAAGACAAAGGATCTTGTTGTTCAGGGGCATGTTTTGACAACATCCTCGAATCAGTACAAGTTTGCGAGCGATAAAATTATTTACACAGCGTCTCAACACTCTTTGGTGAGCCCATCCCTTGTACAGATGGAAACACCTGCTGATAAAAATGGATCATCGATGAAGGTCAAGGGCGGTCGTATGCGAGGAGATATTGCTACTAAATTCATTTGGATGGATCAGGGAGTCTCAGCTCAGAAGCTTCTTCAGCCTGGAAAGAATTTAGAAATAGAAAGCATGAAAGTGGAAATGAGTGGCCAGGATTCAAAAATGAGTTT
>JACCDG011504433.1_pt1 | contig 20254 bp, 25 predicted proteins | sample 7442471 | NCBI WGS metagenome assembly JACCDG01 (sample SAMN15323444, study PRJNA562643) | freshwater metagenome | isolation source: river surface water | place: USA:Blue River Watershed | collected 2017-08-17 | reverse complement strand
TCTCTCAAGGGCAGTTGGTGCGGATGGGACTCTCTCCCGCCTGGTTTCCAATTTCCAGTCAAAGAATTGGTGGCGAGCCTGAGTTACCAAAGGTGGGTTGCATAAACCCACCTTTTTTAGTATAATAATAAAAAAGTTTTTTATATGAAAATAGGTTTTAATTGTAGTTGCTTTGATCTTTTTCATGCTGGGCACGTTACGATGCTTAAGATGGAAAAGGAAATGTGTGACTATTTAAAAGTAGCACTTCAGGTCGATCCGACAGTTGATAGACCTGGTTTAAAAAATAAACCAGTACAATCCATTTATGAAAGATATGCTCAAATTCAAGGGTGCAAATATGTGGATGAGATTCTTGTTTATGATACGGAAGCAGATCTTTTAAATCTAATCAAAACTCAGACCTTTCATATTAGGTTTTTAAGTGAAGAATATAAAGATATTGATTTTACTGGAAAACAATATTGTATTGATAATGATATTGAAATTCATTATCATTTGAGAAGACATCAATATTCTACTACTGAACTTAGAAATAGAGTATATGATCTTGAGAAAGCAAAAAGAGAAGAAAAAAATATTAAAGATGTACTTCAGTATTCTCCTGAACTCTTAGAAAAATACAATCAAAAATGACTATTTTAGTTACTGGCGGTGCTGGATTTATTGGAAGTAATTTCCTTCATCACTTAATTACTTGCACAAATGAAGAAGTAGTTTGTATTGATAAATTGACTTATGCTGCTGATTGGCATAATATTCCTGATAATATTAAACTCTATACTACTGATATTGTAGAACAACATAATTGTGAGTTTATTTTTAAAAAATATAAACCATCAACGGTTTTTCATTTTGCGGCAGAAAGTCATGTGGATAATTCAATTAAAGATTGTACAGAATTTATTCATACAAATGTTCTAGGAACAGTTAATCTTTTGAACCTCTCTTTGAAATATGAGATTCAAAAGTTTATTCATATTTCAACAGATGAAGTGTATGGATCTATTCAAGAAGGATATTTTACTGAAAATTCAAATTATGCTCCTCGCAATCCATATTCTGCATCAAAGGCAGCATCAGATCATTTTGTAATGGCATATCACAATACCTATGGTCTCCCTGCTGTAATTACAAATTGTTCTAACAACTATGGCCCAAGGCAGTATTCTGAAAAGATGATTCCTAAAATCATTACTAATTTATTACAAGGAAACAAAATTCCTGTATATGGTGATGGAAAACAAGTTCGTGACTGGCTATACGTTCAAGATCATTGTGAGGCATTGATTGAAGTTTGGTTTAAAGGAAAGGTCGGTCAAAAATATAACATTGGTGGTGAGTGCGAGATTCGAAATATTGATTTGGTTCGTATGATTTTAGATCGTATGAATATGAAGGAAGATATGGTAGAATATGTTAAAGATAGACCTGGGCACGACCGTCGTTATTCAACAGATATCACCAAAATTAGACACGAATTAAAGTGGTCTCCAAGATTTGATATAGATACAGGACTAGACAAAACTATCGCTTGGTATACTGAACGTTTATGATTACTATTGATTATTTGCCACACGCCAGACCGATTGAGTATTGGCGTCTGACATCTCATTTTCTGAATGGAATTAAACCAGAAAATAAAAAGAAAATCAAGATCAATATTCTTGCCACCAACGATGAACCGTGGTTGGATTATCTTGATCCTGATATTGCTGCCCAAGTCATTATTTTTCCATATAACGGAAACTATCTTGCTAAGGCGAATTTGGCAAGCAAGGATGAAAATCCATACTCTGTAAAACTAGACGAAGACTGTTTTATGAACAGTCACGTTTGGGATTATATGATTGAAAATATTCATATCCTTGATGACCCAGATACTCTCCTTATTTCTCCTTTGGTTTCTACCAATATTCCTCTTGTAGACCAGTTTATTGAGTCATATATTGAAGATGTTGAAGTAAAAGAACAACTGTATTCTCTTTTTAAGAATCGTTATATGCCCAACAACTTGTGGGGTGTTGATTATACTTCCCTTAACAAACATACAGTTGATGCAGAAAAGTGGGATTCAGAAGCATACTATAAAGGTGTTGCGGACATTAACCATTATTATCGTGGTATTCACCCAGTTCGTATTTCTGTTGAGGCACAACTTCTTCTGAGTGAGTATGTTCTTAACACTATGGATAAGTTCTTGGACAAACAAGAATATTCTTTGAAAGAATTTAATCGCCCATATTTTACAAATAATATCTTTGCGTTTAAAACAGAGAACTGGCGTAAGATTCTGGAACTTCCAAATGATGGATTTGATGAAGTTCCTTTAAGTGAATATAAAAACGCTCATAATAAGAAGTGTTATTATATTGATAATGGATTTTGTGTTCATCCAATGTATAATACTGTGTTTGGATACAATCCAGAATTTAATATTGGTATGAATAACGGTCTGCAAAAAGAAATCGAAATCGTCAATCAGTTTGTTCAAAAAATTCTATGAAAAGAGCATTAATTACTGGTATTACTGGACAAGATGGATCTTATCTTGCCGAACTTCTTCTTGAGACAGGATATGAAGTTCATGGAATTGTTCGTAGAAGTTCCTTGATCAATACTGATCGTATTGATCACATTTACCCACAACTTCATCTTCACTATGGAGATCTTACAGATTCAACTAATCTCGTAAGAGTCATTCAACAAGTTCAACCAGATGAAATATATAATCTAGGTGCTCAAAGTCACGTTAAAGTGTCTTTTGAAATGCCAGAATATACTGGTATGGTCGATGGGTTAGGAACACTTCGTATTCTGGAAGCAGTAAGGCTTCTTGGAATGGAAAGACAAACTAGAATCTATCAGGCATCTACATCAGAGATGTTTGGTCAAGTTCAAGAGATACCACAAAAAGAAACAACCCCCTTTTATCCTCGTTCACCTTATGGAGTCGCAAAAGTCTATGGATACTGGATCGTCAAAAACTACAGAGAGTCGTATGGACTACACGCAAATTCTGGAATTCTTTTCAATCATGAATCCCCTCGCAGAGGAGAAACTTTTGTCACAAGAAAAATCACTCGCGGATTATCACGCATTTCAACTGGGCAACAGGACGTATTATATCTCGGAAATCTAAACGCAAAACGTGACTGGGGACACGCTAAGGACTTTGTTGAAGCAATGTGGTTAATGCTTCAGCAAGATGAACCAGATGACTATGTGATTGCCACTGGTCAGCAATACTCTGTGCGTGAGTTTGTAGAAGAAGCAGCACCATACTTTGGTATGAATATTGTATGGGAAGGTGAAGGTATTATGGAAAGGGGCATTGATAAAAGTACTGGTAAAACGATCATCAAGGTCAACGCTAAATATTTTAGACCTGCTGAAGTAGAGACTTTATTAGGTGATGCCACTAAGGCAAAGGAAAAACTAGGTTGGGAACCTAAGATTTCTTTTAAACAACTTGTTGAGGATATGTGCATTTATGGACAGTGATTCTAGAGTATTAGTTGCTGGTGCCAACGGAATGGTTGGATCAGCAATCGTTAGAAACCTTGAAAGTAAAGATTATACTGACATTATTAAAGGAACTCGTCAGACTGTAGATTTTACAGATCAAGAAGCGACTGACACCTTTTTTAGACTTAAAAAACCCGATTATGTATTTGTTGCTGCTGCCAAAGTTGGTGGTATTATGGCAAACAGTACGTATAAAGCAGATTTTCTAACTCAGAATATTCGTATTCAAACAAATATTATTGATTCTGCTTATCGTTGGGGTGTAAAGAAACTGTTGTTCCTTGGATCATCTTGCATTTATCCTAAGTTTGCAACTCAACCTATCACCGAAGATCAGTTGATGACTGGTGCTCTGGAACCTACCAATGATGCCTATGCGATTGCTAAGATCACTGGTATTATGATGTGTCAGGCATATCGCCAGCAGCACGGTTTTAACGCTATCTCTCTGATGCCTACCAATCTTTATGGTCCTAATGATAACTTTGATTTAGAGACATCTCACGTTCTTCCAGCAATGATTGCTAAATTTCATAGAGCAAAGGAAGATGGTTATGTTATAGATCCAGGTGGTCCTTGGTATGGACCATCAGTAAAACTTTGGGGTGATGGATCTGCAATGAGAGAGTTTCTACACGTTGATGATCTAGCGGAAGCATGTTATGTTTGTATGAAAAATTACAATGAAACAGAACATATTAATGTGGGTACTGGTGAGGACGTAACAATTAAAGAACTTGCACAGACAATTTCTGATGTTGTTGATTTTCCTGGGGATATTGAGTGGGATATTACAAAACCGAACGGAACTCCACGTAAGGTAATGAATGTAGATAAAATCAAATCACTTGGATGGCAACCCAAAATTAGTCTTCGTAAAGGTATTCAATCTACTTATGAATGGTATAAGAAAAATGGATAGTACTATTGTAGTTAAACCTTGGGGTTCATATCAGAACTTAATCGATGAACAATATACTAAGGTTAAAAAGATTGTTGTAAAATCTGGAGAGTCTCCAAGTTATCAGTATCATTTTAAAAGAAGTGAAATTTGGATTATCGTAAAGGGTAAAGCAGAAATTAAAATAGATGATATTATAACGACTCATTCTGTCGGTGATGTAATTAAAATTCCCAAAGAAGCAAAACACCAAGTCACTAATATTGGTGATGAGGATGTGGTATTTGTTGAAATTCAATTGGGAGAATATTTTGGTGAAGATGATATTGTAAGATTGGAAGACAAATATGGCAGAGTATAAGGTTCTACTTACAACTAGTGGATTAGGGTCTAGACTTGGTAATCTAACTAAGTTTACAAATAAGAGCTTGGTTAGAGTTGGTGATAAACCAGTAATATCTCATATTATTGAGTCATATCCTGATGATGTTGAATTTGTTGTTACATTGGGTCATTATGGATCTCACGTAAAGCAATATTTGACTCTTGCCCATCCAGAAAGAAAAATCGAATTTGTAGAAGTTGACAATTATATGGGAGATGGTAGTAGCCTACTTTATTCCATTTCTCTGTGTGAAGAGCATCTACAATCTCCTTTTATCTTTCACGCTTGTGATACTATTCTTCCAAAAAATTATATTGCCGATGTAAATTTTTCTGGTAACTGGTCTATTGGTGGTGCTGGAGATAACAGTCAATCTTACAGGACTATTAATTGTGTCAATGGAAAGATTGCATCAATTAATGAAAAAGGCGAACAAAACTTTGATTTTGTTTATGTGGGAGTTTCTGGTATTCAGCAGTATGAAGTATTTTGGGATATTTGTAAAACCACTCTCGCAACTGTAAATACAAGTGATCTAAGTGATTGTCACGTTATACGTAAGATGAATGACTTTTCTGTTGTTCACCTTGATGATTGGTATGATATCGGAAATATTGATGCACTAAAAAGAACTCGCTCTAAAATTAAAGGAACAATTCACGTTCTTGATAAAGAGGATGAAAATATTTTTGTCTTTGATAATTTTGTAATTAAGTTTTTCTGTAATAAAAAAGTATGTTATGATAGGGTATTAAGAACTGAAAAACTAAATGGACTTGTTCCGACTCTATTAGATAGTACCGAAAACTTTTATAAGTATGAGTATGTAAGAGCAGAACTTCTTGCAGATGTTGTTGATTTAAATAAGTTTACTAATCTTCTAAACTGGTCGGCACAAAATTTATGGATTCCAAAAGAAGATCCATTATTTGAACATAATGCACTTACTTTTTATAAAGATAAGACTCTTTTAAGAGTTGAAAAGTTTTTAGAAAAGTACAATCTAAATGATGGGGATGATTATATCAATGGAATGCACATTCCACCAATTAAAGAGTTGATTGGTGAGATTGATTTTTCTTCTTTGATTGGTTTTCCATCAGGATTTCATGGAGATTTTATATTAGATAATATTCTTGTAAATGGGAATAGTTTTACTTTAATTGATTGGAGACAAGATTTTAATGGCAGTATTGATGCTGGAGATATGAGGTATGATCTAGCAAAGTTAAATCATAACCTTATTCTTAATCATGAGATTTTAGCAAATAATCAATATTCGATTGATTTTACGAACGGGATTCATTGTGATATTCTTGTTAGAAAATCTCTATTAGATTGTCAGGAACTTTTAAAAGGATTTTGTGAAGTTAATGGTATTTCATATAAAAAAATACAAATCTTAACATCTTTGATTTGGTTAAATATGTCACCTCTTCACGAACATCCTTTAGATATGTTTTTATATTATTTTGGTAAATATAACTTATTTGTTAATCTTAGGAGTAATTAAATGAACAGCGTTCAATATGCAGCAACATTAATCAAACCAGAATACAAGCACGTTCTTGAATTTGGAGTTTATCAAGGATATACGGTAGGTCTTATTAGAGAGGCATTGGATGACAGTTATAAGGTCTTTGGATTTGATTCTTTTGAGGGGTTGCCAGAAGATTGGGAAAATACAACTTGTATGAAAGGGCATTTTAGTACAGGTGGAAAAATTCCTGATATTGAAGGAGTTAAGTTTTTTAAAGGATGGTTTGAAGATACTATTCCACAATATTTGGAAGAAGCGGATACTATTGGTCTTCTTCATGTTGATTGTGATTTGTATTCATCTACAAAAACAATCTTTGACAATCTACATCCTTACATTAAAAAGGGAACGATTATTGTTTTTGATGAGTGGTGTTACCACGCAGATCCAAAATATGATGATCATGAACAAAAAGCATTTTATGAATATGTTGATGATTATGATGTAAAGTTTATGTTTATCAATTTTTATGATGAGCAAAATCCAACAGAAAGAAAAATTATTAAAATTGTATGAATTTCCCCAAATACTATATTGGTCCAATGAGTCAAAATGTAATTGACTGTGTAGTTAAACACGGTCAAAAACATTCTGTTGGACTAATCCCTTCCAGAAGACAAGTTGATTTTTCTGGTGGGTATGTTGGTGAATGGAATACTCAGACTTTATCTGCATATGTAAAAACAAAAAGTCCTTCAGTTATTGTCTGTCGTGATCATGGTGGAGAAAAGCAGGGGCAAATTGAAGATGATGGAATTAAATCTTTTTCAGTTGATGCACAGTTTCTGGACATAGTTCATATTGATCCATTTAGAGTTTCTGAAACAATATATCAGGCAGCAGAAAAGACTGGAAATATTATTGAAAGACTCTTTGAGATTAATCCAAATGTAATGTATGAGGTTGGAACTGAAGAAGCAATTTTTAAATATGAACCAGATCATTTGAATTGGATACTTGGATATCTTAAGATTAGATTGAGAGTAGAGCAATTCAATCAAATTAAATATGCAGTAGTTCAGTCTGGAACTGGTCTAGATTTATCAACTAGAACAAATACAGGAAACTTTAATAGTAAAAGATTAGAAAACTTCATTAAAGTTGTTAAAAATTATGGTTTGTTGAGTAAGGAACATAATGGTGATTATCTTACTGAATCCTTTGATGTTGAGATGAGATTCCAGGCAGGATTAGATGCCATCAATATTGCTCCCGAATATGGACAAATAGAATCTGAATTTTATTTGGAGTCGTGTAAAAAAGATCCACAACTATTTGAAACTCTGTATCAGATATGTTATAATTCAGGTAAGTGGAAAAAGTGGATTGTCGATATTGAGAGAATTTCTAAGGAGCAGTTGATTATGACTTGCTGCCACTATATTCTTTCTGATAACGAATTCCTAGAAAAAATTAAAGTTCATTTTCCCAATGCTGATAAGAAGATTCAAAAAAGAATTAGTTCCCAATTAAAGTTGTTGCATGAGCAAACTAAAAACTATTGCATTTGATCTTGATGATGTTATTTGTTATCGTCCCAACGGATATGAGCATCTAGGTCCTAATAAGTATGACTATTGTGAGCCAGATCAGTCAGTGATTGATCTGGTTAATTCTCTTTATGAGGAGGGTAATAAAATAGTCATATATACTGCAAGGGGAATGTCTCAATATAAAGGGAATGTAACTCTGATTTATAGTGAGTTATATTCCAGAACAATTAAACAACTAGACAATTGGGGTTTGAAGTACGATCAACTTGTAATGGGAAAAATCCATTATGATGTATTGATTGATGATAAAGCATTAAATTCTTCTGATCTGACAACACAAAACGTTAAAAAGTTTTTATGACCAAACTTGTTATTTTCGATTTAGATGGTGTTCTAATTGATAGTAAAGACTATCATTATGAGGCACTGAACCAAGCACTTGGGGAAAAGTATTCTATTAGTAGAGAAGACCACGTAAGCATTTACGATGGTCTGCCTACTAGAGCAAAACTTGAGTTGCTTACTCAAAACAAAGGTCTTCCTGTAGATCTGTATGATCAGATTTGGAGAGATAAACAAGAAGCAACACTGAAGATCTTTAATGATTGTGTTGCAAAAGACTACGAACTTATGGGTTACTTCCAGCAACTTGTAGATGCTGGATATAAGATTGCTGTAGCATCTAATTCTATTAGGAATACTGTTAAAATCATTTTATTGAGATTAGGAGTATTGGAGTTCGTCGATATGTACGTCTCTAATGAAGACGTTGTTCGCAACAAACCATTCCCTGCAATGTACTGGAAGTGCATGACTGCTCTTGGTGCTCTTCCTGCAGATACTGTAATTATTGAAGATAGTCATATTGGAAGGCAAGGTGCTTTGGACAGTAAGGCACATCTTGTTCCTGTAGAAAATAGAAGTGATTTAAACCAAGAGAAGATCAATAGAATCAAAAAGATTTTGAATGGTACAAAGCAAAAAGTTGCTTGGGAGAGTAAGACTATGAATGTTTTGATTCCTATGGCAGGTGCTGGTAGTCGATTTGCAAGTCAGGGTTACACTTTTCCCAAACCTTTGATCGAGGTTCGTGGCAAACCTATGATTCAGGTGGTAGTGGAGAACTTGAATATTAAAGCAAACTATACTTTTATTGTTCAGAAAGAGCATTATGAAAAATATAATCTTAACTACCTACTTCCTTTAATCGCTCCTGACTGCAATATTGTTCAGGTAGATGGTCTCACTGAAGGTGCTGCCTGCACGACTCTTCTTGCTAAAGAGTTTATTGATAATGATGAACCACTGGTAATGGCAAACTCTGACCAGTTTGTTGTTTGGGATTCAAATGAAACTCTTTATGCTTTCCAGAACGGAGAATGTGATGGTGGAATCATCACATTTCCTGCAACTCATCCCAAATGGTCCTATGCTAAGTTGGGTGAAGATGGATATGTTTCTGAAGTTGCTGAGAAAAAACCTATCTCTGAACACGCAACTGTTGGCATTTATTATTGGAAGAAAGGTTCTGATTATGTTAAGTATGCTGAACAAATGATTGAAAAGGATATTAGAGTCAACAATGAATTCTACGTCTGCCCTGTATTTAATGAAGCAATCCAAGATGGGAAAAAAATTCGTATCAAGGAGATTGAAAAGAATGGAATGTGGGGTATTGGAACTCCTGAAGATTTGAATTATTTTTTGGAGCACTATAAAGAATGAAACTTATTGCACATAGAGGTAATATTGACGGACCTAATTCATTAGAAGAAAATAAACCAGAATATCTTGAAAAAGCATTATCAGAAGGATTTCACGTTGAAATTGATATTAGGTATGATACTTTTGATAAAAAATTATATCTAGGGCATGATAACCCACAATATGTAATTGATTGGTTTTGGTTATCTAAGTATAAAGATTTTTTATGGATTCATTGTAAAAATATTGAAGCACTTTATGAATTTTCTTATGGGACAAGTGGATTCAATTATTTTTGGCATCAAGAAGATGATTTTACTTTGACTAGCAGAAATTATATTTGGACTTATCCAGGAAAATCTTATACCCCTAAATCTGTTATTGTAATGCCAGAATGGAAGACAGAGTTAGAAAATTTTGATTCTTTAAGAGTATATAATTGCCATGGAATTTGTAGTGATTATGTGAGTAGATTAAAATGAAAGTTTGGTTTGCTTCTTTTTGGGGTAGGTTTGATGTTTACGATAATGTGTTTACTTATGCATTATCGCAGAAATATGATATAACTGTAACTCCAGATGATCCTGATATTGTTATTAGTAATCATTTTGTTGAAAGATACCAAAATGCCAAAATGGTTTATTTTAGTGGAGAACCATTTTATGATATTGGAGTGAATGATTATGCATTAACTCCATTTTATATCGATAAACCTAATTATTTTAGATTGCCTCTTTTTCTTCTTTACGCTTATGACTACTATAAGTGTAATTTTACAAGTTCTTATAATGAAATTCTCTACAAGAAATTGTACATTGACAAATCAATTTTAGACTATAAAGAAAAATTTTGTGCATATGTTGCAAGAGGATCTGGGCATCCAGAGTGTCGAAGAACTCCATTTTTTGAAGCATTGAGTCAGTATAAACAAGTAGATGCCATGGGAGATCATTTAAATAATGCTCCACATATTCCTGGTGAATCTGGAACAATTATTGGATCGATTAATAAATGTGAGATTCTTAAATACTTTAAATTTACGATGGCATTTGAGAATTGTATGAGTTATAATGGTAAGATTGGATATACTACTGAAAAAATTTTTGAACCAATGATGGCACTTAGTATTCCAATCTACTGGGGAAATTCTGAGGTCCATAAAGATTTCAATAACAAGAGTTTTATCAACTGGAATGATTATGGAAGTGATGAAAAAGTTATTGAAAGAATAATTGAAATTGATAATGACGATGATCTCTATATGGATTATATGAAAGAAAATTATTCTGCTAATGATGAACTATTCAAAATTGATTACTTGGTCAATATTTTTGAGGAGATTCTAAAATGATTATTGTTTGTACTCACGAAAGTCCAGACATTCTGGAGCAGTGTTTAAGTTCAATTCGTAAGTATTCGAAGGAGAATCATAAGGTTCTTTGTGTTGAAACATCTCCTTCACAGGTATCAAAAGACATTGCTGATAAGTATGATGCTCTTTTCGAGAATACTGAATTGAAGTATGAAATTGGAGCATTTAATTATGCAACGAATGCTTATCCTGATGAGGGTGAGTATTTTATGTTCCAAGATTCCATTGAAATTGTGGCAGAAGATTGGGAGCATATTCTCAGAGTTCCATCTGAAGGAACGAAAATGGTTGCTCAATCAGCATATAAACTTATTGATGATCCCTGTCCAGGATGTGGAGAAGATGTTTTCTATGATTTGTTTAGAAAATCTTGGCCACTTCATAGTGCATATGGCATAAACAATAATAGTTTTTATGTTCCAAATGTTGCAATGAAGAAACTTAAAGAATTTGGTATTGACAAATTAAAAGCGGAATGTAAGAATGATACCTTTGGTACTGAGAGAATTCTTGGTGCCATGGCATATTATGCTTGTGGTTTTGACCATTCGGCAACTCTACTTGGTGAAGATTGGGTATGGGACGCAACGCAATATCGTCGTAATACAGGATTCACAAAATACATCTATAAGCATACTCTAAGCAGACAATGAAGATTTTAAACGAAGTATTTGATAAGGTTCTTGTCCTTACAACTCCTTATTTTGAACAAAGAATACAAAATATGAAAGAACGTCTGGAAGGATGTGAGTATGAGTTTTTTTATGGTACGTATGGTGGGGATATTGATGTATCCCACTATAGATCTCTTGGATCTCGTCTTACCAGAGGACAACTTGCTTGTGCCTTAAGTCATTATCAGATCTGTGAAAAAATGGTAAATGAGAATTTGGATAATGTTTTGATTCTTGAGGATGACTGTGGATTTCACGACAACATCCAAAGTCTTCCAGAATATTATTCTCAACTTCCAGATAATTATGGCATCTTTTTTCTGGGATATGATTGCCCAAATAACTCACAATATTCTCAAAATTTAATTGAGGTGTCTTCTGGAAATGTTGGATATACTCATAGTATGAATATGAGAAAATCTTGTGCTGAGATGATTTTGGAAGTCAATAAAGATCTTCTTTGGACTGCCGATGGTGTTTCTACAGAGGTGTTAAATAGATATGAAACAAAGTTTTATCTGGCAAATCCAAAACTGACATATCAGGACAACGATGGGACGACATCTACCCTGGTTGAAGTAGATATTAAACATGGTATGGGACTCTGATATGAAATTTTCTTTTGGTATTGTTACTTCTGGGCTTGATGATCGTGTTCAGTTGGTTATTAATAGTATCGAACAACTGAATATTCCAGAATATGAAATTATTATTGTTGGTAATAGCTCTGTATCCAGAGATAGAACTAGAATCATTCCTTTTAATGAGAATGAAAGACCTGCCTGGATTACAAGAAAAAAGAATCTAATTACCCAACACGCAAAGTATGAGAATGTGGTTTATGCCCACGATTATCTCTACTATGATCCAGATTGGTATAAAGGTTGGTTAGAGTATGGTGATGATTACAAAGTTTGTATGAATCGTCTCATCAATGCTGATGGCACACGTTATCGTGATTGGTGCATCTGGCCACATAATAATAATTTTGTAGATGGAATTGTAACCCGTCAAAGGGGATGCTTACTTCCCTATGATATGAATCACTTATCTAAGTATCTGTATTTCTCTGGTGCTTACTGGGTAGGTAAGAAAGATGTGATGACCGAATTTCCTCTCAACGAAAGTTTGCTTTGGGGACAAAGTGAAGATGTTGAGTGGTCTATGAGAATTCGTGAAAAGTATGAATTCTCTATGAATAAACACTCTTCTGTTCATCTTATGATGTATAAGGATAGGGCGTTTGATGAACCAGATGATATTGCTATCGAACAACTAATGATGATCGAGGATTAAAAAGATGTTTAATACTGTAGTTTTTATGCACGTTGCTACTGTTAAGGAGTATCAACAAGTTTTTGAAGAAGTCTTTGCGAGAATTATGAAATCAGGACTTCTCGCTGAAGTTGATAAAGTTAATATCTGTGCAGTTGGAAATGGAGATCTAATGCTTCCAGAGGCACCTCATATTGAGGTTCATTTTGATCCAATGGCAGCATATAATCCATCCGAATCCATTCAGATGGGAGAATTTTTTACTCTTAAGAAATTAAAAGAGTTTGCAAATACAACAAAAGAAAACACACGAATTCTTTATTGCCATTTGAGGGGAGTTACTAGTCCTGGAAATGAGCATATTGCAACTTGGAGAAATTATCTCACCCAGTGGAATATCGATGATTTTAGAAATTCTTTGGAAATGTTGAGGGAATGTGATGCAGTGGGAGTTGATTTAATTCCTAAAGATCGTTGGCCTTATGCAGATCATTTTTCTGGTAATTTTTGGTGGGCTAATTCTCACTATGTTAGAACTCTTCCTAGTATTGAAGAGATTAGCGATCCAAATTCAGAACAGAAAGCAACTCTTCGTCATAACGGTGAGTTCTGGATTGGAATGGGTAATGGTAAATTGAAGAGTAAGCACGACTCTGAGGTTGATATTTGTAGTCGTCATCTGATTTCTTGTCCAGAGGAGGATTTTAGATGAGTCGTTGTTGTTTTATTATCTTCGCACATTCTACAGATCATGATGTAGATGACCTTGAAGATATGATTGAAAATATACAATACTTTCACGACGACTGTGATTTTATTGTCAATCATCCAAATATTGTTCATCCAAAGGTAAGAGTTCGCCATATGCCTGGGATTCTTAATCAATCTGATTTTATCTTTGGTGCATACAATAAAGTTCTTAAAGAATTGTCCATAGAAGAGATTAATTCCTTTGATCATTTTTGTCTAGTATCTGCAAACCAGTATTTTGTGGATAAAATTAAATTTGAAAAAGGTGTTAATTATGTTCAGTTTTATAATACTGAAAATTGGGATGATCTCTATACTGGCAAAGATATGGATAAAACTATCATAGGGTTTCCTCTTCAACAACCCTATGGGCGTTGGGATCCCAAAGATCTTTATAAACAATATGGAATTCAAACTCCTATGGCATCTAATTGGGAGTGTTTAACACTTACTAGCGAAGCGATGCTTCTGGCAAAAGAAAACGTTGACTCTTGTGCAGAAACATACTATAATCAAGATATGATTAGTATTTTCCCTGGTTATATGGCTCTTATGTCAGGTCAACCTTGGGAGTTTCCTGCTCATTTTGGAACATATGATCCATCAAATCGTGCTCTGAGAAATACACATTTGTTTCCAGAGCAAGTAGTAGAAAAAAGAAATGTTGGATATTTTAGTATGAAACGGGTCAATTACAAACGTTTTTGTCCTGTTAAACAGTTTATCAGAGAAAATTTTATGAAGTGAAGCAATGGATTACAAAACAAAACTAGAAGAATACTTTACAACTTTTTCAAACCAAGATCTTGATGGTCTTTCCAAAATGTTCAGTGATGATGTCATTTTGGTAGATTGGGATATTAATGCAAGTGGTAAAGAGGAAGTTCTTGAGGCAAACAAAAAAATCTTTCAATCTGTGGATACAATCAACGTTGTTCCTTACTTTTATTATGTTGGTGAAGAGGCATATGCTGTAGAGATTGATGTTATTGTAAATTCTGGCAAAGAATCTGAAGAAAATATCCAGGTTGTCGATATTATCTCTTTTAATGAGGAGGGTTTGATCCAGTCTATTGAAGCATATAAGCGATGAAGAAAAAATTTAATTTGATGAGCGACACCTTTACTCATTTGACAGGTGGTAATAAAGGATATTCTGTTCACGGAAAAGAATCCAAATATATTGAGTGGGTAAAAGATCCTTCTCTCGATATTTCTTTTTATGTTGATGATACAATTCCAACTGCCTTTACTGATAGGGTAGTTGGTAAAAAATATGCTTGGTTGCTTGAATCTAAGTATATTAAACCTGGGATTGTCAATGCAGTGAAAAGCAATTATCAATTGTATCTTGATACTTTTGATGCAATCTTCACACATAATCAAGAACTTCTTGCTCTTGATCCTAAGTTTAAGTGGTGTCCTGCTCAGGGATTCTGGATTAAAGAACCTAAGGTCTATGAAAAGACAAAGATGATTTCTATGATTTCATCTGATAAGGCAATCACTGAAGGGCAACGGTATAGACTACAGTGGGTTGAAATGATTGGTGATCAACTTGATCTTTATGGTCGAGGATTCAATGAGATTGCCAATAAAGAAGAGGGACTCTGTGATTATATGTTCTCTGTAGTGATTGAGAACGGATTCTATGAATCTTACTTTACTGAGAAGATTATGGATTGTTTTGCCACTGGAACAGTACCAGTTTATATGGGTTCTCCTGACATTGGTAAATACTTTAACAAGGATGGAATTATTGATCTAACCGAAGAGTTTGATGTCTCTGAAGAAATCTATAATAGCAAAATCGAAGCAGTTAAAGATAATCTAGAAAGAGTAAAACAATACGAAGTCCTTGAAGATTTTATTTACTTAAATTATTTTGGAGATAAAGAATGACTATTGGTTATAATCGCCTTGGATCAAATGGGCGTCTTGGAAACCAAATGTTTCAGTATGCTGCTCTTCGTGGTATTGCTGCCAATCGTGGATTTAATTGGGTAGTGCCTGAACCAAACAGTTATGGTGATTCAAACTATGGTTTGTTTGATTGCTTTGAGATGGGCAGCGTAACAGAAGATAATTTTGGAATGGTCAATGGTCAAAATGTTGCTACAGGTCAATTCCACTTTAACCAAGATTTTTATGATCGTTGTCCTGATAATGTAAATCTTCATGACTACTTTACCACTCAAAAATATTTTTTGAATATTATTGAACTTATTCGTAATGACTTCAGATTTAAAAAAGAAATTTTAGATCCTTGTAAAGAAATTGTTAGTGATTTGGTTAATCCCATTTTTATTCACGTTCGTCGTGGAGATTACCTAACTCGTCCTGATGCACATCCCGTTTGTTCAATTGAATATTATGAAAAGGCATTGACATTCTTTAAAGAAGATTGTCCCGTTCTTGTATTTTCTGATGATATTGAGTGGTGTAAAGAACAAGAATTATTCAAAGGTGATAGATTTATGCTTTCGGAGTATACTGAAAGATATCCTCAAACTTGTGATACTCTTGAAGGTAGGCAAAAAGCATTGATTCCTTATTATGATCTTTGTATGATGTCTTTGTGTACTGGTGGTATTATTGCGAATAGTACAATGAGTTGGTGGGGTGCTTGGTTAATTTCGGAACCTTCACAACCAATCGTTGCTCCTAAACAATGGTTTGGTAATTTTTATAAAGATTATAATATGAATGATCTTTTTCCAGAATCTTGGATTGTATTGGATGAGGTGGAAAATGAAGAGAATGGATGATATTACTTACATAATGCCAACAAGAATTGAGAGTAATGATAGACTTAGAAATATTGTTACTTCAGTTACTTATCTTTTAAAGAATTTTCCAGATGCAAAAGTTCTGGTTAAAGAAGTTGATAAAGAATCTGTTTTTTCAGAACATGCACTTCCACTCATTCAAAAGTATACCTCTACAAAAAATCTTAGGCATATTTTTGAACAAAATGATGAAGACATTTTTCATAAAACTCGTTACCTTAATGATTTAATTATTGAGGCAGACACAGAAATTGTAGCAAGTCATGATGTTGATGTTGTCTATCCAATCAGCAGTCATAGTATTGCATATGACTTAATCAAGAATGGACAATGCGATGTTGTTTACCCATATGGTTGTGGTGTTTATCAATATCAAGTTGCTGATTATGCTAATGTTTTTGAAAAATTTTTAGAAAATGACTTTGATGTTGAGATGATTATGCCTTCCTGTCGTACAGAGGCGTCAACTATTGGATGGACTCAATTCTATAATCGTAAAAAAGTTATAGAAGGATATATGTGGAATGAATTGTTTCTATCTTGGGGGGCTGAAGATTGTGAATTTTATTTCAGATTTAATGCCCTAGAATATAAGGTTGGTAGAATTGATGCACCAATCTGGCATTTTGAACATGAAAGAACCCATAACTCTCATTATCATAATCCAAAGTTTGTTCAAAACCACAACTTATGGCAGTGGTTAAGAGAACAAAACTCAGAAATGCTGAAAAGCTATTATAATAATCAACCTTATGTAAAACGGAGATGGAAAGATGCTGGCATTTAATCATTTAGGAAGACTTGGAAGACTTGGAAATCAAATGTTTCAGTACGCCTCTTTAAGGGGCATTGCTGCTCGTAGAGGATATGACTTTGGTATTCCTCCTTCTGCATTTACTGATATTTGGCAAGAACATCAACTGTTTGAGGTTTTTGAACTTCCTCATTTAAATCCAAAAAACATTAAACTTTTGGATAATGGGTATGCACCAGTTGCTAAAGAACGCAGTTTTGAGTTTGATGAATTGTTATTTAATCAATGTCCAAATGACATTACAATTTTAGGATACTTTCAGTCAGAAAAATATTTTAATCATATTGCTGATAGTATTCGTGAAGATTTTACATTCCGCTCACATATTTTAGGTCCTTGTTTAGAAATGATGAGTGGGGTTGGGGATGCAATTTCTCTCCATGTCCGTCGCACTGATTATACGACAAATCCAAATCATACTGCCTTGAGTATAAAATATTATGAAAAGGCATTGAAGCATTTTCCGGAAGACTCAACAGTTATTATTTTTACTGATGATGTTAAATGGTGTCAACAACAGGAATTATTTGCTCCAGATCGTTTTATGATTGCAGAGAATAATCCTAATTCTGTAGATATGTGCTTGATGTCTCTATGTAAAGGACATATTGTTGCCAATTCTTCTTTCTCTTGGTGGGGTGCTTGGTTATCTAGATCTCAAAAAGTAATTGCTCCTAGTGTTTGGTTTGGTCCAGAAAACAAAGATAAGAGTACTAAAGATTTAATTCCTATTAGTTGGACCGTGATATGAGTTATTCTGTCTATGGTGGGACGGGATTTGTCGGCGGAAATTTCTGCCGACTTTTTTCTGAAAAATCAGTTATTCAACAAAGGGATGAAAGAAAACCAAGTACAAACGAAATAGTGTATTTTATATCTACAGTTGATAATTATAACGTTCATAATAATATTACATTAGATGTTGAAACTAATCTCAAAGTTCTTTGTGAAGTTTTGGATTTTTGTAGAGATACTAACATTGTCTTCAATTTTATTAGCTCTTGGTTTGTTTACGGGGAAACTGAATTACCAGCAAAAGAAGAATACTACTACCGACCCACAGGGTTCTATTCAATTACTAAAAAAGCAGCAGAAGACCTTTTGATTTCTTTTTGCAGAACTTATGGTGTTAAGTATCGTATTCTTCGCCTTTGCAATGTGATGGGAAATGGTGATGGAAAAGTATCTGCCAAGAAGAACGCCCTGAGTTACATGATTGATCTTCTTAAAAAAAATGAAGATGTCTATTTGTATGATGACGGAACTCCCATCAGAGATATTATGCACGTGAATGACATTTGCCGTGCAATTGATTTGGTTTGTAGAGAGGGCAATTTTAATGAAATATATAATATTGGAAGTGGACAACCAACACCAATCTCTGTTATAATAGAGACTGCGAAAGAGTATTTGGGGTCTACTTCAAATATTAAAAGTAAAGAAGCACCTGAGTTTCATAAGATTGTCCAGGCAAAAGATTTTTGGATGGACACCACTAAGTTGAATAGACTTGGATTTACTCAGGAAATTAGTAATGATCAAATTATTCAAGAACTATGTCAGTAGAACAAGAAGTTTCATCTTTGATTTCTAGTCTTCAGGAAAAAGGTGAAAAACTTTTTCCTTATATTTGTAATAACAATTACGAAAAGGGTAAAAGTAATATCTATTATTCCGGACCTTATTGGGACGAGAAGGAAGTTACAGCAGCAATTACCACATTATTGACTGGTAAGTGGCTTCCTTCTGGGGAAGAAGTCAATAAGTTTGAGCGTCAATTCTCAAAGAAGTTTGGATTTGAGCACTCGGTAATGGTGAACTCTGGTAGTTCTGCCAACCTTGTGATGATTGCAGCACTTAAAAAGTATTTTGGTTGGCAAGACGATGATGAGATCATTGTCTGCGTCTGTGGTTTTCCTACGACAATCAATCCAATTATTCAGAACAATCTGAAACCAGTATTTGTTGATATTAGTTATGATGACTTGAACTGGAATTTGGATCAAATTAAAGACAAGATTACGACAAGGACTAAGGCAGTGTTTTCCTCTCCAGTTCTTGGCAATCCTTATGATTATGACAAACTCCTGGATATTTGTGAGACATACAATATCAAACTAATCGCAGATAATTGTGATAGTCTTGGTAGTAAGTGGAAGGGTGAATATCTAACAAAACACGCTGTTGCTGCTTCCTGTTCTTTCTATCCTGCTCACCATATTGCCACGATTGAAGGTGGTATGGTTTCTTCTAATATCAAGGAGATCGTGGATATTGCCCGCAGTTTTGCCTGGTGGGGTCGTGATTGCTATTGCGTCGGGGCACAGAATCTTCTTGAGTGTGGTGTTTGTGGTAAAAGATTTGATTATTGGTTGGAAGGATATAGTGAGATTGTAGATCACAAATACGTCTTTGGTAATATTGGATATAATCTCAAACCAGCAGATCTCCAAGGTGCAATTGGACAGGTACAATTGACAAAGGTTGATGAAATTCATCAGAAACGTCGTCATAATAAAGAACGTCTTCATAAGATTTTTGAAAAACTTCCTTTTTGTAGAGTCATTCATGAAAAACCAGATGCCGAAACTAGTTGGTTCGGTGTCCCTATCGTTTTTGAGTATGATAAAGCAGGACTTGTCAAATGGTTAGAGAACCATAAAATTCAGACAAGAAATTATTTTGCGGGTAATATTCTGATGCACCCTGCTTATAAGCATCTAGAATCTGCCAGTAATTATCCTAATGCTTCTAAAGTTCTTGATAATGTTTTCTTTGTTGGATGCTCACCAGTTATTACGGATGAGATGATTGATTACATTGAAGAAGTTGTAGAGGAATATAGAACTACTAAAATTCACCATCACCCTGTATAAGAATGGAAAAAAATAAATCAGCATATAAACTCAAGGGTCTTCCCCCCATTTACTATATTAATCTGGATGACCAACCAGAGAGAGCACAGTATATGGAAGACCAGTTTAAGTATTGGGAGATTGAGAATTATACTCGTATCTCTGCTTATGATG
>JACCDG010589952.1_pt1 | contig 20258 bp, 20 predicted proteins | sample 7442471 | NCBI WGS metagenome assembly JACCDG01 (sample SAMN15323444, study PRJNA562643) | freshwater metagenome | isolation source: river surface water | place: USA:Blue River Watershed | collected 2017-08-17 | reverse complement strand
TTAACCAAAACACAATTAACAGATTTTAAAATCGTCAGCGTTTCGGTTCAATAATTCTTTCTCATGAAAACCTACTTTCAACTACTCTGCCTCTTCGCGGGCTTCTTTACCTGGACCTCAGCTCAAGCACAGTGTACCGTTCAAGCCATTGCACAAGACACAATTGTGCCATGTAATGGTTCAACAACGCTCAGTGTAAACGGCTCAGGTACCAGCGTCCTCGCATTTGGTGAAAACTTCAACAATGGCCAGCCCGTGGGTTGGGATTTCTCTCAAGTCGTTACTATTGCCAACAATACTTGTGGCGTACCAAGCCTTGACGGCTCTGACTTCATGTGGATGGGTAACCAATCTGTTGCTCCGCGCGTCATGACTACAGTCCCTCTCGACGTATCGTCAGGAGGGGAAGTATGTTTTGAAATGCGTTATGCCATTCAGGCTCAAGCATCACCATGCGAAGGCCCTGACTTAGCCAATGAAGGTGTTTATTTGCAATATTCTACAAATAACGGCGCTACTTGGGTTACCATGAACTACTGGAGCCCAAATGGCGGCTATGATTCCTATATGACTGCATGGAATAACTATTGTGAAGATATTCCAATAGGTGCTCAAACAGCAACTACCAAATTTCGTTGGACGCAACTCGCAGTTTCAGGTGCTGGCTTTGACCACTGGGGCCTTGACAACATTTCTATTTCAGCCACCATTCCTAACTATACAATTACATGGTTACACGATAACTACACCTATCCAACAGGCGTTTATACTGGTGCAAATCCAACTCCAGTATCTCCAACAGGAACAACTAGTTACATCGTCATGATGACAGACAGCACCAATATTTGTTACGATACCATCACCTTGTTTATTTCCTATCCGCAAATTGATACCATTCTTGAAAACGACCCAACTTGTGGTAGCAACAACGGAAGTTTAGTTGCCAGTTCTTCGGGTGGTGCAGGGGGCTACACCTACTCCATTGACAACGGTCAAAACTTCCAAAATTCAGGAACCTTTAGCAACCTGGACATTAACAACTACACCATTATCTTGGTGGATCAAAACAACTGCTCAGACACCCTTCAAGCAGAACTTCAAGGAGTTGATTCAGTTGACATTAGCAACATGATTGTCACGACCACCACTTGCGGTCTAGACAACGGCGTCATTGACCTCACCGTCACTGGCGGCTCCCCTGCCTATCAATATAGCCTTACAAACGGCAGCACTTTTTCTGCGAGTCCTGTTTTCAGTAATCTAACACCAGGCACTTATCAAGTTTATGTCGAAGATGCCAACGGTTGCTTTGACCAAACTACAGCCGAAATTTACCCCTCAACCAACCCTGAACTAGGCCCAACAACTTCTACTTTAGAATTTTGCAGTTTACAAGATGGCTCTATTTCAACAAGTGCCACCCTTGGCGTAAGCCCATATGTTTTTGTGGTCCATCAAGGTCCAGTATTGGTTGGCACGAGCACCACTGGAAATTTTCCAAATTTCAATTCAGGAAACTATTGGGTAACTGTTATTGATCAAATTGGCTGTTCAGACAGTACACAAATTATTGTAGATAGTATTCCAGCACCTGTTTCACCCATGACAGACACTGTTTTGTGTAACCTCACACTTCAAGTCAACGGCGTTGTTTCTTACACAGGATCAAACTGGACATCTAATTCAGGTCTCATTTCTTTCAATAACGCCACTACAGAAAATCCATTAATTACTGCAGATACTGCAGGTATTTATATCATCAATATGCAAGACAGCGTTTGTGGCTTTAACCAAAGTTTTAGCCTCACATTTGTAGCTGATCCATATACTTCCATAAACGACACTACGCTTTGTGTAGGAGAAACGGCCACGCTAGCAGCTGTTGTTCAACCACAAAATGTCAGCTACGCTTGGAATACCAATGAAACAAATTCAACTATTGCAGTCACCACTTCAGGTACTTATATTGTAGCAGCTACCAACATGTGTGGTGTCAGCATTGACTCTACGCTTGTTACCTTCTATTACTGTGACATCGAGTTTCCAAACGTATTTAGTCCGAACGGTGATGGTAGCAATGACTACTTCCACATGACTTTCTATGGTGGTTTAGCTGTTTATGAGTGTATCATTGTAAACCGCTGGGGAAATACCATCAGAACATTTACCTCACCAGACTTCCAATGGGATGGTACCGATGAAAATGGAAAAGAGCTAGAAGAAGGTGTCTACTTTTATATCGCGAAAACGACAACCAATGCCAATCAAGAAATTGAGAAGCAAGGACTCATACACCTTGTTCGCGAGAAATAGTTAATTACTATCTTTGCGCGTGCTAAAACTAAAGAAAAATACACCAAGATGGGTCATTATTTTACTTGATGTACTCATTCATTTATTTGCCTTATTCTTCGCCTACTTAATCCGCTTTGACCTCAAAGCGGATTTTTCTTTGATACAAACGGAATGGGAAATTCTATCCAAAAGCCTATGGTTTTTTATTTTAGTCAAAATCTTGGTTTTTGGTATTTTCCAGATACATCAAGGACTGGTTCGCTATTCCTCAACAGATGATTTCAAACGCATCTTATTTGCAGAAGCAATCAGCTCTATCCTATTTATCACAGGTGGTCTGCTCAGATTTTACTTCCTAGACCACTATTACCTATTCCCGAATTCTGTACTGATCATGGAGTTTATCTTCAGTACAGCTTTTGTGATTTCAGCGCGGCTTGTCGTCAAGTTACTCTATTTAGAGTACATCAAAGAAAAAGGTACAGAAGAGCCTTTAATGATTTTTGGCGCAGGCGTATCTGGCTTATTGACCAAAAGAATTATCGAAAAAGATACGGCTTCGTTGCAAAACGTTATTGGCTTCATTGACGATAATCCAAATTTAATAAGTAAGCGAATTGAAGGCTCAAGAGTATATCAGCTACATGAACTTGAAGCACTTAAACAGAAGTTCAACATACGCACACTCATTATTGCTGTTCAAAATCTACCTTCTGAACGCTTGCAGCAAATCGCTGAAACAGCCTTTGAACTCGGCATTCAGATACAACGTGTACCCGAAGCAAAATCTTGGACCAACGGTACTTTTCAAGTGAAGCAATTTACTAAAATCAATATCAATGATCTTTTAGGGCGAGAAGTCATCGAATTGAATAATCCGAAAGTTGCCGAGCTGATCTCAGACAGAGTTGTATTGGTTACAGGAGCAGCTGGAAGTATTGGTAGCGGACTTGCCAAGAGCATTGCACCTTTGAACCCTCGAAAATTAATCTTATTAGATCAAGCAGAAACACCGTTGTTTGAACTTGAGCAGCAACTCAAAGCAAAATTCCCTGCTTTAGTTGCAGAATATGTCATAGGCGATATCTGCGCTGCCCAGCGCATGGAAAAGCTCTTTGAGGTATTTAACCCAGAAATGGTGTTTCATGCAGCAGCCTACAAGCATGTTCCATTAATGGAAGACAACCCAGTAGAAGCCATTAGAAATAATATTGGCGGTACACTTTTATTAGCTCAATTAGCAGCCAAATTTGCCGTCAAGAAATTTATAATGATTTCTACCGATAAGGCCGTGAACCCGACCAACGTCATGGGCGCATCCAAACGCATTGCTGAAATGGCAGTTGATTTACTCAACGAGCGTCAGCAAACGGCTTACATCACGACGCGTTTTGGCAATGTTTTGGGATCTAACGGATCCGTCATTCCTACCTTTGAAAAGCAAATTGCAGCCGGTGGACCTATTACGGTTACAGACGAACGCATCACGCGTTTTTTCATGACTATTCCGGAAGCGTGTCAACTTGTTTTAGAAGCCGCGGCAATGGGCAACGGGGGGGAAATTTTTGTTTTTGAAATGGGGCAAGCCGTTAAAATCATTGACCTCGCTAAAAAGATGATTTTACTGTCGGGCAAGCAACCATACAGAGACATCGATATTCAAATTACAGGATTGCGTCCTGGTGAAAAACTCTACGAAGAAGTGCTCGCCTCCAGTGAAAACACCTTAACGACTCACCATCCAAAAATTTTGATCGCCAAAACGAGACTAACTACCCAAGAACAAGAGGCCGGTATTCAAGATTTACTCCACCAAGCCGACCAACAAAACAATGAGCTTTGTGTAACGCTCATGAAAAAATTAGTTCCAGAATTTATTTCTAACAACTCCACATACCAGAAACTAGATAAATGATCGCTCCAGCAAAAGTTCAAATTAGATTAACAGATATCGATATTCTCGGTCACGTCAACAATTCCATATACCTAGTGTATTTTGAAATGGCGCGCATCCACTATTTCAATCATATGGTGGGCCCAAACTGGGATTGGTTAGAACATGGTGTTGTTTTGGTTAAAAATGAAGTGGAATATATTCAGCCTTTGTACCTGCACGATCAGCCTGAAATCAAACTCTTTCTGAAACACATTGGAAATAAGAGCTTTACGTTAGCTTATCAACTTTTTGTAAAAGACAAATTGTGTACAACCGGAAGCAGTACGCTTGTGGGTTTCAATAGTAAAACCCAACAAACTATTGAGATTCCGGAGCGCATGAAAGCAGCGCTATCTCAACTTGAGCAAATTTAACCCTCCCCGACCATGACTTGGTTCAAAAACCCATTCTTAGTTTGCTTCCTTTCCTTTGCAAGCCTATATGCACAAGTTCCTGAGCCTTGTAAAGCTACGCGTACTGCTTGCCCTGCAAAGAATGTTAATAATTGCCAAGACAAAGTTGCCTTTGATGAGCAGCGCAATATTTATCTTCTTAGAAAAGACTTTGCTACTCCCTACTCAGGAACTTGTACGAGTTGTTATTCCAATTTCTTAGTAGAGGAAAAATTGTATTTCGAAAATGGCAAAAGAGAAGGTCGCGACACTTCATACTACCGAACAGGTTGTATTCAAGCCATTCAAGAATATCATTTGGGCTTACAAAATGGTTCTACCATCATTTATTACGACTCCACACAGTGGAAGCAATTTGAAATTTGGTATAAAAATGGCGCTTTAGATGGCCCCTCTATTCAATTTGTCCGCAATGCACAACAAGATACCCTGACCCTAAAAAACTACGCGAATGGCAAGCTACATGGTCAGCAACGTACTTATTACAACAATGGTAAACTAAGAAAGGTGAGTCATTATAACAATGGGCTTCTCGATGGCCATATGTATACACTCACTGAAAAAGGAACCAAAGAAAGCTTGCTCAATTATAAAAACGGCAAAAAAAATGGCGTTTGGACCTATTATTTTGACAGCGGTAAAACAGCACGCATAGAAAATTGGAAAGATGGCAAGAAGAATGGCGATTTCAAAACCTTCGATGAGCGTGGGCAAGTTCTGAACTCCGAGCAATATTTAGCCGATATCCCAGTAGGTAAACACGAATCGTTCTATGTGGATGGGAAACTCAACTATAGCTGTACCTACAGTAGCAAAGGAGAAAAAATCGAAGAATTTGTGATTGATGAATATGGTGTAAAGAAGCAATTGTTTCCGAAAACTAATGAAAAGGAATAAGTGACTTCAGCAACATAATGAGCCCCATCACGAACAACCCGATTCCGACGATCATAGACAGCTTAGCATGATTCACCTTTGGAATGTACTTTTTACCCACTAAAGTACCAGCTAATGCGGCCGGCACACATAAAAAGATCAATAGCGTTGGGTAATAATTAAAAAGTGCGGTACTCGAGAAATAAACACTGATTCTAGTCATATCTACTAATAGCGAAATAATTGCGGTTGTAGCAACAAAAACAAGGGGTTCAATCTTCAGTTTGGATAGAAACATAGCCCGAAGAGCACCTTGATGTCCGGAAAAACCACCAAAGAAACCACTCAATACTCCTCCAAAGCGCATAGCCCATTTCCCTTGAATAGGTAGTTTCCAATTAAAAAACTCTAAACAAGCGAAGCCCATCAAAATAACGCCAAAAATAGGCTCTAGGTTTGTAGTTGTATTGGCAGTTAAAGTACTGAGAAGAAAGGCACCTAAAAAAGCAAAAATAATTGCCGGGATACCGAAATTCTGAAACAAGTTCCAGTTAATAGACCTCGCCGTGAGCGCCACTTTCAAAATATTATTACAAAGGTGAACAATTCCCGCCATTAAGACCGCTATTGGTGCATCCCAATAAAGTAAGAAAACAGGAACTAATATGGTGTTAAGCCCAAATCCGGTGAAAAAGGTTGCCAATGCACCTAGGAAGGGCACTAAAATGAACACAAGCACTGAGAGCAAAACATCCATGCGAAATTGTATTTTTGTCAAAAGTACAAATATGATTGATTTACGCAGTGACACCGTTACACAACCAACGCCTGAAATGCGCGCCTTTATGCTAGACGCCCCGGTTGGTGACGATGTTTTTATGGAAGACCCCAGTGTTTTGGAATTAGAAGCTTACGCCGCTCAATTATTTGGCAAAGAAGCTGCTTTATTTTGCAGTTCAGGAACGCAAACCAATCAGATTGCCATCAATGTTCATGTGCAACCCGGAGGCGAAGTCATTTGCCATGAAGAAAGTCATATTTATAAGTATGAAGGTGGTGGTATCGCTAAAAATTCTGGCGCCTCTGTTAGACTACTCAAAGGAGACCGTGGTCGAATTACTGCTAAAGAAATTGAAAAATGGATCAATCCACCTCACGATGTTCATTTTCCACTGACTCAGTTAGTAAGTCTAGAAGATACAGCCAACCGAGGTGGCGGTGCTATTTACGATTTAGCTGAACTTCAAAACATACGTGAACTTTGTACCAAACTTGACCTTCCCTTACACCTAGATGGCGCCCGAGTTTTTAATGCCTTAATTGAAAATGGTATAGAAGCAGTGCAGTACGGTCAATTTTTTGATAGCATTTCTGTTTGTCTATCTAAAGGGCTCGGAGCTCCTGTTGGCTCAGTATTACTCGGTACAAAATCGTTTATTGAGCGGGCGCGTCGGGTACGCAAAGTAATGGGTGGCGGGATGCGACAAGCCGGCATTATTGCAGCCGGAGGTCTTTATGCACTTCAAAATAACAGGAGTCGATTGGCAGAAGATCACCGCCATGCAAAAGCCTTAGAACTTGCCCTCCAAAAATGTAGTTACATCGCAGAAGTGGTGCCCGTACAGACCAATATTGTAGTTGCCATACTTAAAGACGAAACACAACGCGACCTCCTTTTGGCCAAACTCGCAGAAAACAAGATCCGTTGTATGGCTTTTGGCCCAGGTATGATTCGAATGGTGACGCATTTAAACGTGAGCGAACAAGACATCGCTTACTGCGTAAATATTCTCGAAAAAATGTAACTTTTTGCGACAAGTTCGTAGATAGCACTATGTGCTTGTTTCGCCAACTTTTATTGAGTTTTGCCCTTCTTCTGGCGACGTTTGTACAAGCGCAACAAGCGGCCTGTACTACCACAGATAAAAAAATCAATAAAGTACTCCAAGAAGCATTGAATGCAACAAGTTTTGAAGAAAAAGCCAAAGCTTTAGCAAGCGTTGCTCAAAAATATCCTGAAAATGTACAAGCATACTACTACTTAGGTATTTTATTTTATTCAAAAGGCAGTGCCGAATATAAAAACAACGCAACTCAGGCCGAGGGTGAAAGAAAACTCCAAAAATCTTTGACCTTCTTTCAGGCAGCTATCCAAAAATGCCCTGATTACAATCCTGAAGCTTATTATTATTGCGCCAAATTACTTTACAATTTTGATCGCAAAGATGCTTGCTTGAATCAGATTGAAACTTTATTTGCATTTGATTCCTTGTACCCTGATAGCCGCGATGAAAGTCTTCAAAACTATGCTGAAATTAAGGCCGAATTAGCGCCAGTTTACAAAGAGCTCAGTTTTTTACGCGATGCCAAACTGAATCCGGTTCCTTATGAGGTGCAAAAAGTTCAGCAGGTCAGCACAGCACAAGATGAGTATTTCCCGATGCTAAGCCCGGATAACGAACTACTCTTCTTTACTAGAAAAGCAGACAAAACCAATCTTGGAGACATCTCTGGAGGCGTTGAAGAAGAATTTACAATGGCCCAAGCTGAACAAATTCAATTCAATCAAGGGTTTGCACTGAGTAGCCCTTTTAATGACGGAAATTTCTATAATTACGGATCAGCAAGTCTTTCTGCCGACAACCGGGAAATGATTATATGCGCTTGTAAAAAAGAAATCGTTTACCAAAAGGAATACCTCAATTGCGACCTTTTCAGCACACGTTATCAGGTGACACAAGTCAAAGGTAAAAATACCTTTTCATGGGGGCCGCTAAAAAACCTCGGGCCACAAATCAATACCAAAGATGGTTGGGAAGCTCAGCCCTCGTTGTCTTCCGATGGAAAAATACTTTACTTTACAAGTTTTCGAAAAGGATCTCAAGACAACGATATTTATTTTAGCGAAAAACAAGCCGATGGTTCGTGGGGCCCTGCGCAACCGTTCACGATAGTGAATACTGCAGGCAAAGACAAAAGCCCTTTTTTCCATCAAGATGGAGAAACCTTTTACTTTGTTTCGGAAAGCAAACGCAACAGACCTGGAATGGGCGGCTTAGATATCTTTTATATGCGAAAAACCGCAAATGGTTGGGGCCCCATCCAAAACCTCGGATATCCTATTAATACAGAAGCAGATGAGCTCGGGCTTTTTGTGTCAACGAATGGTAAAGAAGCCTATTTTTCTAGTTATCAGGGGCAAAATTGGGATATCTATAGTTTTGAGCTTTACGAAGCGGCCAGACCTAAAGAAGTCCGAATCCTGACAGGAAAAATTGTCGATGAACAAGGAAAAGGTGTTGCTGGCGCTGATCTACAACTCAATTACCACAATCGAGAGCAGCAAATTGAGGCCGGCCAAACCAATGAAGACGGCACCTATGCTATTGCCGTTCAAGTTGGAGAAGATATCAGTATTTCCGCTAGTAAGGAAAACCATAGTTTTCAAGCGCAGGTGATCAAAGCCGAAGAACTCAGTGCGCCTTCCAATAAAGTGGCAGCCAAAGAACTTATTGTGGATAGTCTCGAAGTCGGAAAAGCTTATACCCTTGCCTCCATTTATTACGGCACAGAAAGTCATTTACTGGATAAAGAGGCAAAAATTCTTTTGCAAAGTTTTGCGACCTATCTGCAACAGCAGCAAAATATTTCATTGCAAATTAATGGCCATACCGACGATCTTGGCGCCGAACAAAACAACTTGCTCTTGTCTGAACGCAGAGCACAGGAAGTGGTCAATTACTTAATCGAACTTGGCATTGCTCCAGAAAGGTTACAAGCAAAAGGGTTTGGCGAAACACAACCGAAAGTAGCCAATACCTCTTCAGAAAATAGAGCGAAGAATAGGAGAACGGATTTCGAAATTCTAGGATTGTAATTCCACTAAAGAATTCTATTCTATTCTATTCTATTCTATTCTATTCTATTCTATTCTATTCTATTCTATTCTATTCTATTCTTGCGAATTAAATGCTAATGAGGTGAGATAGAAAATTGAAGGCACAAAAAAAAGGAGCCCAATGAGCTCCTTTTTGAATATGATTTTTACAGTGCTTAGTGACTGAAGTTTTTCTTTTCGCGGATACGAGCAGATTTACCAGTACGCTCACGGAAGTAGAAAATACGTGCTCTACGCACAGCTCCACGTTTCACAACTGTAATGCTATCAATGAAAGGAGAGTTTACAGGAATGATACGCTCTACTCCGATGTTACCTGACATTTTACGAATTGTAAAAGTTTCAGTAGCACCTGCGCCACGGCGTTGTAAAACTACACCTTGGAATTGCTGGATACGCTCTTTGTTACCCTCAACAATACGGTAAGAAACAATAATGGTGTCTCCGGCTCCGAAAGCTGGAAGTTCATTTTTGGCGATGAGCTCTTGCTCAATTTGTTTAATGACGTTCATCTCAGAAATTTTAAACCGTTTTCAATTAAACGGGGGTGCAATATTACGAATATTTTCTGATTTGCTCACAGAAAATTGCATTTTTTTTAGGCTAAACATAAAAAGCCATCAGAATCAGTAACAAAGCTACGGCCGCATAGATGACAACGAGCTGTAAACTCAGGCCTCGTTTAGAACTGGACTCAAGGCCAGTGTCTGAATCTGTTGCATTGTTTGTATCGGTTGTTACCTGCACAGGCCAATCAAATAAGTCTTTGATTGCCAAGTTTGTAGTGCCAATTTGCAAGTGGTCATCGGCATGAAGCTCAGCTAATTGCTCAACTGGAGTACCGTTTAATATTGCCCTTGCTTCAGCTACACACAAATGAAAATAAACAGCACCATTGCTATCTTGCAGCAAAAGCGCATGATAAGGCAGCAATTCAGGATCAGTGAATTGAATGTCATTGGCAGCTGCAGCTCCTATCTTTATATACCGCTTGGCAAACATTTTACAAAATTACTGAAAAACAACGGATTGTTTTACATAGCTAAGACGCTGTGAATGAATGATATTGACAGCTGGCTAATAAAAATGGTTGATAAGTTCCTAGACAGGGGCTTCCAAGAATGCAGAACTACTTGTAATTTTAACTTTCAATAGATCAATTATGGGTAAAATCATTGCCATCGCCAACCAAAAAGGCGGAGTCGGTAAAACAACAACTTCCATCAATTTAGGTGGCTGTCTCGGTGTGCTTGAATACAAAACACTGATTATCGATGCGGACCCACAGGCCAACTCTACATCTGGCCTTGGTTTTGACCCTAAATCTGTTAAAAATATCTACGATTGTTTGGTAAACGGTAGCCATCCAAATGAGGCCATCTTAGAAACCACCAACCCGAATCTTTTCATTTTACCTTCACACGTAGACCTCGTTGGTGCAGAACTTGAAATGATCAATATGCCCAACCGCGAATATTTGCTCAAAGCAGCACTCGAGCAAATTAAAGACGACTACGACTTCATTTTAATTGACTGCTCCCCTTCACTTGGTCTTATTACCGTCAATGCGCTTGTTGCCGCAGATGCCGTCATGATTCCGGTGCAATGCGAGTATTTTGCCTTAGAAGGGCTCAGCAAATTGCTAAATACCATAAAAATTGTTCAAGGTCGCCTCAATCCAAGTTTGGAAATTGAAGGTATGGTCCTCACCATGTATGACACCCGTTTGCGTTTAGCCAACCAAGTGGTAGACGAAGTCAAGACGCATTTTCAAGAATTGGTTTTCGATACCGTTATTCACCGCAACACAACACTCAGTGAAGCATCTAGCCATGGCTCAACGGTGATCATGTACGATGCCTCCTCAAAAGGCGCCATTAACTACCTGAACTTCGCACGTGAACTTTTACAAAAAAACGACGCCACAAAAATTGGCAACGACGATAAAATAATAGAGATTGATCATGAGCTCTAATCCGAAAAAACAACCTGCCTTAGGCCGTGGCTTAAGTGCACTTTTACAAAATTCAGACACCGACATCACGAGCAACAACAATGCAGTTCCGGCAGGTGCTGTTGCCTTGATTTTGATCAGCTCCATTGAAGCCAATCCATTTAATCCGCGCACCCACTTTGAACTGAGCGCACTCGAAGAACTCAAAACATCGATCCTGACCCATGGCATTATTCAACCCATTACGGTCAGAAAAATGGGACGAGACCGCTATCAGCTGATTTCAGGTGAGCGTAGATTCAGAGCAGCACAACTTGCGGGCCTGACTGAAGTTCCGGCCTACGTGCGCATCGCCAATGACCAAACCATGCTTGAAATGGCCTTGGTGGAAAACATTCAGCGCGAGGATCTCAATGCCATTGAGGTGGCACTATCTTATGAAAGGCTCATCGACGAGTGCAAGCTTACTCAAGATCAACTCAGTGATAAGGTGGCAAAATCAAGGTCTCATATCGCCAACCACCTCAGACTGCTCAAATTACCTGCGCCCATTCAAGCAGCCGTCCGTGACAAACAATTATCAATGGGGCATGCGCGCGCACTTTTAGCACTTAGCTCTGAAAAAGAACAGCTAGCTGCACTTGAGCGCATTCTTACCGAACAACTTTCTGTTCGTGCCGTAGAGGCCCTCAGTAAACCAACTCAAGAATCGGGAAGCCAGGGCAAAGAAGCTTCAAAAAGCAGTATCAAAGAAAAGATATCGCTTACTACGACCGAAAAACTTTATCTTTCTTATCTCAGTGAGCAACTTCAAAGTAAAGTAAGCCTCGATAAAGAATCAAACGGTAAGGGTAAATTGATCATTCATTTCGAAGAAGAGCAACAACTACAGCGCCTCATCGAGATGTTGAAAAAAACAGAATGAGAATCCTAGTACTGATTTTTTTGTTTCAGCAGCTATCGTTTGCGCAAATCATCAGTGAACCAGATTCATCCGGCCTAGAATTCCATCAGAAAAGCATGCTCTACTCCGCGATCATTCCCGGTGCAGGTCAAATCAGAAACAGCATTGTTTCCACCCGACACAACAATGCCATTTGGAAAGTGCCCATTATTTATGCAGGGGTCGGAAGTGCTGGTTATTTTTTGATCAGCAATCAGCGCATGCAAAAGGAATTAAAATTTGAATACGCTCAACGTCAAATTGGTGGCACACTTGACCCTAAATACGCACTTTACGATGACGCCGCAGTTTTGCAACTTTACAGACAATATTTAGATTGGCGAGACCTCTCTATTCTTGGCCTTGCAGCCGTCTATTTCATTCAAATTGCCGAAGCTGGCGCAGAAGCACATTTTGTGAATTTTGATACTTCACCCGATCTCAGTTTTCATCTAGACCCCTTCTTTTCAACGCAGGGTTATGTCGGGGCAAGATTAAGCCTAAGCTTTCATTGATTTATATTATTTTTACAAGATGAACATCGCCCTGCTCGGATACGGAAAAATGGGAAAGGCCATTGAACAAATTGCCTTAGAACGAGGCCACCAAATTGTGGCTAAAATCAACTCTCAAACACCATTAACAAGCATAGATTGGTCTTTAGTCGATGTCTGCATTGAGTTCACGCAACCGCATTTGGCTATTCAGCACATTGAATGCTGTGCTAAACAACATGTGCCTATTGTTGTGGGTACTACCGCTTGGCTCCAAGACCTCCCGCGTGCACAAGCACTTATTGAAGAGCAGCAGTCTGCGCTTTTACACGCCAGCAACTTTAGTGTGGGTGTCAATCTATTTTTCGCACTTAACAAGAAATTAGCCGAACTACTCTCGAACTATCCTGAATATAAAGTGAGTTTGTCTGAAACGCATCATGTTCAAAAACTAGATGCCCCAAGTGGCACCGCTGTGAGTCTATTGAACGACATTCTCCAAATCCAAACTCAATATGACAGCTGGAGCCTGGAGCCAAATTCAGCTACTCAAATTCCTGTAGTCGCACACCGAATTCCGGATGTGCCCGGCACACACGAGGTTAGCTATGACTCCGAAATCGATACGATTCGCATCGAACATATTGCCCATAATCGCAAAGGCTTTGCCTTAGGCGCAGTCCTTGCCGCCGAATTTTTAAAAGGCCGCAAAGGCTGTTATCAAATGTCTGACGTACTAAACATTCAAGCATGAGTTTCATTTATTTTTACTTACTGATCCTCCTACACCCCTACCTTGCTCAATGGCATAAAGTTTTCCCGAAACTCGGCAGAAAATCATGGGAGGCCATGGTGCCTGGCTACAACTACTTCATTTTGTACAAAGAAGTACTCAATAAGCCTTGGTGGTCTTTATTATTAGCTTTCCCTGGCGTGCATTTGGTCATGTGGATGACGATCAACGTGAGTTTATTGCGTCGTTTTGGCTTTTACAACCTCAAAGAAACCTTACAAGGCTTGTTTTTTCCGTATTTGTTATTCAATCAAGTTGCTAAAAACGAAGCCCTGACTTATGGGCCAGCTACCAATTGGTCTAATTCAAGAGAAGTTGAAATCAGAAAATGGGGCGATCATGTGGTATTATTCATGGCGCTACCTGTCATTGGCCACATTTTAGCTATTGGATTTGATAAAATCTCTCGCGATAAACCAGGCACCAAACCAAGAGTTAAAGAATACGGCGATTCTTTCATTTGGGCCCTTGTAGCCGCAGCTGTCATTCGCACCTATTCTTTCGAACCTTTTCAAATCCCGACAGGATCCATGGAAAAAACTATGTTGGTCGGTGACTTTTTGGTGGTCAATAAATTGGCCTATGGCCCTAAAGTGCCCATCACACCACTTTCCTACCCCTTGGTGCACAATATCGTTCCACTTGTCAATATCAAATCTTACCTAGACTGGGAAAAAGGTACCTATACCCGTTTACCTGGTTGGGCGAAAATTAAGCGCAACGACATCGTTGTATTTAACTTTCCTTCAGGTGACACCGCTATCTTGGACCCACGCATGCCAGGAGGCCTCATGGGACACGACTTTCACGGTCTCGTGAATCAGGAAGCGCTTTTTGAATTTGCCATTAAGAACAACGTGAGTGCCGTTTGGGAAAGACGTGAGCCAACGCTAGCGGAAAACAACTTGTTGGCTCAATTTATTGAACAACACGCCTACTGGAAAAATCTTGCGCGCGAACGTTTTAAAAATGGTGAATTCCCCGTTTACATGGAAGAAAGTAAATATGGCCAAACACATGGCGGTCTTATTTTTCGACCTGTTGACAAGCGCGAGAACTATATTAAGCGCTGTGTTGGAACGCCAGGCGATGTGCTTGAAATCAAGAATTCTGTATTATATGTAAACGGGAAAAAAGCCTATGTTTCCCCAGGGCAAGCCTTGTTGTATCGCATTGAAAAAACAAAGGTTTCCTTCCCATCAGTACCTGAAATGCTCTCTCGCTATGGTCTTGAAAACTCTTCAGATGGCGCACGCACCGATTTTGACGCCTTCAATGACCCGAAATACTATGTCTTGAACTTGACCAAGCAAGAAAAGCAAAAAATTGAACAAGACTTCCGTATTCGCCTCGAAAAGGTGCGTTACCCACAGTGGTCTGCCCAAGAAGCGCTTAAAGCAACACCATTGCAAAAAATTGCCAACCTCGATCAGTTTCCAAAAGATTTCAATGTCAATAACACCATGACTGATTTTCAGCGCTTTCAGATTCCACGCAAAGGGCAGCGTATTGCTATCAACACTAACAATATTGCTTGGTACAAACGCATCATCAGTGCTTACGAAGGGCACCAACTGGCCATTAAAGGAGATAAAATCTATATTGACGGCAAACGCGCTACGCAATATCGCTTTGCCATGAACTATTACTGGATGATGGGAGACAACCGCTTCCATTCGGCAGACTCACGCGTATGGGGCTTTGTACCCGAAGACCATATTGTGGGTAGAGCCTCATTCGTTTGGTTCTCGAAATCGCCATTTGTCGATTCTTTCCTCGGTATACGCTTTGACAGAATTTTCCGCATTGTTGACTAATGTCTAGCTTTCAGACTGCCTATTTTCCGTCTATGGCCTATGTACGGGCCATCATGAACAGTTCTGAACCACTCATTGAAATACACGAGCACTTTGTGAAGCAAAGCATCCGAACGCGCTGTGAAATCTTAACAGCCAACGGCGTATTGCAGCTGAATGTGCCGGTCATTCACCACTCCGGACAAAAGGTAAAAATGAAAGATTGCCTCATAGATTACTCAAAATCTTGGGTCACGGATCATTGGCGTGCTATTGAAAGTGCTTATGCAAACGCACCCCATTTCGAGCATTATGCACATGACCTAAAGGCCATTTTTGCCGCACAACCAAAAACGCTTTTAGCGCTCAATGAACTCATCTGGAATTGGCTTTCAGCAGCTTTAGGATTAGAAGTTGAACTCCAGTATAGCACCGATTTCTTAAGTTCAAGAACTGACAAAAAAGAATGGTTGGGTAGAATGCAGGAAGTAACGACGCCGTATTATCAACTGTTTGCCATAGAGCAAGCATTTGTAACGAATTTATCTGTGTTAGATGGCTTATTTAACGAGGGACCCCTTCTTAGGAAGCATCTTTTGCCAACGCACCTTTAGGATAACAGGATGCAAGACTGAACCGTCTGTAAGGAGTAAGTCTCCATTTAAATCAAAAGATAAAACCCTTGGCTGACTAATCTGCTGAAGATCGATGTTTTGAAAGCTCAGGAAATTACCTTGTTGATCAAGTGTTAAAATTGAACCTGTGCTGCTTAGGATATACAATTCGTTGGTTTGTGGATGCACCGCCATTGAAACAGGATCAAACGAGAAGACTTCATCTAACGAGAGGTCTTGCGTTTGTTGAATGAAAGCTAGAAGTGCGCTTTGTTCGAATTGGAACAAGGGTGTTTCTGAAATCTTTTGCGCACCAAGACGCATCGTTTGAATCGCGTAGCGCTTGTTTTCTGATCCTTGATCTGTCTGCTTCAAAAATAAAAGACGACTTGTGTTGGGATGAAAACAAAGCAATTTGTGAGTAGCGTCTTCTTGAGCAATGTTTAATGGATCTGCGACAGCTCTTGACAGCGAGGCATCCATAAAATAAAGCTGCTGCGCCGCATCGAGCATCACAACTGTAGAATCGTGATAAGCCACCTGAATGATTTTTGTTCCTTCAGCCAAGGCAGGCATGTAATGAAAGGTATTGGTTTGTGGCATGTAAGTCATTAAACTTAGAGAGTCATGACTAATAGCCAACATAGAATTGGTGTCGAGGGAAGTGAGTGCGGAAAATGGCTGCAAGCCCATGGGTAAATAATGTGCGGCATCGGTTTCGGACAAATCAAAAAATCCGATTTCCTTATGAAAAGAACTCGCTAATTCTTTGTAGTAAGACTTTACTCCTTCTTGCTGTATAGATCTAGCAGCAATGAAAGATATCGTGGCTAACACAAAAGAGAAAAAGTACTGAACTCTTGTCATTTCAAACAAATTTAGATGAAAATATCACACCAAAAAACAAATCAAATTTAATTATGAGCAAAACCTTGTTTATTCTGCTCTAAAACGGCGTATTTTTGTTGGAACGATTCTTGTAAAACAGAACACATGAAAAATTTTCTCTTTATTTTAATTGGTCTGCTGATACAGAATAACCTTTCTGCTCAAATCAGCTTTGGAGGTGGTCTCAGCTATACAAATTTCATGAATACTACTGGCCAGGCCCAAGAGTCTTTGAGTATGCCTGGTCTGCACGGCCACGTTGAAATACCAAGAAGCGGAGATGTTACGCTTTACGGACGCGTCAATTACCTTTTACCTAAAGCCAATAGCCAAACCATTACGTCATACGTTACGGCAATCAATCCGAGCACAAACCCATATATTTTGGCAGTCAATAGCCGTTACAAAACAAATTATTTCTTGTTTGAAGGTGGAAACCGCTACTATATTGGCAATGACTACGACAACGGTTTTGCCGGATACGGTGGCTCGGGTCTTGTACTTGGCATCGGTAAAGTCAGAAAAGCCTATGACAAAGTTGATGTAACTGGCATTGTCAATTGGGAAAACGCTTACCAAACCGATCCAGCTGAAATATTAGAAGGTAGAATATTTGCAATTGGTGGCTTCTTACAAGGAGGGCTAAAATATACCATGCCTGCAAAAGGAACTGTTTATGCAGATTTAACCGCTTATTATCTTTTGCTCGCCAATGGCAGTAACAGCACAGCTAGTCAGACCAACTTTATATCGCCGTTCTTTTTCAACTTTACGATCGGCTTTAAGAAAGATCTTTATTAAGAAAAGTCAGACAATCATTGAGCAAAACTGATGGCGCCTGTTGGGCATCAATGATATAATTTGCCTGCTGGTAAACCTCTTTTCTTTTTTCGAGCAATAAATCAAAACTGTTCAAATCTTGTAATAAGGGCCTATCCTCCGAACCTGCTATACGTTCATACAAAACCTCAGCAGGAGCACTCAGGTAAATTACCTGTCCTCTTTGAAGCAGCGTATCCATAAGTTCACCATAACAAGGCAAACCACCACCACAAGCTACCACAGCGGCTTGTTCGGGTAACTTTTCAATCAAAGCTTTTTCTTGCTCGCGAAAATAAGCCTCACCAAATTCACTGAAGAGTTCAGAAACTGAATAACCCGTTAGTTTCTCAATCTCGAGGTCGGTATCATAAACAGGAACTTTCAACGCATTAGCCAAAGCCAGCGCGAAGCTAGACTTCCCACTTCCCATCATTCCAATCAAGAATATTGGCTTACTGCTCATATTTTATAGGCTTGGCAATCAGCGCATTGATTTGCGCAGAAAAAATAATTTCAAATTTACCATATATTCTTTGTGTTATCTAAAGATAATGCATATATTTGCACCCTCAAAACGGCAGATTCCGTAGCTCAGCTGGTAGAGCAATACACTTTTAATGTATGGGCCCTGGGTTCGAATCCCAGCGGAATCACAAGAAAAAGTCCACTTCGAAAGAAGCGGACTTTTTTTGTTTTAAGACGTTTGAAATTCATTTCAAAAAGTCTGAAAATGAAAAAGGCCGGAATTGCGCAGCAATGGACTTTTTCTTGTAAGATGGAGGACCGATCGCGCGATGAAAGCGCGCGAATCCCAGAAAATAAAGCTCGCTTTAATTTGTAGTGGCCAAATGAAATCTCACGAATAAATAATTCATTATGAATTCGATGGAAAACTATTTTCTTATATTTGATAAACTTAAAACAAAAAATATGACTAAAAATTTTCTAAAAGTTTTCATCGCTTTAGGGATGATTGCAACTGGTTTTAACCAACAAACATTTGCTCAAGCGGTAGAAGAAGAAGACATCGTAATTGAAGGCTACTACGGATTTCCTAATCTTTATACTGCTGTTTTTAAAGCAGCTTACGCGAATACTGGAACAGAATTAGACCTCACAACTGGTGGCATAGGCCCTTTAGGAGCGAGATTCGAATATCTTGTGACAGATAAAATTGGTTTAGGTCTTGACGTGAGTTTCACCAACTCTTCGGTGAACTTCAACGATGCATCAAGCGGCACAACGTACAATTACGATTTCACCACATCTAGAACTGGGGTTTTGGTATGTTTTAATTACCACTTCTTAGATAATGATGAGTTTGATCTATACTCGTCTGTAGGAATTGGATATGCTAAAAGAAACTTTGATTTCACGAGTACAGAACCAGGATATCAGCCGCTTTCAGTTGAAAGCCTTGTTCCAGTAGGCTTTAAAGGTGCTCTAGGGATGCGTTATTTCTTTTCAGATAACATCGGAGCTAACTTACAATTTGGATTTGGTCCGGGCGGCCTCATCAATGCAGGTATGAGCTTCAAACTCTAATTGAAAAACGAACTTCAATGAAAAGCCCTTCCGAAGAAGGGCTTTTTTTTTGTATGCTTCTATCCCTTCGGCTCCTCTACCCGTCCGTCGGCATGTTTGGCAAAGCGGCCCAGCTTTGGGTCATGGACTTGATCGTAGCGACTCCAAGGCCAACCACCAAATTGTGTTTGTTGGTAATCTTGAAAGGCTTGATAGATCTCTTCTTTTGAATTCATGACAAAAGGCCCATGTTGCACAACGGGTTCGTTGATGGGCCTGCCTTGCAATACAAGTACTTTAGAAGCTTCTGAACCGTTGACCAAAAGGCAAGTTTGACTTGCATCGACATCGGCGGCATGATAATGCGCTATTTCTTGATTTCCTAATTTGAGGCCATTGCCTTCATAGTAGTAGATGCTGCGATTGACACCCGCAGCTGTTGCTGGAAGCTCGAAGCTTGCGCCGGGTTCTAATTGAATGTTGTAGATAGCCACGTGATTATTGGTATCTGCTGCCCAAGAATTTGGTGGCGTTACAGCGGCCTTGTGAGTTCCAAGTTGACCTACCAAAACTTCAATATTGGCTGTTTGACCATTGGCAACCACACTAAACTTCGGAACCGTTTCTGCCCACAGCATTTTAAAATGAGGCTCGACCATTTTACTGCGCTTTGGCAAGTTGAGCCAAATTTGAAAAAGCTCTAAAGGATTTTCTTTGTCTTGATTGAGTAACGGAAACATTTCAGCGTGCTGAACCCCTTTACCCGCAGTCATCCATTGGACATCACCATTGCCGTAACGGCCTGCTGCACCCATGCTGTCAGCGTGATCAACCAAACCTGTTCTTACAACAGTGATGGTTTCAAAACCACGGTGAGGATGCCCCGGGAAACCAGGAACTGTGGAGCCATGATACATTCTAAAACCATCTTTCACGATGAAATCTTGGCCCATGTGTCTGCCGTCAAAATGCTTTGGATCAGGACCCAACTGAGCATTGCCCTTCGGAAAGT
>JACCDG011446641.1_pt1 | contig 20274 bp, 19 predicted proteins | sample 7442471 | NCBI WGS metagenome assembly JACCDG01 (sample SAMN15323444, study PRJNA562643) | freshwater metagenome | isolation source: river surface water | place: USA:Blue River Watershed | collected 2017-08-17 | reverse complement strand
ATCGCATTTGACATATAGTCCGTTTGTCCGGCCAAATCAGCAGTAACCAAGTGGCAGTTAAGGAGTTGCGCAATACGGAGCGAGATGCGGACGTCGAGCGGAAGCGGCGTCAGCGGAAGGACGCAAAGACCGTCATTGTGCCTCCTTGTGCTGACCGTGTTCGCCGCGCGGCGTTCGAGTCAGACGACATTGCGTGGCTGCGTTACTACCCGCTCGACCTGCATTCGGGCGACAAGATGTTCTGGTACGAGTTCACGATCCAGCAGCAGGAAATGATTAAGGCCATCGCCAGCGCGATCATCTACGGCGGAGATCAGGCCCTTGCCGCAAGCCGCGGGGAAGGCAAGTCGACGCTGTGTGCGGCCATGCTTCTCAAATACACGCTGTCGGGGGTGCTTAATTTCAGCGTGTTGCTCGGCGCTAACGTGGCCGCGGCGGAAAACATGCTTGAGTTTTTGCGAGGCCAAATCGAGCGGAACGACCTATTGTGCGAAGACTATCCCGAAGTATGCGTGCCAGTGCGGGCGCTCGAAGACACGCCGAATCGTGCTCACTACCAGTTGGTCAGCGGCCATCGCCACGACAACGGCGAGGCGTACGAAGGGAAGTCGAGCCGGTTTACATGGTGCGGCCACGAGGTTGTTCTTCCGAACGTCCCTGGCTCGCCGGCCGCATGGGGCATGATCGCCACTCGCGGATTGGATTCCGCTGTCCGCGGTCTGAATAAAAAGAACCGCCGTCCGCAGGTCGCCGTGATCGATGATCCAGACACCGAGGACACCGTTAGAAGTCTCGACCAAGCAAAGAAGCTCGAGGAACGCATTGACCGCGGCATTGCTGGTCTCGGAGGTCAACAGCGTGGCGTGGCTCGTGTGATGCTGACGACGTTACAGCGGCCGGAATGCGTCTCTGCGTGGTTCACGGACCCGAAGAGGAAGCCGAGCTTCAAGGGCAAGCGGTTCCGGTTCCTGCTAAAGAAGCCGGACCGGATGGACTTGTGGGAAGAGTACGTCCAGCTTTGGCGCATTGGAATGCAGAGCGGCGACCCATTCGCTCGGCAGGCGTACCAGTATTACGTCGACAATCGGGTTGAGATGGAAGCCGGGGCGATCGTCGCCAACCCGAACCGCTTCAATCCCCAGAAGCTTCCGGACGGCAGCCAAGATGAACTCACGGCGCTGCAACACTACTTCAACAAGGTGGCGAAGCTCGGCCAGGAGGCGGTGTCGACCGAGTACGACAACGACCCTGTCGACGAAACCGTTAATGCGAATCTGCTGACGGCCGACGAGATCGTGCGCAAGCAGCACGGCTACGACCGCGGTGTAGTTCCGTCCGACGCTACGCATATGACGTCGTTCATCGACGTGCAAGGGAAGCTTCTCTATTGGGCGACAGTTGCTTGGCGAGACGACTTCACCGGCTATGTCGTGGACTATGGGGCGTGGCCCGGTCAGCGGCGAACGTACTTCACGTTGGCGGACGCCGTCCCGGTGATTTCCGACAAGTGCCGCGGCGGGCTCGAGGCGCAGCTGTTCTCGGCGATCGGCTTCCTGACGGATGACATCCTGAATCGGCAGTGGCCGCTCGACGGTGGCGGGGCGATGCAGGTTTCTAAATGCCTGATCGATGCGAACTGGGGCGACAGCACCGATGTCGTCTATCAGTTCTGCCGCCAGTCTCACCACACTGGACGGCTAATGCCGACGCACGGCAAGGGCATCAAGGCTTCGTCGCAACCAATGATGATGTGGGCCAATCAAGACGGCGAGCGCAAGGGGCTCAACTGGCGAATCAGGCGGGCCGCTAAGCGCGGTCAGTCGACTTACGGGATCTACGACACCAACTTCTGGAAAAGCTTCTTGCACGCCCGGTTCGTGGTGCGGATGGGCGACAAAGGTTCTGTGTCGCTATTCCGTTCAGACGAAACCGTCCACCGAATGCTGGCCGATCACATGCACGCGGAGTTCCCGCAATTGGTCGAGGCGGCAGGGCGGCAGGTGAACGAGTGGGAGAAGCGGCCGGGCCAAGACAATCACCTGTTCGATTGCCTGGTCGGCTGTGCCGTTGGCGCGAGCATGTCCGGGTGCAACCTGAAGGAGCACAATTCCGGCAACACCCGCAAGCGAGTGAGCTTCTCCGAGATGCAGCAGGAGGCAAAGCGTCGTCGTGCGCAAGCATGAGTACCGTGATTGAACCCAAGGGAGACAGGGCGTGCGGGCTAATTTGCCCACGGTGCAACTGCGCCGATAGCCGCGTCGTCTACACGCGGCACGTTCACTTTCACACTCGCTCCGGCAAGAAGTCCTCAATGACGAAGCGGCTTCACGAATGCCGTCACTGTGGCCGACGTTTTCGATCGAGCCAGCAAGTTTCTTCCGACTAGGTTACACGGGTGTAATCTACGTTCTTCACTTCGCAGGTGCGCAACTCCTAGGATCAATCATCCAGGAGATTCAGCGTGTCCGATCTTAGCGAAATCCTTGAAGAGCTGGTGTCGAAACCAAAGAGCGTATCCACGCCTACGGCCACAGTAACCTCGCATGACCCAGACAAGGCCATCGCAGTAGACAAGCACCTGAAGTCCGAAGCTGGCATCACTCGCCCGCAGCGCGGAATGCGGATCACGAAGCTGGTTCATTCGTCGCCGAGGTAACGTGTTCAACGGTCTGAAGCAACTCTTCAGCTTCGTCATTAGGAAGGTCGCCGCCCCCCAGGCGGAAGATGCTCTACGTGCGCGGAACCACGTATTGAGCCGTGAGGTTGTGCGCCTTCGAGAGATTGCCGCTGGGTACGACGCCGCCGAGACGACAGACAACAACCGCCGGCACTTTGAATTGGCCGACGGCTTCTCTGCGAACGCTGCCAATAACCCAGGCGTGCGGCGGACGCTTCGCAATCGCACTCGCTATGAAGTCAAGAACAACTGTTATGCCCGCGGCATCACGCTCACAGTCGCCAATGACGTGATCGGAACCGGGCCTCGGTTGCAACTCAAGTCCCTTGATCGCACCGGGAACAATGCCACGGAGTCGGCTTTCCGAGCCTGGGCAAAGGATGTGCGATTGGCGGAAAAGTTGCGGACGATGCGAATCGCCCAGACGGAGTCCGGCGAGGGGTTTTTGGTAATGACCACGAATCCCAACTTGCGACATCCGGTCAAGCTGGACTTGCGGGAGATCGAGGCCGAGCAGGTCACGAGCCAGAGCTTGATGCCGGGCGTTAAGAACGAAGTCGACGGCGTTGTGTTCGACGACTTCGGCAATCCGACGATGTACCGAATCTTGAAGCACCATCCTGGTGATGCTTCGTTTTACGGCGGCATCGACGATACCGAAAACGTGGACGCCCGCTATGTACTGCATCTGTTTCGACGGGACCGGCCGATGCAGTTGCGTGGCATTCCGCACTTCACGCCAGCCCTGCCGCTCTTTGCCCAGTTGCGCCGATACACGCTGGCTGTGCTAAGCGCCGCGGAGATTGCCGCTGACTTCGCGGCCACGCTTGAAACGGAAGCGGGAGCGGACGACGAAGAGATCCCGAATCCATTCGAGACACTGGAGATTGAGCGCGGCATGATGACCGCGCTCCCCGCGGGCTCGAAGATGTCGCAACTCAAAGCCGAGCAGCCGACCGGAACCTACACCGAGTTCACGGACACGCTGCTGCGTGAAATCCCGCGTTGCGAGAACGTGCCGTTCATTGTGGCCACGCTGGATTCGACCAAGTCGAACTATGCGTCCGGCCGCCTGGATCACCAGACCTACTACCGAGACATCCTCGTTCAGCGAAATCACATCGAGACCGTAGTGCTCGATCGCATTTTCGAGGAGTGGATGCGTGAGGCTACTCGCGTCGGTGTGGCCATGCCGGTGGCGGACATGGAATGGCAGTGGTTCTGGGACGGCTTTACGCACGTCGATCCGCAGAAGGAATCAAACGCCGACGACACGATGCTGGCAAATGGCACCCTGACGTACGCCCGCTACTACGCCCAGCGCGGTCTCGACTGGGAAGGCGAATTCGCCCAGCGAGGCGAAGAGGCGAAGCGGTTGAAGGAAATGGGGCTCCCATTGCCAGGCCAGCAATCAATGGTCGAGCAGACGGTTGTCGACGATGAGGAGTCCGCATGAAGAAGCTGCCTGACGAAATCAAGCTCGAATCGATTCCGGTTGACCTGGCCGCGGCTGAGGGCGAGTCGAAGCTGCGTAAGTTTTCGATGACCGCTTATACCGGCCAGAAGATGACGGTTTCAGGTTTCTGGGATGCGCCGGTTGTCGTCGACCTGAACGGAATGCTGAAGGGCAACGGCAAGAAGCCCATTCTGCTTGACCATGATCCGCGCCAGCGAGTTGGTCACAGCGAGACGGTGTCCGTCAACGGCTCGAACATGAGCGTTGAGGGAATCATCAGCGGCGCTAGCCCTGCGGCCCAAGAGGTTTCGCTTAGTTCCGCTAACGGTTTCCCGTGGCAAGCGAGCGTCGGATTAATGGTCTCGCAGGTCACGTTTGTCAAAGAAGGAAAGCAAGTCACCGTCAACGGCCAGCAGCACGAGGGACCGGTCTACGTGGCGCGTAAGTCCACGTTGAAAGAGGTCAGCTTCGTGACGATGGGCGCTGACGATCATACATCCGCCAAGGTAGCTGCCTCGGCCAAACAAAGGGAGGTTTCGATGGAATTCTCGAAGTGGCTGGAGGCGATGGGCTTTGACGCTCAGTCTCTCTCCGATCAGCAGGCTAAGGGTTTGCAGGCCAAGTTCGACGCCGAGCAAAAGGCCAATACTCCGGAAGCGAAGACGGAAGCGCCGGCTGAGACCGTGGTCCAGGCTGCTGCGCCTACGGTCGAGGAGACCGTTAAGAAGCACCGTGAAGCGATTGCCGCGGAAGAGTCCCGCGTGGCAGCGATCGCAAAGATCGCCGAAAAGTTTCCCGAGATTCGTGCCCAGGCCATCAAGGAAGGGTGGGACGACACGAAGACCGAAGTCGCGGTGCTGCGTGCTGAGCGGCCGACTGGTCCTGCAATTCACTCGAAGTCTGGCGGGAATGTCCCCGCACTCGTCATCGAGGCGGCTTTGTGCCAGAAGGGCAAGCTGAACGACGCAGAGAAGCGGTTTGACGACAAGACGTTGCAGGCCGCGCATGACGCCTACAAAGGCGAAGTGCGGCTCGGCCAAATCCTTCTCGACGCCGCTTATCAGAACGGCTACTCCGGATCGCCTACCAAGGGGATCACGCCAGGCAATTTGCGGGAGGTCTTGCAGGCGTCGTTCTCCACGGTGTCGCTGCCGGGCATCTTCAGTAATACCGCGAACAAGTTCCTGCTTGAAGGGTTCAACTACGCCGAGCAAGCTTGGACTTCCATCTCCTCGCGGCGAAGCGTCAACGACTTCAAGCAGGTCACCAGCTACCGGCTGACCGATGACATGAAGTTCGAGTTGATTCCGAAGGGCGGAGAAATCCCCCACGGAAAACTCGGTGAAGAAAGCTTCACGAATCAGGTCAAGACGTGGGGCAAGATGTTCTCGCTCACCCGCGAGGACATCATCAACGACGACTTGAGTGCGCTGAACGCTGTTCCCCGGTTGCTTGGAACTGGCGCGGGCGACGCGCTCAATGAGCGGTTCTGGACCGTCTGGCAAGACGACGCTTCGTTCTTCTCTTCCGGCAACAATAACTACATCACCGGTGCCGGGACCACGCTTCAGGTCAGTCAACTCAATGCACTGAACCTGAAGTTTATGAAGCAGACGAAGCCTAACGGGCGTCCGCTTGGGTTGACGCCGACGATCCTCCTTGTTCCGCCGGAGTTGTGGGGCACGGCGTTGGAGTTGATGACCAGCACGAACTTCAACACTGGCGGCGCTGCCACCGACACGAAGGTTCCGGACCGCAACATCTGGGCTAACCGCTTCCAGATTGTCGTCAGTGCTTATCTCACTTCGGCCACCGCTTGGTGGTTGCTGTCCGATCCGCAGCGTTTGTCGGCCATCGAGGTTGCCTTCTTGAACGGCGTCACATCGCCGACCACGGACACGGCCGAGGTCGATTTCAACAAACTCGGAATCCAGATGCGCGCGTACATGGACTTCGACATGAGCAAGCAGGACTACCGCGCCGGTGCCAAGAGCAAGGGCGCGTCGTAGTAGCCGCTGCTATCCACAACCAACAAACGAACCAATTCGATAGCGAGGAACGATCATGGCTCAAACCGAGCAAGCTCTTTTGCACCGCGAGGGGACGGCAATCGGCTTTACCGCCGAAGCCGCGATTACGGGCGGCGAAGTCCGCCAGCTTCCTGACGGTCGAGCGGGCGTATGCCCTGTCGCCGTGGATAGCGGGTTCCCGGGTGCGCTGCAGGTCAGGGGTATCTACCGCCTGAAGCTGACTGACTCGATCAACATCCTGAACGGTGGTCGGGTCTACTGGGACCATTCCGCCAACAAGGCGCACTTCAAGAAGGTGAACGACCGAGACTTCTATCTCGGCCGCGCGGTAGAGGACGTCGTCGCCGGGACCGATGGGACGGTGCTTGTCGCCATCAATATCGACCCGCCCTACGACATTGACGCGCTGCGGGACGGCTGCCTCACGGTGCCGACTGGGACTCAAGCGGCCGGCGGTTTCGGCTTCCCTAAGGTGGTTGGCGGCTCGCTTTCGATTGAATTGACGGCCACGAGCGAAGCGCAGTGCATCGACCTGCTTTCGGTTGACCGTTTTGCGGTGGGTGCCAACGCCATCGTGGAGGCGATCTTCCGCCCCGCGGTCAACGGCTCCGGTGCGGCGGTCGACTTCAATATCGGCGTGGCCAATGCCACGAGCACGACCGATGCGGACGCCATCGCCGAGAGCGTGTTCATTCACATCGACGGCGGTGCGCTGACCATTCTGGCCGAGAGCGACGACGGCACGACGGAAGTCGCTGCCACGGATACGACGAAGGTCATCGTCGAAGGCTCGGCGGTGGCGAATCGCACCGAGGTTTGGTTCGACTTGCGGAACCCGGCCGACGTGCAGATTTACGTGGACGGCGTCAACGTGCTGCCGAACTCCGTGTTCAACATCAATGTTGCGACCGGTCCTCTCGGCCTGCTGGCGCACCTGGAAAAGACCACCGGCACCACGACCGGACGTTTCGTCATCGACGCTCTGCGTGCTCGGTTGATGGAGAACTAATCCGTGGCCGACATGCTGGCGGAAGCATTGCAATGGCATCGGGAACAGCTTGAAACTCACGCCTCGCAGACGGTCGTGTACCGCCGAGGCGAGTTTCAGGCGAGCATTCCGGTGACCTACGGTAGCCGCAACTCGGCCGCCGAATTCTCCGCCAACACGATCCGTGTTGAGATGCAGCAGCGAGATTTCATCATCGCTGCGACGGCGCTGGTGCTCGATGGCGAACAAGTAACGCCACTGGCCGGCGACGAAATCGAGGTCACCGAAGGCGATGTAACGCTGACGTATCGCGCGCTGGCGTTAGCGGAAGGCCCGTGTTGGGAATTCGACAACGACTACCGAAAGCTGTTGATCGTTCACACGAAGCTGGTTTGTGAGGACGACAAGGACTAGGCGTGGATAACGAGTGCAAGCTGATTCAGATTCTCGACGCCGTGGTTGAGCAAATCAACGCCGGCTCATGGTGTCTGGACGCGACGGCCGAACGTGTTCCGGTCATCAACACGCAGCTCGAATATCCGAAGCTAAGGGTCTTTGTCACCGGCACAGGCGAAGTCGAGTACTCCAGAAGTCATCGGGAAGAACGGCTAGAGACCTACGGAGTGGAAGTCGCTGTTCTCAAGCGGCTCAAAGACATCTGCAACGAGCAAGTCGACAACCTGTTGCTATTCGCGCAGCAGATGACGGATGCGTTTTACGTGCGACACGGCGAGGCACAAGGGCGACTGGATAACACCGAAGCCTGCGTGGTTGAGCTTCCGCAAGTTCGCTGGGACAAGGACGCCTTGCTAGAGAACAGCCAGTTTGCCTGGGTGATGCAACTAAATGTTCAAGTGACCCGGTAATGACCTGCATCGACGAAATCAGCGTTTACAAGCCAGGCTCGGACGTGATCGTCCAAGAGCGGGTTAGTGCGCATCCGACGTCGAAAGGAACGCAGGGAACGCCCTATGTGCAGGCGAATATCTCCAGCATTTCGCTGACGCTGTTTCGCACGCAGGACGGCGTCGATTACGTCGTGTCCGGCTATGACGGGCTGACGCTGACGATCGCCGACGTGCTGGAAGACACGCTCCAGGATTGGGACGTCGACTCGATCGGCTTTAACTTCGAGCACACCATTCCGACTAGCGCGCTAGGTGCTACGGCCACCTATGAAGCCCGCTATCGCTTCAATCTCGTCGGCGGGAAGTCGTTCACGATCAGTAAGGAATTCATCGTCCAAGGGCCGGTTGAGGCGGGGCCATTTCCGACAGGACCGTGGCGAGGTGCATGGTCAAGCAGTGCCACCTACGAGATTAACCAGGGCGTGTCGTATCAGGGCTCGTCGTGGATTGCAAAGCGCCAGAATACAAACGTAACGCCGGTTGTTGGCGACGATTGGGACTTGCTTGCAGAAGCGGGTGAGGATGGTGCTACGGGATCTACTGGTGCGACAGGCTCTACTGGCGCTACAGGCCCTGCTGGACCAACCGGCGCTACTGGTGCAACAGGTCCGCAGGGAGAGACCGGGCCTACTGGGCCAACAGGCCCAACAGGCCCGCAAGGTGAAACCGGCCCACAAGGCCCGCAAGGTGATCCAGGTGCGGACGCAGTCAGCTTCAATTACCGCGGCACCTGGAACAGCGCGACCGACTACGAAGAGGGAGACGTCGTCGGCCTGAACGGATCGTCTTACATCGCCACCACCGCTAACACCAACTCGTCACCGCCTAGCGCGGATTGGGACACGCTCGCCGCGAAGGGCGACCCGGGAGAAGACGGCGAGGACGGCGGCGACCCAGGCGTCTCGGCGCTCTTCGTGCAAACGGCCACGAAGACAGTCGCCAGCACAACCACCGAAACCACGCTGATTGACGAGACTGGCGCGCTCGGCAGCGTGACCGACCTAAGCGACACGTTCATTGCCGGTGAAAAACAGGTCATTGAAGCGAATGGCGTCTTCGGCACTAAAGACCTGAGCCCAGGGACGATGACGGTCAGCGTGGACTACGGGGCGGAAATCGCCTTGGAGTTTCCGCCGATTGGGCTCAACGGGGCGCAGGCAAGCGTGCCGTGGACTGCGCAAGTCCATCTATACCGTCGAACTGGCGGCGGCAGCGGCGTCATCTGGGGCCATGCCATGTTGATGCTGGGCGTGATGGGGAATGATCCTCGATTCTTCCCGCTGGCCATCGCCCCGGTGACGGTTCCTGGCAATGCGTCCAAGGCGGTGAACGTGACTGCAAAGTGGAGCGTGAGCGATGCGGCAAACAGCTTTGTTTGCTATGGAGTCTATCGATACAAAGTCGGAGCGCCTCAGTAATGGTGATGGTCAGACTTCCAGTCTTTGACGTCCGCAACTACGGCGCTACCGGCGACGGCGTTACTGACGACACTACGGCCATTCAGAAGTGCATCGCAGACGCTAATGCCGCTGCGCCAAGCGTTGTCGAATTTCCTCGCGGCACCTACATGGTTGGCGACTCTGGCGTGGGAGCCAGCGGCAGCCGCTTGTTCACGTTCTCATCAAACGACGTCACAGTGCGAGGTCATGGATGCGTCTTTAAGATCACGGCCAATGGCGTCTCGCAATCGGTGTTCTACATCACCGCCAACCGCGTGAAGATTTACGATGTCACGGTAGATTGCAATGCCGGCGTTGCGCTTTCGACCAAATCGAACAGTGGCTTCGAGATCAATGGAACGGTCATCACAGATGGCGGCTCCGACAATCTGATTTTCGGTTGCAAGGTTATCAACGGCATCAAGGCGTCTCCAGATCAAACTGAAGAGTGCTTTGTTATCGTTCAGGGGAAACGCAATCGCATTGTAAACTGCTGGGCCTCAGGCACCGCTTGGCAGGCGTTCCGGGTCGCTGGCGATCACAACTACATCACCGGTTGCGCGGCTTACGATCACCGCGGGAATGGCATCAGAGTACTGGCCGGCGAATCCGTTTTCATCGACGGATTTGTGTCGTGGTCAGGACGCAATGAGGGTCGGCATTCGATCCTGATCGACCCTGGTTCGTCCAACGACACAGAGACCCCAGAAAACGACGTCGATCGTCGCATTGATTACGCGGTCATCCGGAATTGCTATTGCTTCGGGAACGACAACGCTTCAGCAGTCAACGTCATCAAGATCGCCTCAGTGCGGGAATGCCTGATTGACGGTTGCTACGTCGAAGCCGGGAATGCTGCGTCCAACGTGGCCATTTCCCTGGAAGATTCGATCGACCAATGCACGATCAAAAATTGCTACATCTTCCCGAACATCTACGTTCGCCCCACGGGCGAGGCCACGACCAGTTCTGTGTTCCAGGGGCCGCTCGGTTCCACTGTTTCGTCGACTAGTCTGGATCTTGATTTGGATGCCAGCGGCAGCGGAGACGGTGCGGACAATTATGTTACCTACACAGTGTCACGACACGGATTCTCTGGCGGTCTCGGGAAGACGATCTATGTCCGCGGCTCAAGTGTTGCAAACTACAACGGTCCGCAGCAAGTTGTTGCCACGACTGCGACGACGATCACGACCAATCGCAAGTATTCTAGCGCATCGATTGGCAGCAACGCATACGCACACTCTGGCTGCGACAAGCTCGACATCATTGATTGCACGTTTGAGAACGACCAGGACGAATACAACTACAACATCGAGAACCTGGCATCGCCTTCGGTGAACATCCAGGGATGCACGTTTAAGAACTTGACCGCCAACACTGTCAAGCAGTCTTGTATCAACACGGCCTATCGCAGCGACAAGAACATTGCGAGCCTGCGTATCGTCAAGAACAAGTTCTATCACCGCACTACCAACATCGTGCGGGCGATTAGGCACACGAACATCACAGAGGTTCAGTCTTACACGATCAACGGCAGCCCGACCGGCGGAACTTACACGCTGACGCATGACGGAAACACTACCGGTTCGATTGCCTACAACGCCTCAGCAGCTACAGTGCAAACCGCACTTCGGCTGCTGTCCGGGCTGGGCTCTGTCACCGTCGCGCTATCAGGAAGCACGTATACCGTCACGTTTACTGGCGTGAGCGGAAATACTCCGCAGATGACAAGCACGTCCAGCTTGACGGGTGGAACTGCTCCCTCGATCACCCATGCGACGATCATCGAAGGCGCAGCACCGCCGTCGTTGCTGACTTCCGGCAAAATCATCTGCTACGACAACGAGGTATTCAATGACCGAGTGAGTTCAAATATCCAGCTTGTGGACATGTACAACGCCGCCGACTCGGTCTCCACGACTCTGGCCGACCGGGCGTTGCTATTCGCCACGGACGGGGAAAACCCACGCCGGTTCCGTGGCACGGCCCCGCCGACGCTGAGCACGTTCACGTGGAGCGCCGGAGACTTCGTCGTCAATTCTGAGCCCAGCGCCGGCGAGCCATACGGCTGGATGTGCACGGTTGGCGGAAGCCCTGGAACGTGGCAGCCTGTGGGTGCGAATTACACGCTGGCGTCCAACGTGGTAGACGTCGGGAATGTCGGTACTGGCGAAGACAACCTCATCACGTACACGCTGCCTGCGAACACGCTGGCGGTTGAGGGCGACTCGCTCGAAATCGAGGCTGGTTTCACGTTCGCCGGAAACTCGAACACGAAAACGATCAAGCTCTATTTCGGATCGACAGACTTGCTGTCTCTGGCTGGGGCGGCGCAGAACGATGGCTCGTATTACGTTCGAGCGCTGGTGATCCGTGACGCGGTCAATACGGCCAAGGTTTCCATCGTCGGTGGCACGTACGGCGGGACTGGCACGCCGCTAGCCAACATCCCGGGGCACGTTTTCATCCAGTCAGCGGATATGTCGACGGCGCTGACCATCAAGGGGACGGGAACTGCCACGTCTGGCGATGGTTCGGCCAGCAGCGACGTCGTAATGGAATTCCTGCGAGTCCGAAAACTACCAGCGCCGTGATGATTGATGATGGTTCAGGAACAGAAGTCGAGGAAGTGATGGCGAGTTCAGGAGGAAGCGTGAACGCACCGCCACCGAAGTTGTTGCGGACGTTGTTGAGGTCGGTCAGGTCAACGAGTGAGTCGCCGTTTGTGTCGCCTTCGCCGGTACCGCCGAAGTTGTTGCGAACAGAATTTAGGTCAACGAGGTCAACCTGCCAGTCTCCGTTGGTGTCTCCGGGGAGGCCGTCGCTGGGTTCGATGATGAAGCTGAGCGGGAGGATGCGAGTAAGGGCTTCGGTGTTGTTGTTGAGGCTTGTGTTGATGAAGGAGCCGTCGAGGAGCCATCCCTGAATTTCGTAGAAGTTCGCCTCGGATCGCCCGTAGTCGAGAACCCGGAAGTAGTAGCCATGAAAACGAATGTCTGTACGGACAAAGAAGTCGTCGTTGCGTTCCATTGCGTTGATCGTACCGCCAGAAATATCGAGCGTCATTCCGGAGATCTTGATGCCGTGGATGTGGCCGCCCTCGATGCGGGCATCGCTGCCCTGGAACCGTAGATGGCCGATTTCACCGCCTGTCATCAAGAGAGACCCATCCACAACCTTTAACTGTTCGTAATAGTCGCCGTCTTGGATAAGAACTTCGGCTAGGCATGGAGCCGAGAGGCAGCAGAGCACAGCCAGAGAAAGCAGACGAGAGAACATCGTTATCCCTCCCAAAAAGGGTGACGGTTTAGGGCCTGGTTGGCAGGATTCCGCCCCTGCCGACCGGCCCGACTAATACCAAGGCACGATTCAGCGTAATGCTGGGCGCGCCGGAAAGCAAGAAAATGGCCGGAGCCTTCAAACTCAACGCCTTCAAGAAGACGTTTTTCGACCGCATCAAGGTCGAGAAGGCGGTGGAGCGTGCGCGGCTCAAGAACCTGTCCAAGTGCGGGGCCTTCGTGCGGACGGCCGCAAGAAGCAGCCTGCGGCGGCGGAAAAAGACCTCGCTGCCGGGGATGCCGCCCAGCGTTCACAGCAAGGACGCCTTCGCCACGCTGAAAAACATCCTGTTTGGCTACGACGCGGCGACCAAGGGCGTAATCGTCGGCCCGGTGGCGGTGAATGGGAACAAGCAGGGCGTGCCGGAACTCATGGAGCGGGGCGGCCATGCTCGACGCCGAATGCGGTACGCGGTCGAGCGGACCAAAACGGGGAAGCAAAAGAAGCGGCTCGTCCTGAAGCGGCATCTTCGCGCGCAAACATCGTTTTACGAGCCTCGCCCCTTCATGTGGCCGGCGCTCAAAAGAGAAAAGGCGAAGTTCGCCAAGGTCTGGAAGAACTCAGTCAAAGCGACTGGATAAAGGAGATTTTCGATGAGTACACGGCACGGCTTTGAGCACAAGCTGTATCGCAACACCGGCACGTTCGGTAGCCCGACGTGGGATCTGGTTCCCAATGTCAAGGACATGGAAACCGCGCAGGCGATGACCAAGACCGAGGTCTCGATCCGCGGCAACCGTGCCAAGCTCTACGCGCCAGGTCAGCTCGACTATGGTCTGAACTGGCAGATGGTCTACGACCCGGCCGACGCCGACTTGACGGCGCTCCGGACGGCGTTCTTTACAGGCGCGAGCGTCGACCTGATGGACATGGACGGCCTGATTGGCACGTCTGGGTCGCTTGGTACGCGATCGATTTGCAACCTGTTCGGCCTGGGAAATTCCAAGCCGCTCGACGGCGCAGCGGTCTTCGACGTCGAGGCAGCGCCGGCTTACGACCTCACCAACGGCGGCGTGTACTACGTCACCGGACCTTCGACTTACACGGCGGTGGCCTAATGAGTGGACGTTGCGACGGAACCTTTACGGCCGACAAAATCACGGCCAGTACGGTCGACTTCGGCGACAACGCCGTCCCGGCACGATCGTCGGTGCATCGCTTTTCGGTGCACCATCGCGTGGTGTCCGGAACGGCCGTGCTCGCGTTGGCCGACTTCCCGATTCACTATTTCCGCAACGCCGGGAAGGTGGTGGCGGTCTCGGTGACTCCGTTCACCGCACCGACGGGCGGCAATCTGGCTTACACGGTCGACGTGAAGAAGGGCAACCAGGCGACACCGGTGGCCACGATTCTTACCGGCGTCATCACGATTAACTCGTCTGACGCCGATCGGCAGACCAACGCCGGCACGCTTTCCAGCAGTCCTACTACGTGTGCCGCGGGGGATTTTCTTGCGGTGACCGTGGCGCTCACCGGCTCCACGGGCACGCAGGGCCAGGGCTACGTCATCACGGTTGACATTGACGAGGACGCAGTCTGATGACGAACGACGAGCGAATTGCAGAAAAGCTGCGCGACCTTGGCATGGGCGTGCGTGCGTCCAAAGACAACGGCGCTCCGAAGGGAAACACCTACGGGGACGTCGACTTATTGGTCTCGCTCGCCAAGCAGCGGCACAAACCCGGCGTCAATGTGCTGGTCGACAAGGCGATGGCGGCCGTGGCGGGGAGCCTGCCTCCGGTGGCCGCCGCGCATGCGAAGCGGGCGTCGACAGGCGTCGAGGTTCCGGAGCTTGAGCGGGTCATCGTGGGGAATCAGCGCGAGCATTTACTGATCGTGATCGAACTGGCGGAAGGAAATGGACAGCAAGACTCCCAAATTCACCGACAAGCTGGGCCGGACGTGGCCGCTTGAACTCACGGTTCACGTCCGCAACGAGTGCCTGAAGCATCTCGACGTCGATTTGTTCGACTTCGGCGACCTGCAGGGGACCACGTTTAAGGCGTTCTTCGACCCCCGACTGGTCTGCGAACTCGCTTATGCGATGGCCGATTGCGAACGAAAGGGCGTGACGAGCCAGGATTTCGCCGCGGCCATGAATGGGCAGGCGATCGAGGATGCGGCGAACGCGGTCTCGGACGCATTGATCCTTTTTTTCCGGAACGCTCGCCGACAGACAGCGGCGCAACTGATGGCGAGCGACCCGAAGCTAGCGGACCTGATGGGGGCGGTGGCAATCTCGCTCATCGAGTTGCAGGTGCCGCCGAAATCGAAGAATGGATCTACGAATGCGCCGGAATTGTCGGAGTTGACCCAGGCCCTTACAGCCTGAGAAAGCTGAACTGGATGGCTACGGGTCGAATGCGGCACATGAACGACCAAACAGACGTGATCGCGTGCGCTCTCTATCGCTGGCGTGGGATTCAAGTCAAGGACGGCTCGTTCAACCCGCTGCGGAAACCACGAGAAGCGGCGTCGACCATTTCCACGATGAATCATCAGACCTGCCCGACCATGTACTACCGAGGGGAAGAATAGCCGATGGCCATCGGTGACATCAAAGCCGGTCGTGCGTTCGTGGAGATTGGGACCGACGATTCCAATCTGAACCGCGGACTGGCCAATGCGCAGGCCAAGGTGATGAACTTCGGCACCGAAATCAAGAATGTCAGCGTCGGCATGGCGGCGCTCGGCGTGGCGGCCGTGGCTGCGGGCTATAAGGTCGCGCAATTCCTCGTTACAAACCTGACAGCGGCTGTTGAAAGAGCAAGTCAGCTAGTCGATACAGCGGACCAACTCGGCATCTCCCTGGAGTCGCTACAGAACCTGCAGTTCATTGGTAGCCGTGTTGGCGTGGAATCAGAGCAGGTCAGCAAGGCGATTGGGGTGATGCAGAAGAATCTCGGCAAGGGCAAGATTGCTGAAGACTTGGCTTCGATCGGTCTTGAACTGGAGAAAATCAAGCAGCTTTCTTCAGATGAGGCGTTTATGGAAATCGCCGACTCGCTTCGGTTGGTTTCCAATGAGAATGACCGCGCCGCCTTGACTACCAAGATTTTCGGGAAGTCCGGCATTGAACTCAACAACATCATCAAGCTTGGCGGCGAGCAGATGCGCCAAATGGCGGAGGAAGGTAAGGCGCTTGGCTCGGTAATGAGCGACGACGTCGCCCGCGGTCTTGAGAATGCTGGCGATGCAATGGGTGACGCCGCCACAGCCTGGAACAATTTCTGGAACCACTCAGGCATTCAAGATTGGTTCGTGGCGGTCGCCGACTTGTCATCGGAAACACTGACTCTCGGCGAAGCGATGACGCAAACCATGAACGGCACGCAACTGGCGCTCGACCGGGCGAATGCAGAGATTCGGCAAGCGCAGAAAGATCGCCAGAACGCAATCGTAGTCGAGGAAGCTCAAGCAAAAGCCAGGGCGAAGGCCTCTGAAAAAGAAAAGGCTGCCGCTGCGGTAAAGGAAGCCGCCGCAAAAAAAGAGCGCGAGAAGCTTGAGTTGCAAAAACGGGACATTGCACTCAAGAAGGAGCTTACAAAAAGAACAGAGGTGTTGCGTAAAGCAGAGGAAAGGCGGCAGCATCTCCGCGAAGAGATGAGAAAGCGAGCGCAACAGCTCTATGCCGCAACTAGAACGCCAGAAGAGACGGCAACGTCAGACAGAGCGGAGGCATTCAGCCTGCATCGACAAGGATTGATTAGCAGCCAGACTCTAATGCGCCGTCTTACGCAGATCGCCCAGTCGCTTCCGCAGCGGATGCAGGCTGCCGGCATCGGTTCCGCTGCAGGCACGTTCAATCCGCTGGCGGTGCGTGGGCTTGGCGACAACGACGAGTTGACCAAGGCAGCGCAGGAAACTTCCAAGAACACGAAGAAAATCGCTGACCGCATGGGCCAGGGGATGGTGTTTCACTAATGGCGATCACAGTCACGGAAGCATTTGAGAGTCGCGGCCAGCGATTCGGCTTGAATCCGAGCGCCGACCTGTCTTACATCGTAGCTGGTACGAACGACGAAGCCGCGGCCATCGCGGCGGTTAATGCCATCGCCACGCCGTACGGGCTACTGTGGCCAAACGAAATCTCTCTGGAACGGCTCGATGCGATGTCGGGCGGATTTCAGATGTTTCGCGCGACAGTGAGTTACGGACCCGTTCAGGGCGGACTCGGGACGGGCGAAGGCGAAGAATTGCCCACATTCACCTGCGACTACAGCGGCGAAAGCGCGAAGATCCTGCAGGGGCTGGCGGTAGTGAATACCTATCCGGCCGCAGGTCAGCCGGCGGTCAATTTCAACGGCGCTATCAACGTCACCAGCGAAGGCGTCGAGGGCGTTGAAATCGAGGTTCCGGTCTTCTCGTTCTCGCTCTCGATTTCCATTCCGACGTCGCTCTTTACGACCAGCTATCAGGCGTCCGTAGCGAAGATCACCAAGAGCATCAACAACAACACATGGCGTGGATTTGCCGCGAAGGAAGTGCGATTTGACGGCATGTCCGTTTCTGGCACCTTTGGCGAGCGGACGTCAATTACGTTTCGATTTAGCGTCTCGCCGAACATGACGGACTTGGAGGTGGGTGGCATCACCGGAATCACTAAGGCGGGCTGGGATTACCTCTGGTGCTATTACTGGGACGACGAAGACCCAACGGCCAAGATGCTCATTAAGAAGCCGCTGCAGGTGAACGTGAATCAGGTCTATCCGCTGGCGAACTTCTTGGTCTTGGGCCTGGGGAGCTAACATGCCAGGCGATCCGTTCGCGCCAGTCAGGCAAGGCCAGAGTGCCGCAGAAGTGCTCACGAGCGCTGCGCGAGTCAATCTCTGGACTGAGGGGAGCCTGGCTTATCGCCGTGGCAAGCTGGGCTCAACATTCGATTCCCCGCTGTCTCCGCTCACCGAAAACGAAATCTTTGTCAGGAACGATACGGGCGCAGACCGCAACCGCTTCGACATCGTGGCGTTCGTCGATCCGGTGTTCACGCGAGACGACAACGTCGATGCGTTCTTAGACCGCCAGCAATCCAGCATGAAGGCGATTGAGCCCGCATGGCCGGACCACTTTCTTTCCTGGGGCGTGCTGCAGCAATCGTGTCGCAGTGGCAAGTACGCGCGCGTGCGCGTGGGCGGTATCGCGGTCGCCAAGGTCAACTTCGCCAACGCCGACGCCAGCACCGGGCATAAGTACGCCACGGTCAAAGACTCGGAATACGGCTACCTCGATAGCGCTCCGTGCGGACCAGCGAAGATTCTCTGGAAGGAATCGGGCACCGGACAGAAGTGGTGCAAGCTCTGGCTCGGGGCTCCGATGCCCGCGGGCTTTGTCGGTCGCACAAGTGGGACCATTTCAGCGGCCAGTGGAAGCAACTTCCCGTACACGCTGGGCAGCGGCACGATCGACATCGCCAAACGCAGCGGCTCAACGTACGTGGACGCCTCGTGGAACCTGACGGTCTACAACACGGTCCCGGTGGAAGTCGCTGCGAGCGTGCTCGTGGTGGGCTCTTACGACGACGTCGGCACGCCGATTGTCACGGTCGAGCCGTGCGAGGAAGCCTAAAGAGCCCCACCATGCCTAAGAAAAACAACCCAGGGTGCGGATGCTGCGGGGAGGGGCCGACGCCTGAATGCGAAATCCTAGTCGACGACTTCAATCGCGCTAACTCCGGTTCGCTCGGCGCAGACTGGACCGAGGACGCAGGCAGTTGGTCGATCGATTCCAACGAGCTGGAAACGTCATCCTCGAACGCCGTGGCGCTGGCGGTCGCCACCAATCCGGACGGACCTGCCAGCTACGTCTCGGCCAAGGTGAAGTTTGCCAGCACCAGCAGCACCGCTAGATTGATTGTCGCGGCCACGGACGCCAGCAACTATCTCTATGCGGACTTGCTGTGCGACGGCGCGTCCTCGATTCTGCGGCTGTATCGCATGACGGGAGGATCTCCGGGCTTGCTGGCGACGTTCTTCGGCTCGCTCACCGTCAACACGGCGACTCAGTACGATTGGTATCTATGCTACTCGGGAAGCACGCTCAGCACGGGCATCCTCGGTCAGACGCTCTCGATCGGGGCATTCGGAGACTCGGGACAAGGCGTCGGCGTTGGCACGGGCGCAGTCGCAGGTGCGGTCAACTTCGACGACTTCTCGGCGACAAGGGTTTCCGAGGATTGCAGTACGTGCGCACCACCGGCGACGTGTACGCAATGCTGCGATGGCGGCGGACCCTTTGAAATCGTCGCCGACTTTACCGGGCTCAGCGGCGTCGATGGAGAATGCGAGAACTGCGAACTGCTGCCGCTCGAATATACGCTCGTGTTTTCAGGCGTGTCTGGATTTCCCTCAAGCTGCCGATGGAATTTTCGGGACCAGTATTGCGACTGGCCTTGCGGTATTTCCGACCCCCACTGCGTAGACTTCTTTCTGCTGTTAGTCACGCTCATTGTCGACGACGATTGCAAACCAACGCTGGAATGGAGACTAGAAGGGGGCGGTGGCGCAGTTGATTGCGGTTGCGGCTTAGCGTCGGTCGTAGCAACCTACGAAGGCAGCGACGGCGACTGGGAAGGCGCGTGCGACGGCCCGGTCACGCTGACCAAAATGTCTGAGACGGCAACGAGCGTCGATGCGGCTTGCACGCCCATGACGTTCCCGGCGACGATCACCATTTCGAGAGCGGCGTGATGCGTTGCGAATATAAGCTGACCGGGCGCGTCGACGGCGATCGAAATGAGATGCGATGCGTTCGTAAAGGTTGCGGGCATCGTCGCTGGAGCAAGCACCCGCCTGAACGAGTGGCCAACGAATGCGCTGGGCGAGAGTCAAAAGGGTTTGGCGACACCGTCGCTGCTGTGATCGACGTCGTGACGTTCGGCGTCTTCCGCAAGAAGAAAAAGAAGTGCGGCGGCTGCAAGAAACGCCAAGAGCGTTTGAATCGCTGGTGGCCTTATCGGCACCCGAGAGACCAAGCGGACGACGGGCGCTCCGCTTAATCTTCCCCTAACCTGCTCCGGGCACAGGTCTTCAAGTGTCGCTGGACGCCCTAGCCAACGTGAGTAACCACGAACGACGATCTGCAATTGCACGACCGTGTTTTTACCGTGGCCACGTTCAAGCGAGAGTCTCTCCTGGTAGTCTGCGAGCAGCATGTGGTGTCGTTCCTATCTTCGACACCGTCCTTGGATTCATCCTTGGTGTAGTGAGCGGCTGCGTGCGTCATGCGCCGTGCAGGCCCGCTATTGCCTAGATAGCGACATGGCCCATGTCACATACCTAGCATGTGCGCAATTATCGACCAGTTCTACGCAGTAACGCGCAGCCGGATTGTGATCGAATAACTGCTATCTTCTTTGCGTTTGTTTGCGCGCTAGCTTCCCAAGCTGGATGCCGCCGGTTCGAATCCGGTCTCCCGCTCTGACAGACGTTGTTGCGT
>JACCDG010526213.1_pt1 | contig 20278 bp, 26 predicted proteins | sample 7442471 | NCBI WGS metagenome assembly JACCDG01 (sample SAMN15323444, study PRJNA562643) | freshwater metagenome | isolation source: river surface water | place: USA:Blue River Watershed | collected 2017-08-17 | reverse complement strand
TATTCTTATGTGCTTTCTTTGGTATTACCGAGATATCAAAGTTAACCCAACTTTTCTTAGTTTCTCAAAACTAAGTGGTGGAGTCAAAATGACCCCTATGAGTTTCTTGCTTCTCTCAAGAGCAAGTGGTGCGGATGGGGAATTCTTTCTCCGCCTGGTTTCTTGCCTCCAGTCAAAGGGCAAGTGGCGAGACTGAATTTATAAAGAGGAGTTGCATAAACTCCTCTTTTTTTGTATAATATATACTAAGAGTAAATTATTCATCTATGAGTGATTATAAGAAAACAGCACTTGTTCTTGGTGCTGGTGGTTTTATTGGAAGCCACATGGTAAAACGTTTACGTTCTGAAGGTTATTGGGTGCGTGGTGTGGATCTTAAACTTCCGGAGTATTCTGAAAGTGAAGCACATGAATTTGTTATTGGAGATCTGCGAGATTTGAATTTTGTAGAAAGAGTTCTTCAATATAAAGGTCCTTATAGAAATTTTTATAACTTTGTTCCTAGTAGGCATATTGATACTTTTGATGAGATCTATCAGTTTGCCGCTGATATGGGCGGTGCTGGATTTGTTTTTAGTGGAGAAAATGATGCAGATATCATGCATAATTCTGCTACTATCAATTTAAATGTCCTTGAAGCGCAACGTCAACTAAATGACTTTAAGGAAGTAAATAAGACTAAAATCTTTTACTCTGGTTCTGCTTGCATGTATCCAGAACATAATCAATTAGATCCTGATAATCCCGATTGCCGTGAAGAATCAGCATATCCCGCAAATCCAGATTCTGAATATGGTTGGGAGAAATTGTTCTCAGAGCGGTTGTTTTTCGCTTATCATCGTAATTATGGGATCCCTGTTCGGGTTGCTAGGTATCATAATATCTTTGGACCCGAAGGAACTTGGGAAGGTGGAAGAGAAAAAGCACCTGCCGCAATCTGCCGTAAAGTTGCCTATTTACCAAAGGAAGGCGGAACCATCGAAGTGTGGGGAGATGGATTACAAACTCGTTCCTTCCTGTACATTGATGAATGCATCGAAGCGACCCGTAGAATGATGGATGGTGATTTCATCGGTCCAGTTAATATTGGATCGGAAGAAATGGTAACTATCAATCAACTTGTAGATACTGCAGCTAAAGTTGCTAATAAAGCAGTAGAAAAAAATCACATTGATGGACCTCTTGGTGTTCGTGGTCGTAATTCTAACAATGATCTTATTCGGGAAAAACTTGGTTGGGATTATTCTCAAACACTTGAAGAGGGAATTGGGAAAACATATGAATGGATCTCCCTTCAAATTTCTAAAAAACAAATTGATTGAATATGAATATCTCCATTTTGGGTTCAAGTGGTCAAGTTGGTGCATACTTGACGGAATATCTTCGGGGTAAGGGGCATATTGTTGAAGAGTTTGATATTGTTAATGGTCCTGAACAGGACATGACAATAATTCCCAATTCAAGATTGGAAACAGTGATACAAGGTTCTGATTTTGTATTCTTTCTTGCATTTGATGTTGGCGGTTCACGATATCTAAAGAAGTACCAACATACTTTTCAATTCATTGATAACAATGCTCGTTTGATGGTAAATGCATTTGGACTTCTTAAGAAATATAATAAGAGGTTTGTTTTTGCATCATCTCAAATGAGTAATATGAGTTATTCGCCTTATGGAGTTCTTAAAAATGTTGGTGAACTTTATACTAAATCATTGAATGGTTTGATTGTAAAGTTTTGGAATGTGTATGGTGTTGAAAAAGATCACGATAAGGCACACGTTATTACTGACTTTATTCGTAAAGGATTTGATACTGGTGTAATTGATATGCTTACTGATGGTCAGGAAGAACGTGAATTTCTTTATGCCGAAGATTGCTGCGAAGCACTTGAGGCAATCATGGAAAATTACAATGAATTTACTTCAGAAGACAATCTTCATATTACAAGTTTTAAAGCAACAAAAATTATTGATATTGCAAGTATGATCTGTGGACAGTTTAATTTGATTGGTAAGTATGATGTAAAAGTTCAACCATCTGAACAAAAAGATAGTGTTCAAATGGATAAGAGAAATAAACCAGATACTTATTTGATGAAGTGGTGGATTCCAAAAACTACAATTGATCAAGGTATTGCAAAGGTATTTGATGCAATGAAAGGAGACTATCTATGAAAATATTTGTGACTGGATGTGCAGGACTTCTTGGTGCAAATTATACACGACATTTGCTTCATAATGGTCATCAAGTTATCGGTATTGATGATCTTTCGGGTGGATATAAGTCTTTTGTTCCAAAAGCAGAAAACTTTACCTTTGCTAAATTTGATCTGGAAAGGAGAAAAAAGGTAGTAGATCTTTTTGAAGAGCATAAACCTGATGTTCTTCTGCACTTCGCTGCTTATGCTGCAGAAGGTCTTTCTCCTTTTATACGCAATTTTAATTATAGAAATAATCTCATTTGTTCAGCAAATCTGATTAATGAATGTATCACACATGATACTAAATTTATTTTTACATCAAGTATGGCAGTTTATGGAGAGCAAGAACCTCCTTTTACTGAAGATAAAAGACCCCAACCAATTGACCCATATGGTATTTCCAAGTATGCAGTTGAGTGTGATTTAAAATTAGCCCAAGAACAGTTTGGACTTCGATACAATATTGTTCGTCCCCATAATGTTCTTGGAATTTATCAAAACATTTGGGACCGTTATCGAAATGTGATTGGTATTTTCATTCGTAAAACTTTGAATGGTCAACCTATTCTTGTTTATGGTGATGGGGAACAGACTCGTGCTTTCTCCGATATCAAATATTATATGGAACCATTTGATAAACTTCTGACAGATTTTGATGGGGAAATTTTTAATATTGGTGCCGATAAGCATTTTACTTTGAATGAGGTTGCTGAAACTGTACAAAAGATTGGTAAAAAGTATGGATATGAAGTTCCTATTGAACATGGTGAACCTAGACATGAAGTAAAACATGCATATTGCGATCACACAAAAGCAAAAAGTATGTTAGAATTTAGGGATGAAACTAACCTAGAAGAGTTGATTGGAAGTATGTTTGTTTGGGCAATGAAACAACCAAACAGAAAAGTTAAGACTATGGACTATGAAGTTACTAAAGACATTTACGATTATTGGAAAAACTAATGACTGATTACATTTTCCCTGATTGCAATAGGTATTTTCAGGAAGATTTAGAAAAACTTAGATATAAGTTTAGTGGTGTTGAAACTATTAAAAATAATTACTCTCAAGCATTTCAAGATATGTTCGTTCTTACTATGCTTAATGGTAAGAAAAATGGAACATATGTTGAAATTGGTGGAGATCATGGTGTGATCATCAGCAATACTTATTTGCTTGAAAGTGTTTTTGGTTGGGATGGGGTTGCTTTTGAGATAAATGAAGAAAGATGTTCTGCATATAACTCTATTCGAAATAATAAATGCACATGCACTGATGCTCTAACTGTTGATTATTCCATGATCTTCAAGCAAAAAGGATTTAGTAATCAAATTGATTATCTTCAACTTGATATTGATCCTTCTGAGCAAACTTTGAATTGTCTTAAAAAAATTCCCTTGGATGAATATAGATTTTCTGTAATTACTTATGAAACGGATTTATATCAAGACAGTCCAGATTTTGCAGAAGAATCTAGAGAAATTTTTGCTAGTTATGGATATGAATTGGTTATTAAGAATGTATCCAATCAAGGAAATCCTTTTGAAGATTGGTATGTTGATCCCAATGTTGTAGATAGAAGGTTAATTGATATGTTTAAGTCCAAGTCTGCACTTGGTATTGAGTCTGATAAAATTTTATTTGGAGAAGTCTGATGAGTTGGGAAATTTCTAATAATATAAATGCATATCTTTCCGTATGTGACTCTGCATCTTGCAATGATGGAGTGTTTTCGAGATTTAAACAAGAAAGTGCATATCGCCAAATTCTTGAACATGTTTCTTATGAAGAAGGAATGAAGTATGTCGAACGATTTGCAGTTCCCATTTCTGAAGTTTTAGAAAATCTTGATAAATTTAAAGAAAATGATATATATGGTAGCCCAGATATCTATGAATATGATTCCTTAGGAAATATTTCTCCTACCACAATTAGGTACATTAAAAACACTTATGATATTTTAAATTATTTCAAAGGTGTTGAAATTAAAAATATTGTAGAAATTGGTGGAGGATATGGTGGTCTTTGTAAAACTATGAGTTCGGTTTTTGATTTTGATAACTATCTGATGTTTGATCTGCCGCAACCAAATAAATTAACTCAGAAATATATTTCAATGTTTCCGAATCTTGAACCTAAAGTTCAAGTATTTACTATCGATCAACTAGAAGAACTTGAAGGTGTTGATCTTGTAATTAGTAATTATGCTTTCTCTGAACTTTCTAGAGAACTTCAAGATGAATACTATAATAAGATTATTAGTAAAGCATCCAATTTTTATATGATGTTCAATCCAATTTCAAAAAATAATCTTCAATTTGATGAGTTTCTTAAGATCACATCTAAGAAGTTTACAATTGAATATTATTGCGAATATGAAGACGAATCTATTGATACTTGTAATAAAGTGGTTTACGGAAAATGTCTAGATATTTAAATACTGTCTCTCATTGGTATGGGAGATTGGGAAATAATATTCAGCAAATTTGCAATGGAATTTTACACTCCCAAATTAATGGGGATGGATTTTCTAGTCCTCATCACGAATTAATGGAACAGATTGTATTAAATCCTGAGGGTAAAACTATGCTTAAACCCAATAGATTTTTTCATTATAATACTCAAAATAAAGACTTTGACATTCCCATCGATTATTTGTATGAAAATATTGGAAAAGTCGCAAAACAATATATTGTTCCAAACTTTAAATTTAACATCGAAAAATCATTCGATGATGATACTCTAGTCATTCATATTCGAAGTGGAGACATTTTTGCTCACGAACATAATCCTCCTCACGATTATGTTCCCAATCCTTTATGTTATTATTTGAATTTAATCGAAGAGTATGATAAAATAATTGTAGTAACAGAATCTGATAATCATAATCCTATTATTGATGAACTTAAAAAGATTGAAAAAGTAATCATACAATCAAAATCTGTAGGCGAAGATTTTGCAACTCTTATGAGGGCAAAAAATCTTGCTTCATCTGGAACTGGTACTTTTGCTGTTGCCGCTGCCATTTGTTCTTCTAACCTTAAAAATTTTTATTGTACTGATTTGTATCTAGATGAACATCTAAACCCAGAAATGTTAATGAAATGTGAGGGTATAAAAGTTTATATGATGGAACTTAAAAATTATATTCAACTTAAGAATTGGAAAAACGACGAAGAGCAACGTAAATTTATTTTGGAGTATAAAAATGAGAATATTTGATTCCTTTATTTTCTTTAATGAGTTAGACCTTCTTGACCTTAGACTCAATATACTCAATGATGTAGTTGATTACTTTGTAATTACAGAGTCTCCTTGGACTGTAAGTGGCAATTCTAAACCACTTTATTATCTGGAAAACAAGGAAAGATTTTCTAAGTTTGAGCATAAGATCATTCATAATATCACCGAAGAAATTCCTAATGACTACAGTGATTATATGGAGAAGAAAAAGTATCATACTCCTATGGGAGGGAGTGATTTAAATGGGACTCCTTATCGAGAGTATCCAATTCGTTTTCAACGAGCAATCTTTAATCGCGATAGTAGCATTTATGGTGCTGTAAATTTTGGAATTAAAGATGATGATATTATTCTTACCAGTGATGCAGATGAAATTATCAATCCTTTAGTTCTTGGGGATTTGTCTTGGTTCGACCCAAATAATCATTATGTTTGCCTACAAAAAGCATTTTATTATAAACTAAATTACCTGTACCAAGATGATTGGATGGGAACAAGAATCTCTACATTTAAAACTCTTTCAAATTATTCTGTAGATCTTTTGCGAAATATGCATAAGGATGCTTATAGAATTGAGCAAGCGGGTTGGCATTGGAGTTTCTTTGGTGATGCAGACAATTTTAGATTGAAATTGGCTTCATATGAACATACTGAAAATAACGTAGAGACTAATACTGCAAATGCGGAAAGAAAAATTGACGAAGGTATTGATCCTTTTGGTAGGTCTATTCAAATAAAAACAATTCCCATTGACGATTCATACCCAGAATACATTGTTAATAATCAAGAAAAATATGCAGAATTTATTAAACCATGGAATTGATTGAAGGTGTAGCACTTTCAAAGTTATGTGATTATTCCTTTGGAGACCAGTCTGGTCAATGGGGGAATATTTTTACGTCTTTTATGAAAGATGCAAATCTATTAAATCTTGAGTTCGTTGATAAGTTATTTGAGATTAAAAAAAGCAGAGATTATATGACTCTGTTTATTGATAATATTCGTTTATATAAAAGACATATTTTGGAGGTAAAAGAAACTGATAGACCTTATGTTGAAGGTCTTATGGAAAGAAGTGACTTATTGAAGTTGTGCTCAAACTTTCCTGATATGAAATTCATCATCTTCACTAATCTTGAAGATACTCCAACTGACGAACACATCTTTGATACTATTCCTGAAAACGTATTGTGCATTTCTGCAGTAAATGCCATTGCTAATGGTGGAAAAGTTATTCCAGCACCTTATGGGTTACAAAGGGCAATGAGTCCAAGTGATAATAGAATCGATGATATTAAAAGTTCTATGAGGTTTATTCCAAAAAACCCTCCTGTACTTTTATATGTAAGTCATAGTGAGAATACAAATACTCAAAGAGTTGGTATCAAGAGTATTTTCAAAAACAAATCTTGGGCAGAAGTTCATGAAGAAAGAGTTCCTTACTCGGTGTTTCTATACAATCTCAGTCAATCAAAGTTCATGATTTGTCCAGTTGGAAATGCTATAGATTGTCACAGAAACTGGGAAGTTCTTTATATGCGAAGAGTTCCCGTGATGAAAACTCATCCATATCTTGAAAAATTATTTGAAGGATATCCAGTTCTATTTGTAAATGATTACACTGAAGTGACTGAAGAACTCTTAAAGGATAATGAACACTTGTTTGTTCAAGCACAAAATATGGATTTGACCCAATTGACACTTCCAACTTTTTTTGATAACATTGTAAATAAATCTTTAAAAGAGGAATATGTTAGTAAATGAAATGTATCTTGGATCTGGACTTGGTAACCAGATTTGGGCATCTGTCGTAACTCGCATTATTGCAGAAAAGTTGGGGTATGATTATGGCATCAAAGGTAAAGAACTGTGGAAGGGAAACGGTTGGATGCCTTATTTCTGGGGTAAAGAAGTTGTAGGTGGTTCTGGACCTGATGGAGGACCTCCAGATACTCTTCCTGAAGGGATTGAATATTGGTATCGCGAACGGCAAGAAGGTAGAAATATTCAGGGAAGACTTCAAGATATGAATCCTATAGATCATGGACTTTTCTTCATTCCAGATAATACCAAACTGGACGGAACATTCCAAAACATGTTGTATATTGAAGATCGTCGTGATGATATTCGCGAATGGTGTAAAGTTGATGAAGATAAAGTAATCACCGATTACTCTGCAGATGACATTTGCGTAATCCATTTCCGTGGAGGAGATTATTCTACAGGACATTCATTTCTCCCACCTCAATATTATGAAATGGCAATTGAGAGAATGAAAGAAAGAAGAAGTGATATGCGATTTGTAATCGTCACTGATGATGCCGAACTTGCAAGAAAGCATATTCCTGGCATTGAAGTTGTTGGAGCAGCAGTTTCTAACGAACCAGGTGGACCTGACTATAAGATTGGTTGGTATCAAATGAAAGGTGGACCACTATCAATTGATTATAGTATTCTTCATACGGCAAAGAATGTAATTATGTCTTCTTCTACTTTTTCTTTTTGGCCTGTTTGGTTATCAACAGAACTAAAAAATATTATTGTTCCAATGTATTGGTTTGATTGGAATACTTCTGATGGATGGTGGAGACCTGTGGATTCTATAGTTCTGGAATGGACATATATGGATAGGCAAGGAAATCTAAAATCTGGAAATGATTGTTGGGAAGAATATCGTAGGTATACATATGTTATTAATCCAGACACATCTGGAGTTCTTATTAAATACTAATATATTTTTATAAAAATTATGTCAATCTATGGATGGATGGGTGCTTCTGATGAAGTGCTGAATAGTTACTCTCAATCATGCCTAGAGTTTTCAAAAGAAGAGGAAAAATTTAAAAATTTTAAAAAAGATGATAGATATAGAACTATTTTAGAAGGAGCACCAAAACAATTTTCTGATTATTATATCCAAAGAATTAACACTCATAATGAAAAAGATCTCTTTTACCAAAATTTAGATTGTTTCAAGGAGAATGATAACCTGGGAAATCCAGATGTTTATGAAGAAGAAGGGATTGGTTTAATTTCTCCAAGCACTTTAAAATTTGCATCAAACTGTCTTGATATTATCTCATTTCTCAAACAATTTGGTAATCTAGATAATATAAAGAATGTTGTAGAAATTGGTGGTGGTTATGGTGGATTGTGCTTACTTTTATCCAACTTTATAAAATTTGACAGTTATACTTTAGTTGATCTCCCAGATGCAACAAATCTTGCAAATAGATATCTTTCAAGTTTTGAAAAAGTTTATTCTAAGGTTAATTTCATACCTTGTAATAACCTAGATCAAATTAAAGGTAAAGAATTTGATCTTTGTATTGCGGTTAACTCTTTATCTGAATGTAATATTGACACGCAGTTAAATTATTTTGATCAGTTTGTATCAAAATCTAATTATTCTTACATTGTCCGAAATCCAGATACTCAAGAAAGACTAGAACACCATAGAAAAACAATAGAAACTCTTACCGATAATTTTCTTATTGACGATTCAAATAGAGTTGAAGAGTGGTGGAGTAATAATATTACAATTTATATTAAGAGAAATGATTAACCTTCCAAATGTAACTTTATTTTGTATTTCATCTAATAATATATCAGGTGCTCTCTATGCTTTACAAAAAAGTATGGAGGGTATCACCTTTGGTGAAGTAAAATTAATCACTCATGAAGACCCTGGTAATCTTCCTGAAGGAATTGAGTTTTCTAAATGCTATAAAATAGAGTCAATTCATGATTACAATTATTATTGCATCTATAATCTAACTAAACATATTAATACTGATTATTGTTTACTTGTTCAACCAGATGGGTATGTTATTAGACCGTGGCAATGGGATGATGACTGGTTCAATTATGACTACATTGGAGCCCCGTGGAGATGGGAAGAAGCATCATTCGTGACTCCATTTGGTGAGCATATTTCTGTTGGCAATGGTGGATTTAGTTTTAGGAGTAAAAAACTTCTTGATGTCCCAACTAAAGTTCAAGTTCCCTGGGATGTAAACAAAGGAGATTTTTATAAACATTTTGGTTATGGATCAACATCGGAAGATGGAAATATTTGTGTTCACAATCGGCATATATATGAAGAGCAAGGATGTAAATTTGCTCCTATAGAAGTCGCCGCAAAATTTTCAAAAGAAAGGCATATATCACCCTATCATGATAATATAGACACTTTTGGATTTCATTTTTTTACGCAAGAGATTGTGTAATTATTCACTAATTTAGATAGAATTATGAGAAAACAAAAAATAACGATTGATAAAAATTTTATTCTTTCTTCTGCATATGAAGAATACAAGTATCTTGTTGAGTATATGGTAGGGGGACAAGATGGCAATTATAATGTCCCTGGAGTTAGCGATTATCCATTCTATGCGTATTACTCTACTCTTGTGAGTAATACAACAATTTTGGAAATTGGAACATGTCTTGGTGGTTCTGCGGTTATGTTATCTCATAACAAGAAAAATAAAATTATTAGTTACGATGTTGTAAATAATTTCCAAACTTTGAATTGTCCACCAATTAATAGAGATATTGAATTTAGAGTGGGTAATTTCATGGAAGATGATATTGACTATGATCAAATTGATTTAATAACAATTGATGCTGCTCATACTGGATCTCTTGAAGTAGAAATGGTAAAATATTTGGAGGAAAAATGGAAAGGTGGTCTTTTGTTTTTAGACGATATTCATAATAACAGTGATGGTGATATGATAAGTTTTTGGAATGGTATTGATAGAGAAAGGCACGAAGTCATTGATATTTCTGATATTGGGCATGGGGATAGACTTGGTAGTGGTCTAGTTAATTTTAATAGGTACTATAATTTGAAAATTATCGGAGGCAATAAATTATGATTGGTTATAATCACCTAGGTCGTAATGGAAGACTTGGAAATCAGATGTTTCAATATGCAGCATTAAGAGGTATTGCTGCTAAACATGATTATGAATGGTGTATTCCTCCCAGTGACTTTAGTGATGCAGAAAAAGATCACCAATTGTTTGAAGCATTTAAGCTCCCTTCAGTGAAGAATGTAGAGATGCTTGGAGCAATCTATGTTGAGGAAAAGTCTTTTACTTTTGATGAAAAGTTGTTTGAAAATTGTTCTGACAACGTAAATCTCTATGGATTTTTTCAGACTGAAAAGTACTTTAAACATATTGAGCAACAGATTCGTGAAGATTTTATTTTTGTAAATGATATTTGGAATCCTTGCAAAGAAATGTTCACCTTTGATGAAACGATTTCTTTGCATATTCGTAGAAGTGATTATGTCCAGAAGCAGAATTATCATCCACTTTGTACTTTAGAATATTATGAAGAAGCATTGAAAAAACTTCCTCAAGACATTCCTGTTCTTATTTTTTCTGATGATACAGAGTGGTGTAAAAAACAAGATCTTTTCCAACCAGATAGATTTTTGATTTCTGAATCAGATAATAATCTTGTTGATATGTGTTTGATGACTATGTGTACTTACCATATCATTGCAAATTCTTCATTCAGTTGGTGGGGAGCATGGCTTGCTGATAGTAAAAAGGTAATTGCTCCTAAAGTTTGGTTTGGACCAGAATTATTTCATCAAAATACTTCTGATTTAATTCCAAAACATTGGGAAAAATTATAATGAAAAGATTTTCTATTTGCATTCCTTCTCATGATCGAGGTATCAATGGACCAATTTGGATTAGAGAATTATTTGATTCTTTAAATATGCAAACATTTAAAGATTTTGATGTTGTTGTTTCTGACCAAAGTAAAAATGATAATATCTTAAATGTTTGTAAAGAGTATTCTGATAATTTTGAATTTACTTATTTGAGATATGAAGGAAATATTCCTTGCGAAAATATTAACGTTGGATTAGAAGAATGCACTGGAGATATTATAAAAATAATGTTTTCTGATGATGTATTTGTATCTTCTCAATCTTTAGAAATTATTAATGATTTTTATAGTAAAAATGAAACAAAATGGTCTTTCAGTGGATTCTGTGAAATGACTGAAGATGGAAAAACTTTTTATGATGAAAAGCAACCAAAATGGTCTGATTATACTTTAGAAGGAAGAAACCTTTTGAGTAGTCCTTCGGTGGTGTGCTTTAGAAATCAATGTAAAGATTATTTTGATCCAAAGTTAAAAAACTTGCTTGATACTGAATTTTATCATAGAATGAGATGGAAAAATGGTTTACCTCATTTTATTCCAGAAACTTTAGTTGCAAATAGGCAACATAATAATAGAATAAGTAGCAACGGATATGATGCTGTTATAGAACATCCTGAAGGAAATTGGATGGTAAATACCCAAGAAATTGATTACATAAGAAATAAACATAGTAATTTTTATTCCAATAGAAAGTATCCAGATGAAAATTGATTTATCAAATGCAACTTTTATTATTCCTGTGAGAATCGAATCTCAAGATAGAATGAGAAATGTTCTTACAATTTTATGTTTTCTTTTAGAAAATTTTAACACTAACATCATTCTTAAAGAAGTTGATGAAACATCTGTTTTCAAAAAAAATATACTTCCTCAATTACAGGAATATTTTGGTGACGAATTAAAAAATTTGAATCATATTTTTGAGCACTCTAATGATCCTGTTTTTTATAGAATGCATATTTTGAACGAAATGCTTTCTTCATGTACAACCAAAGTTGTAATAAACTATGATTGTGATGTTTTATTACCTATTAATTCATACATTAATGCATGTCATCTTATAATGGATGGAAAATCGGATGTTGTTTATCCATATGGGATTGGAAATTATCAAAAACAAATTTATTCTACTGACGAATTAGTATCTGAATTTTTAAATTCTAATTTTGATTTTAAAGTTCTTGAGAAAAAATCATCTATATCTACATCTGATTTTGGTTGGGTACAGTTCTTCAATAGGGATGTATATTTTGAAGGAGGAATGGAAAATGAAAATTTTAGAGGTTCTTCCCCGGAAGATAAAGAAAGATATTTTAGATTTACAACTCTTGGATATACTGTATTAAGAATTGATGATTATATCTATCATTTGGAACATAGTAGGGGGAGAAACTCATGGCCTACTTCTGTGCAAGGAAATCCTTATATGAAAAATAATTTTGAAGTTTGGGAAAAAATTCAAAAAATGAATAAAGAACAACTAAAAGAATATTATTCAAGACAAGAGTATTTAAAAAAATATGTTTATATCTAGTTGTCCATTAAGAATATCTTTATTTGGTGGTTCAACCGACAATCCATATTTTGTTGAAAAATATGGATTTGGGTCTGTAATTAGTTTTACGTGTAATCTAAAAACCTATATTACTCTTCATGAAGACAAGTTAGGATATAACATTCAGGGACACAAATATATTGTTAATTATTCTAAACGAGAAGAAACTGAGTTCATTGGTGATATTCAAAATGATTTAGTAAGAGTTGTTTTGAATTACTTTGGGTGTTTTCCTCTTAATGTAAGTATGACAAGTGATGCATATTCTCAAGGTAGTGGATTAGCATCATCATCTTCATATATTATTTCTCTTATTAAATGTATTTCAATGTTCAATGATTTACGTTTGACTGATATTGAAATATGCGAATTAGCATATAAACTTGAAAGAGAGTTCAATGAATATTGTGGATATCAAGATCCCTATGGATGTGGTATTGGTGGATTTAAAAAAATTGATTTTCAAAAAGGAGGAATTGTAAGATATAACTTTTTATCCACTCAATTATTCGATATATATGACGTTCATTTGGTTTTTACTGGAGTAACTAGAAATTCAAAAAATGTTCTTCAGGATGTTACTGATAATATTGATAAAGCACTTCCTTTACTCGATACAGTTGAGCAAGCATATTCTGCTTTAATTAAAAAAGACTATTCTTTGTTTTTGCACCTATTGAATAGGAGTTGGGAAGAAAAAAAGAATACGAGTTCAACTATTACGGAAAATAAAAACATTCGTGATATGGATAAAGTTCTTTCGAAAAACCAAACAGTTATAGCACATAAACTCTGTGGTGCTGGAAATGGAGGATTTTTTCTAACTTTTTCTAAGAAAAATGGATTGAAAATACCTTATGAATGTGTTAAAATAGGCGTAGAGTCTAATGGTGTGGTTGGAAAAAAATTATGAATCCATTTTTAAAATATGCTAACGTCTTGCAAGATGCTCATATTAAAGAAGAATTTAAAAAATTTTGTAGAGCATTTAATACTTATGATAGAATTATTATTCTTGGAAATGGTGGAAGTAACTCTGTAGCATCTCACATCTCTCAAGATTATATGAAGTTTCATAGAAAGAAAGTCTCTATTCTTTCTGATCCTTCAATGATTACGATGCTTACTAATGATTTTGGGTATGAAAATGCTTATCAAAAGTTTTTAGAGTTTTATGTTGAAAAAGATACACTTGTAATTATTATGAGTTCTAGTGGTGATTCTAAGAATATGCTAAATGCTCAACAATGGTGTGAAGAAAATAAAGTTGCTTATGGAGTTTTGAGTGGATTTAGTGAAAATAATTCACTGAAAACCAACTCATCAAATGCACTTTGGAATTATTATATCAAAAGCACTGATTATGGAGTAGTTGAGTGTGTTCACCAAATTTTTCTTCATGGAGTTGTATGAGATATTGTTTTGATATTGATGGGACTCTTTGCCATACTCCCAATAATAAACTTGGAAAACCTGATTATGTAAATGCAAAACCAATTTCATTTATGGTAGAGCAAGTAAATCGTTTATATAATAATGGAAATTATATTATTTTACAGACTGCTAGAGGAAAGGGTTCTGGAATAGATTGGACTGATTATACAAAGAAACAACTTGATAAATGGGGATATAAGTATCATGAGTTGTTTCCAATGTTCTGCAAACCAACTGCAGATATTTTTGTGGATGATAAAGGAGTAGATGTTGAGGTGTGGAAACAATCTCAACCACAAGTGAGGGGCATCATTGCTGGAGCATTTGATCTAATTCATCCGGGATATGTTAGGATGTTTAATGAATGTCGATTGTATTGTAATCATCTTACAATAGCTTTACATGAAAACCCATCATTAGAAAGACCAAGCAAAATTCCTCCAGTTCACTCTATTGAAGAAAGAAAAGAAATACTTTGTTCTCTTCGTCATGTTGATGATATTGTTATCTATCAAACAGAAAATCAATTTCATGATTATTTGAAGAGTGGAAAATATGACATTCGTTTTCTTGGGAATGATTATTGTGATGGGTCCTATACTGGAAAAGATATAGATATAAAAATTGTATTTGTTGATAGAAGTCATAATTATTCTACTACTGAACTCAAAAAAAAAATTTGTAAACAATAAAATGAAAGCATTAGTAACCGGTGGGGCAGGATTTATAGGATCAAATCTTGTAGATAAACTTCTTGAAATGAATTGGGAAGTAAATGTAATTGATAATGAAAGTGCAGAGTGTAATGAAAAATTTCATTGGAATAAAAAAGCAAATAATTATAGATTTGATATATGTGATTATGAGTCTACTCGATGTTTATATGATAGAGTAGATTATGTTTTTCATCTCGCCGCAGAGTCAAGACTTCAACCTGCTATCGAGAATCCAATAAATGCTGTTATTAAGAATTCTGTAGGAACTTGCACAGTTTTGCAATGTGCAAGGGAAGCAAATGTAAAAAAAGTAATTTATTCATCTACTTCATCTGCATATGGACTTAATAAATACCCAAATGTAGAAACTGATCCAAATGATTGTTTAAATCCATATTCTGTCTCCAAAGTTTCTGGGGAAGAACTTTGCAAAATGTACACAAATTTATACGGATTAAAGACAATAATTTTTAGATATTTTAATGTTTATGGAGAACGTTCTCCTGTCATTGGACAATATGCACCAGTAATTGGAATTTTTTTACATCAAAGAAAAACTGGAATTCCCTTAACGGTAGTTGGAGATGGATTGCAACGTAGAGATTTTATTCATGTCAAAGATGTAGTTGATGCTAATATTTTGGCTTCGGTGTCTGATTTAAATGATGAATATTATGGGCAAATTTATAATATTGGAAGTGGAGAAAATATTTCAATTTTGGAAATAGCACAAATAATATCTAAAGATTATAATTTTATTCCCCAAAGAGTTGGAGAAGCAAAAAACACGCTTGCAAATATAGATAAGGTAAAAAGTGTTCTTGAATGGACTCCTAAAGTTAATTTGAAAGAATGGATAGGTCAAAAAATATGTTAGCGTTTAATCAGATTGGAAATCTTGGAAGACTTGGAAATCAGATGTTTGAATATGCAGCATTAAGGGGCATTGCTGCTAAACATAATTATGAATGGTGCATTCCACCCTTTCATAGGTCTGGTATTGAAAATTATAGTCTTCATAATTGCTTTAAATTAGAAACTGTAAAAGAAGAAAATATAGCAGTTAGAGATGATTTTGCTTATGTTCAAGAAAGATTTTTTCATTTTGATGAAGAACTTTTTGAGCAATGTCCAGATAACGTAAGTCTCCATGGATTCTTTCAGACTGAAAAATATTTTCAACATGTTGCAGATGAAATTCGTAAAGACTTTACATTCCACGATGAGCATCTTGGTCCATGTAAAGAGATGATGAAATCATTTGAAGAACAAGAACCTATTATGCTTCATGTTCGTCGTGGAGATCCAAATTTAGTTGATCCTCGTGGATTTAAGTGGGCATATGTAAACTGTTCCGATCAACATCCTGTTCAACCAATTGAATACTATGAGAAAGCACTTTCATATTTTGATGAAGATCACCCAGTTATTGTCTTTTCAGATTCTCCAGAATGGGTAAAAGAACAAGAATTTTTTTCTGGAGATAGATTTTTTGTTTCTGAACCAGTTGATAAATATCCAGACGGTTCTTATACACCATATAGTGATTTGTGTTTGATGTCTTTATGTTCTCATGCTATTATTGCTAATAGTTCTTTAAGTTGGTGGGGATCTTGGTTAATCCAAAATCCCAACAAAAAAGTAATCGCACCTAAGATGTGGTTTGGTCCCGCATATGCAGATAAAAAAACTAAAGACCTATACTGTTCGGATTGGATAATTTTATGAATGATTTGCTTGATAAAAATAAATCAACTTATAAACTTAAAAACATTGGTCCCATTTATTATCTAAATCTTGATGGGCAACCAGAAAGAAAAGAATACATGGAATCTCAATTTAAGTATTGGGAAATAGAAAACTATACACGTATTTCTGCATATGATGGTAGAGATGATGATTTGAGTGATATCATTGTTGGTCGTTATCCTGAAATGATGACATCCGGAGAAATAGGATGCATTACTTCACATTTAAAAGCAATCAAGCATTGGTATGAAACCTCTGATAGTCCATACGCTATTATTATGGAAGATGATTGTAATCTTGATTTGGTAAAGTATTGGAACTTTACTTGGTCGGATTTTTATGCACATATTCCTTATGATTGGGATGTTGTTCAGGTTGCAATTATTTGCACAGGAGATATTCACGTTAAACTTCATAAAAGATTTGTGAATGATTTTTCGACAGCTTGTTATTTGATTACTAGGCATCATGCGGAAAAACTTTTGAAGTTTCACGTTCGCAGAAATAAGTATAAACTTGATAATGGCGTTAAACCACGTCCTGTGGCAGATGATTTGATTTATAATTCTGGTAATACGTATTCCATTCCTCTTCTTCTTTATAGGATTGAGTTGGGATCTAGTATTCATCCAGATCATATTGATGCTTTTCATAGAGGAAATTACAATGCTCTTTCTCAGTATTGGCAACAAAATGGTGCAAACGTAGACATCAAAGATTATATGAATTATGATCCATTCTTAGGCAGAATAACTGAAAATTCATCTGCCCAACAAACCACTTGACAAATTTGAACAAAATCGTTAAACTAAATAAGTACTTAAGAATTCTGTTGTAATTCTTAACATTTGTCCTATAGTACATAAAAACTTTTATGAAACTCAAACAACTGATGCTTGCACCTGTTGCTCTGGGAATGGTTGCTCCTGTTGCTGCGAATGCCGCAGATCTTAATATGGCAGCAGTCAACCAATATTCTTCTGAACAGGTCACAAGCATTAATCAACTGTCTGATGTAAAACCTACTGATTGGGCATATCAGGCACTCAGCAACCTTGTAGAGCGTTATGGTTGCGTTGCTGGTTATCCCAACGGCACTTTTGCTGGTGGTCGTTCAATGACCCGTTATGAGGCAGCAGCACTTCTGAATGCTTGCCTGGATCGTGTTACTGAGCAAACTGATGAACTTAAGCGTCTTGCTAATGAGTTCCGTGATGAACTCACCGTAATTCAAGGTAAAGTTACAAGTCTGGAAGCAAAGGTTGGTGAACTTGAGGCAACTCAATTCTCCACTACTACCAAACTAAAAGGTCAGGCAAAGTGGGTTCTTGGTGGTCTGTCTTACGGCGGTGATCGTAAAGAAGATTATGATAATCTCCGTGAAGCAGTATCTTTCAACTATGATGTTCGTCTGAACTTTGATACTTCTTTTACTGGTAAAGACCTGCTCCGCACTCAACTTCGTGCTGGTAACTTTGATGACAGTGGTTTTGGTGCCGATCCTACAAAACTCACCAAACTTGACGCTGGTTTCCAAGAAAACCTGAATGGTGCTGATGGTGGTGACGTAGTTGCCATTAACCGCCTGTATTACAAGTTTCCTGTCGGCAGCAAAGTAACTGTTGCTGCTGGTCCTCGTATCCGTCAGGATGATATTCTGCCTGTATGGCCTTCTGTCTATAATGCAGATGCAATTTTGAACATCTTCCAGTTTGCTGGTGCTCCTGGAACCTATACCAAAGTCCTTGGTGGTGGTTTCGGTGCTTCTATCAAGCAAGGTAAGTGGACTCTTGGTGGTTCCTATGTTGCTGGTGATGCTGATGTGGGTAACAGTGCAGAAGGAGGTATGTTCAATGGTAACTCTGCTGCTTCTACCACTGCTCAACTTGCATACACTGGTAAGAACTGGAACCTGACTGGTGCTTATACCTATTCCAACAATGGTGTGAGCATTCAAGGTACTCCTACTCTGACCTCTGCGCTTCCTAACAGTGCAACAGGTGGTAATACCAACGCATTCTCTCTTGCTGGTTACTGGCAACCTTCCACTACTGGTTGGGCTCCTTCGATCTCTGCTGGTTGGGGTTATAATAACTCTACTTATGCTTCTGCTGGTGATACCAAGTCACAATCCTGGTACACTGGTCTGGTTTGGAACAATGTGCTTGCTAAGGGTAATGCTCTTGGATTTGCAGTGGGTCAACCTACCTTCGTAACCGAACAGAATGGTGAAGATGGTGAAGATGGTAACTATGCTCTTGAAGCATATTACAAAGTGCAAGTTACTGATAACATTGCTGTAACTCCTGCAGTGTTCTATCTAAGCAATCCTACGGGTCAAGGTGGTCTTGATACCTTCGGTGCCCTGGTTCAAACCACATTTAAGTTCTGATCTCCTAACAAAATTAGGTATAAATGACTACCAGGGGTGCTTGACACCCCTTTATTTTTCCTATATAATTGTGTAACAATTCGTAATAAAACGAAAAATGACTGTAACAAAAAACGAGTTTGGGCAAATGAATATGTTTGCCAAAGAACCCGCGATGTACATGACCAAGGAAGACCTTGAACGTTATGGTATCGAACCCTATGCAGAAAAAGCGGAGAAAATGAATGGACGCTGGGCAATGGTCGGTTTTGTTGCTGGTGTTGTTTCTTATGCTTTCACTGGCAACTTCTTCTTCGGCATCTTCTGACAATTGATTGACAATGACTTCAACTATCTTTACAATTACTTCAGTTGCCTTTTTTGTTTTACTGGCAGCGTCTGTAGAAAAAATTTGTGAGACTTACTAATGACCACTTTTAATGTTACTCTTCAATCTCCCGATGGCACTGAAACTACCATTCAATGTGCTGATGATCAATACATCCTTGAAGCAGCAGAAGAGGCAGGTGTTGACCTCCCTTCATCTTGTAAGGCAGGTGCTTGCTCCGCTTGTGCTGGCAAGTTGATCAGTGGTACTGTAGATAACGAAGAACAATCGTTCCTTGATGATGACCAACAAGCAGAAGGTTGGGTGCTTACTTGTGTAGCATATCCCACAAGTGATTGTGTAATCCTCACTGAGCAGGAAGAAAATCTGTGAGTACTGGAGGTATGCTGGGGCAATTTGCAATTGCCCTTGAAAAACTTGGATGGGATGCTAACGACGAAATCTCTGTTGAGATTGGTGGTGTAGCAGTAACAGGAACTGCTACCAGTCCAAATGCAAATCCAAAATGGGCAAAACCATTTGGAACTGTATCCTACCAAAACGATGCTTTCATCGTAATTAAAAACAAGTCAAGGAACCCAATTGTTCCTTCACAACCAAATCCTGAACTCAAACAAAAACACTCTTATCAAGGAGAAAAACAATGAACAAAATTTTTACTGAAAAGGCAGAACGTATTAATGGATGGGCTGCAATGATTGGCTTCGTTGCTGCTGTCGGTTCTTATCTTGCTACGGGTCAGATCATTCCCGGCGTGTTTTGATGGAGGTTAAGATGCGTAAGGAACAATATCAAATTCCTCAGGTTGAATTCGTATTTCGTGAGAATGGTGAGTTTGTAACTCGTACATCTGCAGAACTTTTCGATGGAAAGCGTGTGGTCATTTTTAGCCTGCCTGGTGCTTTCACTCCTACTTGCAGTGCCTATCAGTTACCTGGATTCGAAGAGAAATACGACGACTT